>OLFV01001943.1_pt1 | contig 17421 bp, 11 predicted proteins | sample 1605551 | NCBI WGS metagenome assembly OLFV01 (sample SAMEA3888922, study PRJEB22519) | human gut metagenome | biome: human gut; feature: human-associated habitat; material: faeces | place: Denmark | collected 2011
TATGTGGAATAGTTCACTTTACGGGTTAGCCTTTATATATAGGCTAAACCAAAGTGAAGTATATATATGAAGTGATTTTTGTAAATGTGGAGACGGTGGTGTATGATTGGGTGATTACAGTGAAAAGGAAATGGTGTGCCGAAGCATTATGCGCACCTCCTCTTTTGGCTGCAACCCTACAAATGGCTATATGGTTTATGTGGAATAGTTCACTTTACAGGTTAGCCTTTATATATAGGCTAAACCAAAGTAAAGTATATATGGAGTATTTTTTGTACCTTTGCAGATGTGAGGCAGTATGGATATGCTATGACATTGCTATTACTGATAGCCAAGCGAGCATTCTTGTGTACCTTTCTCTTTTGGTCAGCAGTGATAACGCCAGTGATTCTGTAGTCGGCAAATCATTAGGTATTGTTTGAGGAAAAATACATTTCGATAAACTGATAGAATTTTCAGCAAAACCACAAAATGAAACCAACAGAAACGAAAGAAACAATAAGAAACAAGGAAAATTCGAAAATGTTGTTTCTTTGACATTTTGTTTCTGTTTTTGTTTCTTGTTGTTTGTTAAACGTATTGTATATGTTGGTTATCAGATAGTTACGGCTTTATATTGAAATATTGCCAAGTCTTTATCAAGCATAACTTGCTGTCCTCTAATTACTTTTCTTTGAGATACCACCAGCGGCTGTCGAAATATTTCTGCAATTTTTTGTCTTTGAAAGTTTTGCCTTGCAGTGCCTCCAGGTAGTGCTTCGCGGCCAGTTTGTCGAGCGGACTGAGCGGTGTTTCCGATTCGGCGGCGACCAAGGACGTCTTGCAAGGGTCTGGCATGCAGACGATGCCGCTTTCGCTGCAGTCGGCAGCACTGAGATGCAGTTCCTCTTCCGGTTTGAAGTCTTTTGCGTGGATTTCAACAAAGGCATCCCTCAGGAAGAACTCCAGCATCTGCTGCGCTTGCTTGTCGTATTCGCTTGAACGGATGTCGCGCATTTGGTGTTTCCCGTAGCCCTTCTTTCCAGCGGCGTTGACGATGGCGGGAGCATCTGCTCCCTTCATGCTGGCGGCATTCAAGAAGAAGTGAAGTGGCGAGCCGTCGCTTTCGATGCGCAGCGTGAAATCGTCAATCTGATGGTTGGCCCAACGCAGTGCCGGACTCAGTTTGTAATCAAGCTGATAATGCGTGTAGATATTCTGGGCCATCGTGTAGGTGTAGCGGTGGTGCACATGGTTGAGGCCCGGTTTGAAAGTTGCTTGGAAATAATAGACATAGCTGATGCTCGTGCCGAGATGCGTGTCTTGCAACGTCAGATAGTTTCCGCTGCCGGATTCGTCTTCTTCATACAGAGAAAGGTCCAACGGCTTAAACTCCAGTTTGTTGACAAACGTTGAGTCGTTGGCAACAGTGGCATGACGGAAACTGAGCACCGTGTCGTTCATTTCCACCGTGAAATCCTTGATGAAAGGGTGCTCCGTTTCTTGCAATTGCTGCCCAGTGAAGTTTTGCGGGGCGTCGGCCACAAACCCGACCGTCACGCAACGCTCTTCCTTTTCTGGATTGAGAAAGTCGTATTGGACATCCACGGTTGCCGTGCCGTTGGCGTTGAGGCGGATGGTGAGCACTTCCTTGCTAACGCTGATTTGCGATTCGTTGAGCGGAACGAGCTGGTTGCCAGAGGTGTAAAACAGGCCGTCGTTGGCCATGCCACTGCACGGGAAGGCGCAGATGGCGAAGGCGAGGATGAGGGTCTTAAAAGATGTGTGTTTCATGAAAGAGTGGGGGAGAGGTGTATGCTTTGTTGTTTGTTGGGGGATTTTCTTTGGGGAGAAAACCGTTGGCCGCGGTCAGCTTTTGTTGAGTAATGGTAAAAAAATAACTTGACCAATTTTGTGGAGTAAGGATAAGGTGTTATTTCTTATGCCCTGTCTTTTTGCCGCTTTTGATATTTGTCATCGGTCACATAGCCCGCTATGCTCCCTCTTCCAAATTCCAAAACCAACAAAAATACAGGTCAAAATTGGTCAACTTATTCTTTCACCATTACTGAGAAGAAATTCGAGCAATCCTTCAGAGGCGTCTTCAAGCAGATCGAGCACGTGGTCGAAATCTTTGCCTGTGCCGTAATAGGGGTCGGGCACGCACGTCTCGCCTTCGTGGTGGCGAAGGAAGTCGGCCATCAGCACCACCTTCTCCATGTCGGAGGCCGAAGGGGCCACGTGGCGCAGGCGCCGCACATTGTCGGCATCCATGGCAATGATGTGGTCGAAATGGCGGAAGTCTTCAGGCGTCACGGGGCGCGAACGATGGGTCAGTTTGTAGCCGCGCTGGGAGGCGTGTTGCCGCATTCGGCTATCGGCAAGTTCGCCTTCGTGGTAGTCGATGAGGCCTGCCGAATCGATTTCAAATTGCGCGTTGAGCGCGTGTTGCTTGACCCATGTGCGGAACACCTCTTCGGCGGCGACAGAGCGGCAGATGTTTCCCAAGCAAATGAAAAGAATTTTGGTTTTTGATTCCATTGGATGACGAAAGTTTTTTGAGGGTTGCCAGCTTTGAAGGCGTGTTCAAGGCTGGCAACCCTTGCAGTGTGTGTGGTTATTTCACCCAGAACACGCGCCCGTCCTTTCGGGGGCGTGCCGTTGGCAGTTGACCGTCGACATAGCCCAAGGCCAGATGTCCGATGCCTTCGTATTCTCCTTCAATGCCCAAGGATTGCAGCCATTCCTTCCAGGTGTCGGTCTCAAACTCCTGACGGGCGCGGTGGATCCAGCATGAACCGAGGCCGAGGCTGTGGGCGGCCAACATCATGTTGCCCATTGCCAACGAACCGTCGTAGAGATATGTTGGCGTGAATGTCTTGGTCAGGACGATGATGATTGCCGGCGCACCATAGAATGGGTCTTTCACGTCGTGCTCAAAAAACGAGGCGTTGGCCTTGCTGAGTTTTGCAATCACTTCCGGGTTGGTCACGGCAATGAGGGCCCAGGGTTGGCGGTCGTGTCCCGATGCCGCCCAGGTGCCAGCTTCAATCACTTGCTCAATGACTTCCGTTGGTACGGGGTCTTTCTTAAAGGCGCGCACACTTCTGCGCGTCATCATGTTTTCGATGATAGCGTTCATTCTGTTTGAGTTTTAGAATCCGGCGTGTTCCGCATTGTTGTTTCCCTGGCGGGCCGAGCGGCGTTTTTCGCCCGTGTATTGCCAGCGGATTTCGTCGGAGAGTTTGTTTCCTTGTTTGTCGGTGGCCGTTGTGGTGACGATGTTTTCCCCGTCTTTCAGTGTGACGTTGTCAATGACGTAGTGAACATCGGTGAATCCCTTGTGGATGCCTTCCAGTTCCTGTCCGTTGAGGAAAACCTTTGGCTGGCCAACGTTGGAATAGACCGTGATGCTCGTGACGCGGCGTTCGCGGTCGGTGTTTCGCCGTTGCGTCAGATAGAGCACGGGACTTTTGCTCCAGTTGGCTTTATACCAATAGTAGGCGTCTTTCTTGACCTTGCGGTCGATGGTGACGAGTCCCTTCATATTGCGGGCCGGCACGCCGCCCCGTTCCCACATGGGACAACCGAAGTCGAACATGTTCCAGAGATAGGATGCCAATATGTAGGGGTGTTTCGCAATGACGCTCCATTGGTATTCGTGGACCTTCGTCTCAAACGTTTCTGGATAGAAAGGGTCGCCCCAGTTGAGCGATTCTCCCAGATATTCCGTTTGCTGACGGATGTTTCCGTCGGCTCCGTATTCCGTTAGCATCAGCGACATGCTGGGGTAATTTTTCTCCAGACCTTCCACCCAGCCGTTGATGTCTTTGATTTTTCGTTCGTACCATCCGAAATAGCGATTCATGCCCTGGATGTCGGCATTCATGTTGACAGGGTGGTCGGCGTGGCCGTACCCGTTGACCGAGGCCGTCAGACGGTCGGGGTCTTCCTGTTTGGCCAGTTCGTGGAGCGACGAGGTCAGGTCGGCCGTGTAGGCGTGTGGCGTGTAGACCTCGTTGTGCAGCCCCCATATATAAATAGAGGGATGGTTGTAGCTTTGGCGAATTAGTTCGCGGAGTTGTGTGTGCGCGTTGTCCCATTCCTGTCCCGTGACGCGATTGACAAACGGGATTTCCGCCCACACCAGCAAGCCGAGCGAGTCGCAGCGCGAATAGAAATAGTCTGACTGCTGGTAGTGGGCCAGGCGGATTGTCGTGGCACCGACGTCCATAATCATGGCCAGGTCTTCATCGTGGTCGGCCTTGCTCAGTGCGCTGCCCTTTCCCCAGCGGTCTTGATGGCGCGTCACGCCGTACATGGGATATCGTTTGCCATTGAGCCAGACGCCTTTTCCCGGTTTTATTTCAATGTTTCTCAATCCGAGCGGTTGCACACTCTCGTCTGTCACCTTCCCGTTTTGGAGGATGCGCACGGTCACCTTGTATAAATAAGGGTCTTCGCGTCCTTGCCAGAGGTGTGGCTTGCTCAGTTGCATTGTCGCTTCGTAGGCCTGGATGCCCTGCGGGGAGAGCGTCAGGTTTTTTCTCACGCGGGCCACGCAGTTGCCTTTGTCGTCAGTGATGGTCGTTTCGATGGTTGCAGGGGCCGGCTGTCTGGTGGCGTTTCGCGTTTTGGTCGTCACGCAGACGGTGGCACCCTTTGACGATACCTGTTGTTGCCGAACGTAAACTCCTGGTCCGGCGCAGTCTGTCACGGCGATGTGGCAAGGTTCTGCCACGATGAGCGAAACGGGCCGATACATGCCGCCGTAGATGCCGAAGAGGTTGTGGTTGACTGGTATCACGTCGGGGCGGGCGCTGTTGTCGGCTTTAACCACGATTTCGTTGCTTTGTCCGTGGCGCACGTCTCCGCTGATGTTGCAGGCGAAAGCCGAATAGCCCCCTTTGTGGGTGCCGACAAGTTTGCCGTTGACATAGACTTCGGCACAGGAGGCCACCCCTTCAAAGCGCAGATAGATCACTTTGTCTTTCCAGGAGGATGGAACGGAGAAGTGCTTGCGATAGTAGGCCGCTCCAGCGTAGAAATTGTTGACGCGGGTGAGCATGTCGGTGGCGTTCCAGGTGTGTGGAACACTAACGCTGTCCCAACGGCCGTTCCAGGCTGCGGCGGCCTGCATCGTTTCTGTCGTGGAGGGCACTTTTTTGAATGTCCATCCGCCACAAAAGTCAATCACGTCGTGAGCGCTGGCAAAGAGGGACATTGTGGCAGCCAGGCAGGTGGCTGCAATGGTCTTCTTTTTCATGGTAGAATGTTGGTATGTTTGGGGTTCGCAATGTTTGCTTGGAATTTCCGAAGCGCACCTGTTGGAAAATATATTCAGTTCTTCAGACAGTTGCGGAGCATTTCTCCGTGTCTGATTTTTTCAGACATAATGCCGACCCCTTCGCTGATGAGAGCCTTTTCGTTTTCCGTCAGTCTCCCAATCCTTTCAGGAAGTTCTTCCAGGGAGTTGACGGTGAGGCCCAGATGGTTTTGATTGACAAACGCGGCTACGCCCGATTCCTGCCAAACAATCACTGGCATGCTGGAGGCCAGATAGAGCGAGAGTTTGTGTGACGCATTGTAGCGCAGGTATTCGCCCAGACCGTGGCTGCCCTGGCAGGTGGTCAGCGATTCCCCGTCCCAGACGAGTCCCCAACTGCCCTTGAGCGTGCGGAGGTCGGCGGGGCGGAAGCATCCCTGATAGGTCAGGTTCTCTCCAAAAACGTCCTTTGGCAGTGTGGCACCGTAGAGCAGAAAGTGGAGCGAAGATAGTATTTTGTTTCCAGAAAGCAGTTTGAGAAATTCGCTTTTTTCCAGATTGCCTGCAAAAGCGATGTCGTTTCCTCCCGTGAAAGACGGTTTTGGCGCAGGCAGGTGTTCCACCAGATAGTCAAAGCATTGCAACACCTTGATGTTTTCTCCGTTGAATCCCCGTTTACACAAAAACGCCTTCATGGCCTCCGTGTGAACAATCAGTCGCCTGGCTTTTCGCAGGAGCGGTTCTGACTCCTCGCGTCCGCCGCGCAACATATCGAGGTCGTGCACCAACACGGTGAGGGGCAAGTTGGTGTGGAGAATTTTTCGTATGATCAGATGGCTGTGTGGCGCGTAAAAAGGATATTGGATGAACAATTCTTCAGCCTTTTGCAGCAATTTCTCCAGTGGCTGGTAACACAAGCGGGCATTGATGCCCAGCAGGTCGTCCCATCGGGGCGCACGGATTTCCAGCGGCTTGAAGCCTTCTTGGCGCAAAATGTTTTCCACGTCGGCTGGTGCCTTCCCCTCAGCGTTGAAGGCGTCGCGCGGTGCTGTTATTTTCAGAAAATATCGTTGCATGAGGTTGGAAACTTAGGATTTGTGGGCCGCTTTCTGTCTTGCCTGCACGTTTGGCAGAAAACCTGCCACTATGCCCAACAAGGGGAGCAGGGCGCTCACTTTGAAGATGAAACTGATGCTGGTTTGGTCGGCCAGCCAACCGAAGAAGGCAGAACCGAGACCGCCCAGGCCGAACATGAGGCCGAAGAATATGCCGGAAATCAAACCGAGTTTGCCAGGCATCAGGTCGGTGGCGTAAACCACGATGGATGAGAAGGCTGAGGCGATGATGAGGCCTGTTAAAAATGCCAGCAACACGGTCAGCGGCAAACTCACGAAGGGCATGGCAAGCGCCGGAGGGGCGGCACCGAGGATGGAAGCCCAGATGACATATTTGCGCCCTATTTTGTCGCCGAGCATACCACCAGCCACGGTGCCGATGGCGAAGGCGAGCAGAAAGGCAAAGAGGCAGAGCTGCGATGCGCCAACGCTGATGCCGAATTTGTCGATGAGGAAGAAGGTGAAATAATTGGTGATGCAGGCCACGTAAAAATATTTCGAGAAGATGAGCAGCACGAGAATCAGCAACGCGCGTTTCACTTGTTTGCCTGTCAGATTGGACGGCTTGGCAATCATTTGTTTTGGTTGCCTTGTGGCATAAGACAGGCGCATGCTGTACCAGCTGCCAACGCGCACCATGATGGCAGAGGCTGCCACTGCAGCAATGGCAAACCAACTGATGGCTTCTTGTCCGAAGGGGAGTACGATGGCTGCTGCGAGAAGTGGGCCGATTGCAGAACCTCCGTTGCCGCCAACTTGGAAAATGCTTTGCGCAAGGCTCTTTCTTCCGCCAGATGCCAACTGGGCCACCCGCGAGGCTTCGGGATGGAAAATGGAGGAGCCGAGTCCGATGGTGCACACGGCCAAAAGTAACAGAAGAAAATGTCCTGCAAAAGCCAAGATAATGATGCTAGCAAGGGTGAAGCACATGCCAATTGACAACGCATAGGGACGCGGATGACGGTCGGAATAAAGTCCGGTGAGCGGTTGCAGAATTGATGACGACATTTGAAACACCAGTGTGATGATGCCGATTTGCGCAAACGAAAGTCCGAACTTCGTCTTGATGATGGGGTAGATGGCCGGTACGACCGACTGAATCATGTCGTTGAGAAAATGCGACACGCTGATGATGATCAGTATGGAATATACAGTTCCCTCCTTGAGGTTAGGCTCTCCTTTCAAACGTCTGAATGTGGATGTCAAAATCTTGTTCATAATTGCAAAGGTAGTCAAAACAAAACATTAGTAGGTGGTCAATATTATTTTAAATATGCCAAGAGCATGGTTTTTTTATTTGCAACGCTCTCCAAGGCATATCTGCTTACCTTCCAATCAGGCAACTTCTGGTGTGTTGTATATATATTATAAGGAGTGCTTGTCAGAGCGTTGTTCTTTCTTGTCTGACAAAATGTCATAAAATTAAAAGAGTGGGAGAGGGGGGCTGCTTGATGGGATTGGAAATGGCGGTGTGTTGTTATGTATTTGATGGATAGGCTGTTGCGTGCTTTTATTGTTCGCGGTGCTTTGTCTGGAGAAGAAGATAAACATGGCAAAGGCCCCTTTGTTATATATATAAAGAATAGGCCAGTGGATGCAATTGGCACGCCCTTTGCTCTTTATTAAGCGTCCGCCTTGACAGACACATGCAGGGCTGGCACAGAGAAAATCAACTTGAATAATAAAAATAAAAAAGAAAATATATCATGGGAAAGATTATTGGTATTGACTTAGGAACAACAAACTCTTGTGTTTCAGTCTTTGAAGGCAATGAACCAGTTGTCATTGCAAACAGCGAAGGTAAGCGTACGACTCCTTCGGTAGTGGCATTCGTTGACGGCGGCGAACGTAAGGTGGGTGATCCTGCCAAGCGTCAGGCCATCACCAACCCAAAGAAGACCATCTACTCTATCAAGCGTTTCATGGGTGAAAACTACGACCAGGTGCAGAAGGAAATCTCCCGTATGCCTTATACGGTGGTTCGTGGTGAAAACAATACGCCACGCGTAGAAATCGATGGACGTCAGTACACTCCGCAAGAAATTTCTGCCATGATTCTTCAGAAGATGAAGAAGACGGCCGAAGATTACCTCGGACAGGAAGTGACGGAAGCTGTTATCACTGTTCCAGCTTACTTCTCAGACTCTCAGCGTCAGGCCACCAAGGAAGCCGGACAGATTGCTGGTCTCGATGTTAAGCGTATTGTCAACGAACCGACTGCCGCTGCTTTGGCATACGGTATTGACAAGGCAAACAAGGATATGAAGATTGCCGTGTTTGACCTCGGTGGTGGTACGTTTGATATCTCTATCCTCGAATTTGGTGGCGGTGTGTTTGAAGTGCTCTCAACCAATGGTGATACTCACCTCGGTGGTGATGACTTCGACCACGTGATTATTGACTGGTTGGTTCAAGAATTCAAGAACGACGAAGGTGCCGACTTGACGACTGACCCGATGGCTATGCAACGCTTGAAGGAAGCTGCCGAAAAGGCAAAGATTGAACTCTCAAGCTCAACGAGCACTGAAATCAACTTGCCGTACATCATGCCAGTTGGCGGTGTACCTAAGCACTTGGTTAAGACTTTGACCCGTGCCAAATTTGAAGCTTTGGCTCATGGTTTGATTGAAGCTTGCAAGGTGCCTTGTGAAGCAGCCTTGAAGGGCGCAGGTTTGAACACTTCAGACATCGACGAAGTGATCCTCGTGGGTGGTTCAACCCGTATCCCTGCCGTTCAGGCATTGGTTGAAAACTTCTTCGGCAAAACTCCTTCAAAGGGCGTTAATCCTGACGAAGTCGTAGCCGTTGGTGCTGCCATCCAGGGTGCCATTTTGAACAAGGAGAGCGGTGTGGGTGACGTTGTCTTGCTCGACGTAACTCCGCTTTCATTGGGTATTGAAACCCTTGGCGGTGTCATGACGAAGCTGATTGATGCCAACACCACCATTCCTTGCAAGAAGAGCCAGGTGTTCTCAACTGCAGAAGACAACCAGCCAGAGGTGACCATCCACGTATTGCAGGGTGAACGTCAGTTTGCTCGCGACAACAAGAGCATTGGTCGTTTCAACCTCGCCGGCATCGCTCCTGCCCGTCGTGGTGTTCCTCAGATTGAGGTGACCTTCGACATCGATGCCAATGGTATCCTCAATGTATCTGCAAAGGATAAGGCAACAGGCAAGGAACAGACCATTCGTATCGAGGCCAGCAGCGGTTTGAGTAAAGAAGAAATCGACCGCATGAAGGCTGAAGCCGAAGCTAACGCTGAGGCCGACAAGAAGGAACGTGAGCGTGTTGACAAACTCAACCAGGCCGACAGCATGATTTTTCAGACCGAAAATCAGTTGAAGGAACTTGGCGACAAGATTCCAGCAGACAAGAAGGCACCTATTGAAGCTGCCCTCAACAAACTGAAGGAAGCTCACAAGAGTCAGAATTTGGCTGCCGTTGAAGCTGCTACAGCTGAACTCAACAACGCTTGGCAGGCTGCCAGCGCCCAGATGTATCAGCAGGGTGCTCAGCCAGGCGCAGAACAGCCAGGTGCTCAGGCCGGTCCACAACCAGGCGCAAATTCTTCCGATAATAAGAAAGATGATATTCAGGATGCTGACTTCGAGGAGGTCAAGTAAGTATAGATTCTGAATGATAAATTTAAATGAGGCATGATTGATTGTAATTGTGCCTCATTTTATTTTTACGAGAGAGAATGGAAAAAGTATTTGAAAGAAAAACTAAAGAGGACCGACCTGTACTTGCAATATGCTACGACTTTGACAAGACATTGTCGCCTGATGATATGCAAGCACAGGGGTATATACAATCTGTGGGGTACGAAGTAGAATCTTTTTGGACAGAGTCTAATGGATTGGCTGAGAGTAATGATATGGACCAAAATCTGGCCTACATGTACACCATGATTCAAAAGGCGCGTGGAAGATTCATATTCAATCGAAAGACATTGATGGATTATGGTGCCAAAGTGAGTTTATTTCCTGGAGTAGACACTTGGTTTAAGCGTATCAGAGAGTATGGCGAAACCAAGGGGGTGATCGTGGAACATTACATCATCTCATCCGGTCTAAAGGAAATGATTGAAGGAACGAAAGTTGCTAATGAGTTTGAGAAAATCTATGCGAGTTCTTTCTACTATGATGAAAATGGAGAGGCAAAATGGCCAGCGCAAGTCATAAACTATACGAGCAAAACACAGTTTCTTTTTAGAATTGTGAAGGGGACATTGGATGTGAATGATTCAGGTGTCAATGACTATTTTAATCCAGAGGATATTCGTATTCCTTTTAGAAATATGGTCTACATAGGGGACAGTGATACGGATATACCTTGCATGAAACTTGTTAATTCTCATTCTGGTCATTCGATTGGGGTTTATAATCCTGAGACGAGAGACAGACGAAAGGTCTATAAGATGATGGAAGACAAGCGAATAAAATATTTCGCTCCAGCTGATTATACAGACGATTCGGAATTAGACAAATTGGTGAAAGCAATTATCGACCAAACGGCCTCGAATGAAAAACTGATGTCTGTTCATTTTCAATGCAAACAGGAACAGGTGGATCATAGCATGAATATAGACAGTCATGAAGATAGGGAAAAACAGAAACTGATACTTGATTTGGAGAACAGTAATAGTTTTAAGCAAACTCATTCTGTGATTTCAAAACTGAAACAAATCAAAAAATGGACGCGAGAGGAAAAAATTCAGTTGCAGGAAATAGCCAAGATGAATAATCAAGTGTCTTATATAATTGATGATGATGATGTTGCTGATTTTTATAAATCGATTTCAGCAGATTGATAAGAAATAATATTTAGAGGTAATTGCTGGTATGAGAATCTTGATGAGCTTTTTTAGCGGCTAACTGGATTCAAAATGACAGACATGAAAGTCGTACCCGACGGTAAGGTTGGGTACGACTTTATTATTTTGTTATTGCTTCTATATAACAAAGTTCAAATATCATCTGTTTATCCACAATTTGCCAGTTCCGATTCCATACGTTGTAAGCGTTTATGGAGGTATGCGACCTTGTTCTGTAATTCTTGTTTTCGATGATTACAATAAACTTTTTCATTATACTCAACCTTGCGCTGTACCATACAATAGAATATCGATGCCAGTTTCTTTCCAGTCGCCACCATAGCCTGTAAATAACCGCCTTTTGCACGCATATGTCTGAAATAATCTCCCAAAGGATTTTTGGCAGCTTTGAGCGTATTGGCTGTCTGACGGAAGATCATGTCCACCGGATTCTTTTTCTTAGGGACTTCGCTTGATAAAAGTGCTCCACCGGAGATTTTGTTGTTGGGCACCAGATTCGCCCAGCTCACGAAGTGTTTTACATCGACGAACTTTGTTGTAAAGTCCGCCCCCAATTCTCCCACAAGCCTTAATAGAGATCCTCTGCTCATTCTGGGTATCCGCATGACATTGACTCCCCAAAGTTCAAAAGCAACCTTTTCAACATCAAAACCAATTCGGTTCTTCTTCGCATTATACTTCTCGCTACGCAGTAATTCCGTTTTGGGAGCATCTACCGTGGCGAAGTATTGCATTGCGATTTCATTTATTTTGGCATCGCATTCCGCAATGAGTTGCTGGTAGAACTGATAAAGGGAATCGCTTTGTCTCATCTCAAAGAGATGTTCCTCATCCCAGGTTGCCTGAAGGGATTTCTCGATTTCTTCTTTGCTTGTCCTACAGCGTGGGTCTGCCAAATCTGCAAGCACCTTGGGGTCTCTTTCTCCGTTTAGAATTGCCTTGATGACAGACTGGCCTGACTTGCCAAGTATATCAGAGAATACATTATCCAGTTTCAGGTTCATCTGCTCCATTGCTTTCTGGAGATGCAATACCTCACGGCTGGCAGAGCGGATAAGATTGTCTCTGTGACGTACAATGTTACGCATGGTTCGTGCTATGTTCTCCGGTTGAAAACATGGCTTTAGCAAGCCATAGCTATGCAACATCATCAGCCATTCCGCATCGGAAGCGTCGGTCTTACGTCCGGAAAAGTTCTTTACATCGGAGGTATTGACAAGAATGACTTCAAATCCCGATTCCTTTAATATACGGAATACAGGCAACCAGTAAATGCCCGTTGATTCCATTGCGACGGTATCTATACAACAGGCTTTGAGCCATTCCGCAATGTAATGCAAATCTTCCGTATAGACACCGAATGTGCGATTACATTCACCATCCCTGTCTGACGGAACACACACCTGCATCTCTTTGGGAGAGATGTCTATGCCGGCAGCATTTGGATTAACCACTTCAAGTCTTAAACCCTTGGAAGTCTGCTTCCTTTTCGCTACTTTTGCCATAGTGATTAGTTTTGATGTAAACGACCAAGCCCAATATCTCTGACGTAGTAAGCTTCTATAAGGTCTCTTGCGACCAATATCTTGTCTACAGATATTGGAACCATACTGTCCGATAGGATAATTGCCTATTGTAAAAGTTGGTCTACTTGCTTGGACTTTCAAAACTAATCATTTTTTTGAACAACACCTTGCTACAGACATCTGAATTCAAGGTGAATGCGATAACTGACGCTCTTTTGTTATTATCTCAACTTGTTTGCCATTCTGGCAAAGGGATAGCAATACCTATGATTAGTGTTTACCTCCTACTCGATTCTATGTTCAGAGGCGTGTTTTTCCCTCACGTTACCAATTTCTTTGGCAACCCTGTTTATTAAGATCTTTTTGCAGTGAAAAGAAAAAGGAAAGTTCAATGATAGTATATCAAATGTTATTCTTAATTTTGTAACTAAGAATTGTTTGTTATAATTAATAGCCCAGTTTTATGAGTAAAAGTCATTTGTTCTTAAAGAATGAATTTGGTATCAGTCGTATATTTAATCGAACAAGAGGGAGAGATGATAATGAAGAAACTTTGGAAGACGGAAAGGACTATAGGCATCAGAGGGAGAATTTTCATCGCTGTCGTATAGAATTTGATCAAGCTATAGAAATTCGCCATAGCTCAAGAATGGAAGATATTCCAGTTGAACATTTTGATGTGCTTTCGGTTGATTTTTTAAAGATTGCAGATAGAAGCTTGGTAGAAAAGTATTGCCGGATTTATGGTTTATCAGATCTTAATTATTCCAATATGAACCAGACGGTTTTGTTCGCTATATCTGACGAAGAGCGGTTCAATGAAGTTTTTATGACTCAGGTTGACTCTTTTGCTGCGGAAGAAAATAATGTTGGCACAGAATATAAAACACTGACTTTGATGGCAGGTTTTCACTATTGGAGTAGTGATTCGATGAAGTCTTTTGTTCTTACGGATAGTGAAGTCCATGATGTACTTCTTGAATTGGTGGAAAGTTCACCGAAGATAGTGTCGAAACATAATAATATGGTAAAAGCGTTGGAAGAGTATCTATGTAGAAACCGAATTACTTATAAAAAGATAGAGTCAGGAATATACCAACTGGATTTCATTCTAAAAGATGAACTGGAAATCTTATTGGATAACTTCGATGTAATACAAAGAGTTCAATCTTTGTATACTACTCGTGTACGTCCTAATGCTTTTGGTGAACAAGAACGAGTGACAGATGCAACTTTGAATTTGCTTGAAGGAGCACCAACTATTGGTGTAATTGATACAGGAGTGCAACGAATTGCTGTGTTAGAACCTATACTAGAGCAGGAAGGATTTGATTTAGTGGATAGTAAGATTCCGCACCCTTATGAAATAGATTTAGGTTCAGATTCAAGTCATGGTACAAGCGTTGCAATATTAGCCGCATTCGGAAACAACTTCTATCGTAACATTGATGCAAACGTAGTTGATGCTGATGCAAAAATTTTTTCTATTAAAGTGCAAAGTGGTGAAACAGGACTTGTGAACATCGCTAACATTAAAGATGCTATTATTAGAGCTCATACAAACTATGGTATTCGTATCTTTAATCTCTCTATGTCTGTTCGTGGAAAGTCTTATAATCAGGACATTTCTACCTACGCATATATACTTGACGAATTGGCTTACGCACACGACTTGTTGATTTTTATTTCTGTCGGTAATCTTAGCGTAGATGATATTGAATGTATACAGGTTGTGGCTGCCGATTCTAATACGAGTGATAAGGCCAAAAGATTTCTGCACTACCCAAATCATTACTATAATCCATTTGTTACATTGGAAGAAACAGAGTGTTGTCATGATGGTGAGTGTATGAATTTGTGCGAGCCAAGTGAAAGTATGAATAATATGTCTGTTGGAGCTATTGCAGAAAGCTATAATCCTAATCATGGTACTCATGGTTTGAGCTTTGGACGAGAGTTTCCTGCATTTTATTCGCGTAAATACTACATGGACTATAATTCATTGATTAACGGTACCCGATTTAAGAATAACCAGAAAAACAAAAATCTTTTCAAACCTGATATAGTTATGCCTGGAGGAGATCAATTGGATGTTGAGTCACGAATGTTAATCTTAGCACCGAGACTAGATGGAGCAGGCTTAAAAATAGAACAAAATTCAGGAACAAGTTACGCAACTCCATTAGCTGCTAATATAGCAGCTAAAATCATTCGTAAATATCCTAATCTAAATATGCAATCTGTGAAGGCTTTAATCATTAATAGTGCAGAGCCGATAAATAGCCATTATTTAGACGATACAATCAATGAGTTGAAGTCCTTGGATAATAATTCATATCCTAATGTTGATAGTAAAGAGAAGACTCAATTATCAAAGAAATATAGTGAGGAGCGATTATCCAAGTATATATCTGGTCATGGCGTACCCAATATATCTAAGTGTATAGATTCAGACGACAGTCGTTGTACGTTTGTTGTTGAAGATACAATAGCCTTTGACAGTCATAAGGTTGTCAATCTGAATATTCCAGATTATTTACTTCAATACTCCAAGAAAGGTGCACTATTAACTTTAACGGCTACGCTTTGCTATAAGTTCAACCCCAAGCGGAACGATGTATTGTCGTATTGCCCTCTTCATATTGCTTTCAACTTTGGAAATAGTATGAATCATGATGATCCTAGAAGGAATGCAGAGGAGTATGCAAGTAGAAGAGCCTCTGATAATAAAGATAGAATGGCTATAAAATCTGGTGTGTGCGCGTGGTCTGATGATTTTTTCCCACTATCTAGTAAAATGTTCTCAAATGTGCAGAAAATGAGTTTGAATATCAGTCGTGACGAGATTGAAAAGGTTCAAAATCAGATATCCATTATTTTTCGATGTTCAGGTCGCGATTGTTGGGATGTCATAAATAATCCATTCTCATTTGTGCTGACAATAGAGCAAAAGGATTCTGCAGAATTGGATGGAAACAGTCTATATGGTAGTTTGGAACAGATTAATGATGTAGAAGCAATTGCTCAAGTTGTTCTTGAAGCTGAAGTTTAATTTAAACGATAAAAGGATTGGTATTAACCAATCCTTTTATCGTTTAAGAGTTTTCTCCAAATATCTGTTCGAATGACATTATCATTGTATCCATCTAGTATATTTCGTTTTATTGCATTAAGCAAAGTGCGTTTGATGACGTAGTAGGATAAACTTTTGCATTCGCAATTTATAATGCTTTCTTTGTTTTGTTCATTGTCAAAGACAAACCTGTCTTTTATTGTATATTGGATAAGGTCATGTATCTGTTCTGAGTTGGGTAAATCTATTTTAATAGATAAATCGAATCTTCTAATAAGTGCTTCATCAATCATTTGTATTTGATTGGTTGCTGCTATAATTATGGTGTCTTGGCTTACAAAATCAAACAATTGTAAAATTGTATTTACAACTCTTTTCATTTCGCCATGGTCTTGGTCATAATCTCTTATTTTTCCTAAACTATCAAATTCATCAAGTAGAACAATTGCTTTTTCTTTATCAGCACTCTTAAATATTTGGGTGAGATTTTTACTAGTTTCTCCTAGTTTAGATGAAATGATTGTACCCAAATTGACTATGATCAGAGGACGGTTCAATTCGCCAGCTAAAACATAAGCACTAAGAGTCTTTCCACATCCAGAAGGACCATGTAGCAATATTTTATTGGATACTGGAATATCCATTTGCACAAGAGCGTCAGCTTGTTTCCTTTCCTTAATAAAATATTCTAACTCTTCGCGAATATTTTGAGTACAAACCAAATCCTTCATTGTAAAAGAAGACATCACAGTTTGCAAAATGTACTCCTCTGCCTTGCATTCAAACTCTTTGTTCAACCTGTACTCTCTGAGCTTACCCAAAGAACTCTCTCTCTCAGAATTTTTAATAATAGAGAGCATTTCTGTTGCGAATTTACCTCTATTGTTTTCTTGTGAGTATTCTACAAACTGATATAACAAATCCAGCAAACGAGCATTATCGTTCGCCAAGGCTAATTTAGCCATTCGTTTGATATAATCAGCTTGTTTCATATAAAGGGAATTTCTTTTAATTTGCAAATATAGCCCTTTTAGACCGAAAATCCAAGATAAACAAAGGATTTTATTTCATAATAGAGGGGGATTGTATTCCTGTTAGCAAAACAAGTGGCATCAAAACAGTAATAGAACTTTCTTGTAGTGAAAAGAAAAATAAAGCCGTTGGCTGGAACAACGCCGTCTGCCAAAATAGTTTAGTTTACGTGGGTTAGCTTTATATATGCGCTAACCTAAAGTGAAGTATTTATATCTATCGAAAATTGCAGCTGCACCAGCATAAAAAATGGGAGGAGCCATATTTCGACTTCTTCCCGCTATGGATTGGATGATAGGCATAGGACCTTGCCGAATCATCTTTTTTCTTTTCACTGCAAAATCACAAAATGTTTTCGTCAATCTCAATGACATGCTTTCCAGTCGTGGTGCGTAGGTTCTTCCGCACTATATCGAATGAAGTATTGCTGAACCATTCGTTAAAGGTGACAATGACAAATCTGGCAGTAAGGTCGCCACTGATATTGTATTGGAAAGCGATGTTCCAAGCGAAGTTCTTGAGTACTATTTGTGTTACGTTCATCCGCCTTTTGATGTGCACCTCTGTTTGATTCAATACCTGCTGATTGG
>OLFV01001951.1_pt1 | contig 17363 bp, 8 predicted proteins | sample 1605551 | NCBI WGS metagenome assembly OLFV01 (sample SAMEA3888922, study PRJEB22519) | human gut metagenome | biome: human gut; feature: human-associated habitat; material: faeces | place: Denmark | collected 2011
GGACGCATGAGGCAAATAAACAAAATGCCAATAAACTGAAGAGTATTTTCATAAGTTAGTTTTTATGGTTAACTATCTTATGCAAAAATAGAAAAAAATGAAATGGTATGCAAGTCTTGTATGCAAATATCGTACAGGCAGTAAAAAAGTGTTACAAACGAAAAATCGATTCTAGAGATTTCTGAAACGGTTTTTTATAGTTTTTGAGGGGTAGGTGTCCTCTCTACATACCATTTAGGGCTTCCTTGCCTTCCAAATGTAGTCCTTTTGGAAGGCAAAGAAGCCCTAAATGGTATGCAACGGGAGTACTATTGGAGGGCAATAGTTGTCCTTTTGCAAAAAAAAGGAGTCCTTTTAAGGTTTCGCTTTTTGCTCACCTTGTCCCGTCATAGTTATAACATTCTGGTTATAAACGAATTAAGTTCTGCACGCTCAAAACTCGAGAATTTCGAGCTAAAGATCTTCTTGTGCGTTCAACTCGCAGTATTGAGCGTTAGAAATGCAAATATTGTACATCAAAACTCCAATACCATGGTCTGGCGCGGACGCATTTTTACGTTATGACTGATTACGACATTGCGACCGGTTGTAACGTCAACAGCCTTTTGGGCATCGCCTATTATCTCGGCATAACGCTTCACATCGAGTTCGGCAGCCTCGTTCTTTCCGTTGATAACGGTCATTACACTCTTGCCGTTATACTGGCGTGCGACGACGTAAATGCCCTTATGTGAGCAGAACTGGGTCTGTGTGCCCTTTGTAATCACCTCGTTGCCCTGACGCCAATGCAGCAGTCGGCTTGTCCAGCTGAACATATCGTTCTGCGCCTTGGTACGTCCTTCTGCCGTGAAGGCGTTCTGCTTGTCGTCAGCCCAACCTCCAGGAAAGTCCTTACGCACGTTGCCGTCAGTAACGCTCTTGGTTCCGTTCATCAACACCTCAGTTCCGTAGTATAGCTGCGGAGTGCGGTTGATGGTCAGCAGCAGCGCCAACGCCTGCTTAAGAGCCAGAGTATCCTTGCCTTCTCCTAAGAATCGGTCGGTGTCGTGGTTCTCCACGAAAGCCATTACGCTCTTCGGGTTGGGATAAAGGTAGTCGTAGCACAGCACATTGTATATGCGGTTCATTCCGTTCCACCAATCATCGGTCTCCTCATGCTTAGCCTGATTGATACGGTCGAAGAAGGCGAAGTCCATGACAGTCTTCAGATAGCTGTTCTTGTCGGACAGTTTGCTGTCCTTCTGCCATGCTGCCGTATAGGCAGGTTCGGTCACCCATGTCTCACCAACGGTGTTGAAGTTGGGATATTCCTTGTCGAGTGTCTTCATCCACAGTGCCATTCCGTCGCGGTCGGCATACGGATATGTATCCATACGGATGCCGTCTATGCCGACTGTCTCTATCCACCACTCGCTGTTCTGAATCAGATACTTCATCACGTGAGGGTTGCGCTGGTTGAGGTCGGGCATTGTAGGCACGAACCATCCGTCTACTGTTTCACGCAAATCTACCTTGCTTGCATACGGATCGAGCACAGGCGTAAGCTTATAGCTGGTCTGCAGATACTTGTCGTTGACCTTGGCGTTGCCGTCCATAGTGTCCAGTTTCTTCTGATGCTCGGCTGTCTGATATTCGGGCGAGAGCCATTCGGGAGCGTTAAACCAGTCCTTCGAGGGCATGTCGGCTACCCATGGATGGTCGAAACCGCAATGATTGAAAATCATGTCCATAACCACCTTCAGACCTTTGCTGTGAGCCTCGTCTACAAGACGCTTATACTCGTCGTTGGTACCGAAACGTGGGTCTACACGATAGTAGTCGGTAGTGGCATAGCCATGATAGGTTGAGTTCACGCCATTGCTCGGACTGTCGTTCTCAAGAACCGGTGTAAACCACAGCGCCGTTACTCCAAGCTCGTTGAAGTAGTCGAGGTGCTGGCGAATACCTTCAAGGTCACCACCGTGACGCAGACTTGGGGCAGTGCGGTCGCAGGTCTTGTCGCGCATGTTCTTGAAAGCGTCGTTCTTAGTGTTGCCGTTGGCAAAGCGGTCGGGCATGAGCATATACAGCACGTCTTCGTTGCTGAAGCCAATGCGTTTGTCGCCCGCCATAGCGCGGTCTTTCAATTGATACTTCACCTTCTTGGTCTGTTTGCCCTGCTTGAAACTCATTGTCATCTCGCCAGCCTTTGCACCTTCAAGGTTGAGGTAGACCAACAGATAGTTGGGCGAGTCGAGTCGGGCTATAGAATCGATACGCACTCCGGGATAGTTTACCTCCACATCGGCGTTGCGCACATCCTTGCCGTACACCATAAGTTGCAGCGAGGCATCCTTCATGCCTACATACCAGTTGGTAGGTTCGATACGGTCGACTGTCACCGCAGCGTTCAAGCTCATTGCACTCATAAGCATCATTAACGATACAAGTTTCTTCTTCATTATATGATTAGGTTTAGCTTTAAAACGTTAGTTATTACTTTCTGTACAGTATCAATGCCGACTGCGCATTGACCGTAGCCTCTGTGGCATTGAACGAGAGTCCGATGCCCTGCTCGTTTATCACCCCGTTGCAGCAAGCTACGGTGTATTCGCCTTCGGGAATGGCTATTGTCTTCGCCTCCTTATTGGCATTGAGCACCACGATGATGTCTTTCCACGAGTCGATACCTTCAAGGTTCTTCAATCGGAAAGCTACAAGACAATCGTCGGTGGCTATAAACTCCAGATGCTCTCTCACGGCTTCTGCCTTGCCAAGACGGAATGCGGGATGATTATTGCGGAGATGTATCAAACCACGATAATACTCAAACACCTGAGGATACTGCTTCAGATTGTCCCAGTTGAACTCGTTGATGCTGTCGGGGGACGAAAAACTGTTGTGCACGCCTTTCTTGTCGCGCAGCATTTCCTCGCCTGCCAGCATGAAGGGCACGCCCTGCGACGTGAACACAGCCGTCTGTGCAAGCAGGTCGAGGCGTATCAGTTCTGCCTGTCGTTCGGCTTGGCTGCGTGTCATATCTTTCAGTCCGGGCACGCTCGCCTTCAATCTGTCTACCAGACACATGTCGTCGTGACAGCTTACATAGCTTATCTGCTGCGTTGGCTCGTTGGTCCAAGGCTTCTTATCGTAGTTGACACGAGTCATGTCAACCTGATTATGGGCTATGCCACCAACTATTCCGAACTTCAGACTCTCCTCCTCGCCCTTTATTCCGGCAAGAAAAGCTCCCTTGGTGTCGTCGGAGAACGGACCGCGAAGAGCATCGCGCATGTCGTCGCTGAACGCTCCGATGCCGTTAAGCTTGTATGTTGAAGCCTTCATGGCAAGCTTCTCCTGCGGATAGGCACACGATCCGGCACTCCATCCCTCACCATATATATAAACAGAAGGGTCTATTGCGTCGACAGCGGCACGTATCTGGTTCATCGTTTCGATGTCATGAACGCCCATAAGGTCGAATCGGAATCCGTCAATGTGGAATTCGTTGATCCAGTACTTCACGCTCTCAATCATAAACTCGCGCATCAGCGGACGCTCCGATGCCGTCTCGTTGCCACAACCCGAACCGTCTGAGTAACGACCGTCTGCTGTCTTGCGATAATAATAATCGGGATAAGTGCGCTGGAAGTTGCTGCCTTCGATGTCGAACGTATGATTATAAACAGCATCGAAGATTACGCGGATGCCTGCCTTGTGCAATGCCTGCACCATAGTCTTGAACTCACGTATGCGCACTGCCGGTGTGTATGGGTCAGTCGAGTAGCTTCCTTCGGGCACATTATAGTTTTTCGGGTCGTAGCCCCAGTTGAACTGTGGGCGGTGCAGTTGCGTCTCGTCTACAGAAGCATAGTCGAATAGAGGCTGGAAATGGATGGCGTTGATGCCGAGACTCTTCAGATAGGCTATGGCGCGAGGTTCTGTAAGAGCCAGATACTTGCCCTTGTGCTGCATGCCTGAAGTGGGACTGATAGAGAAGTCGCGCATGTGAAGCTCGTAGATAACCTGGTCGGCAGGCGAAGCAAGAGCTGGACGACGGTCGTCAGCCCATCCTTCTGGATTGGTGTCAGCCATGTTCAGTATGGCTCCACGGTTACCGTTTACGCCTACAGCTTTGGCAAACGTGCCAGGACACTCGCCCTTGCCGATGTCGAAGGTGTAGAACATGCCGGCAAGATTGCCCTTGACTGTGGCTTCCCAACGGTCGTTGCCTATAGCCCGCATCTTAACGGTCTTGACGGGTTTGCCTCCCTGTCCGCTCTTGTACAGGCGGAGCTTGGGGGTAGAAGACGCGTTGAGATGGAATACGGTTTGTGTCTTGCCGTATTCCATCTCATTAAAGCGCCCCTGAGCATTGGCATTCAATGTAAGCATTGCGGCAAAAAATGCCGTAAACAAATAATTTCTGTTCATGTCAGTAGCGTAGTGTATTGTTATTATTTAGCAATGAGCGACACAGCGAAACCGCCACCGCGTGCCTCCTTAATCTTCAGCACATCGCCCTTCTTGACGGTCTTGTGCAGAATCTGATAAGCCTTAGGATTGTGCTCGTAGTCGGCATCCTTGGCGTCCTGATAGATAGCGCAGTCGTACTTGCGGCCCTTATCGAGGAAGTCGAGACGCACTGTAGCGGTGCGAGCCTCTTCGCCTGTCTTGCCTCCTACAAACCAGTTGTCAGTACCCTTTGCCTTGCGTGCCACGGTGATGTATTTGGCAGGCTCTGCCTCCAGATACTTCGAGTCGTCCCAATCGCAAGCCACGTCGCGAATGAACTGGAATGCGTCGTCATACTTCTCGTAGTGTTCGGGCAGGTCGGCAGCCATCTGAAGCGGACTGTACATGACCAGATAGAGCGAGAGCTGACCGCAGAGTGTGGTGTGAACGAAGCTCTTGTTCTGGCTCCACTCGGAGAGACGTGTCTCGAAGATGCCCGGTGTGTAGTCCATCGGACCACCCTGCAGACGGGTGAACGGCAGCATTACGGTATGGTAAGCTACATTTCCGCCGAAAGCCTCATACTCAGTACCGCGTGCACTCTCGTTGCCTACGAGGTTAGGCCATGTGCGGCAGATGCCCGTAGGACGTGTTGCCTCGTGAGCATTCACCATGATGTGGTGCTTTGCGGCAGTCTCAATGACACGCTGATAGTGATTGTTCATCAGCTGGCTGTAGTGATATTCGCCTCGCGGAATGATGTCGCCGACGTATCCGGTCTTAACGGCATCATAACCATACTTGTTCATCAAGCGGAAAGCATCCTCCAAGTGGCGCTCGTAATTGAGTGCTGCAGAAGATGTCTCGTGGTGCATCATCAGCTTAACGCCCTTAGAATGGGCATAGTCGTTGAGCATCTTTATGTCGAAGTCGGGATAAGGCGACACGAAGTCGAAGACATCGAGCTTCTGGTGTCCGAACCAGTCTTCCCATCCTTCGTTCCATCCTTCTACCAGAACTTGCTGCAAACCGTTCTTTGCAGCGAAGTCGATATAGCGCTTCACCTCATCGTTTGTTGCACCATGTGTGCCGTTGGGCTTGCACTTGCTGTAGTCGGTCACACCGAGACGAACCGACGGAAGGTCGTTGGTATAGCTCCATGTCTTGGTGCCGACAATCATGTTCCACCACACACCGCAATACTTTGTAGGATGAATCCATGAAGTATCCTCTATCTTGCAAGGCTCGTTAAGATTGAGCGTGAGCTTGCACGAGAGCATGTCGCGGGCATCGTCGCTCACCATTACTGTTCGCCAAGGCGTGTTGAACGGTGTCTGTATGAATCCCTTACGGCCCACGGCATCGGGCGTAAGCCATGACTCGAAGGTCAAAGTCTTTTCGTCGAGGTTGAGGTGCATTGTCGGATAATCCAAGCAAGCGGCTTCGTGTATGTTGATGTACAGGCCGTCGTTGGTCTTCAATTGCAGCGAAGTCTGCACACCGGTATCTGAGAATACTGTTGTAGACGAGTTGCTCTTGTAAGCCTCACGGTTCTTGGCTATCACTTCACGTATGCCCGTAAGCGGAGTGATGTTGTACTCATACTCCTGCGTGTCGTAGTCGCCCGGAATCCAGTAGGCAGTATGATTGCCTGCCATAGCAAACTGTGTGTGCTCCTCCTTTATCACGAAATAGTTGAGCGTCTGCTGCTGCGGGAACTCATAGCGAAGTCCCATACCGTAGTCGTAAACACGGAAACGGATGGTGATGTTACGCTTTGAAGACTTCTGAGTAAGGTTTACCTCCATCTCGTTGTAGTTGTTGCGGATGGTAGAAGTCTCGCCCCATACAGGCTTCCAGGTTTCATCGAAGGTCGATGTCTTGCTGCCTGTCTCTGTGAAACCGTCCATAAGGTCGGTCTCGTCCATTCCCTTTGATGCGTGCTTGTCCTTAGCCAGCTCCAATCCGAGATGAGAAGGCTTACACACAGCCTTACCCTTGTACGACATCTCGTATGTAGGCTGTCCCTTGTCTGAGAGCGAGAAGGTAAGCGCCACATTGCCGTTTGGCGACTTTACGGTCTGGGCTGCTGCCATCATAGGCAACAGCGCAGCCAGCATCATATATTTCTTCAGCATTTATATATTTGTTTTTAGGTTAATCTTATTTGTGCCTACAAACATCTTTTTTATCTGCCCGTCTGATTGAAATTATCTACCAGCTTGACCGATGAGCGTGCTAATGTCGTCGATAAACTCACCGTTTGCCATGAGATCCTCAATATTCAGGTGCATACGATAGCGCCAGTAGTGCTTTGGATTGGCAGGTATGTTGATGCGCTCGGCATCGGCATCGGGCAGACGCAGACGGTCGTACATGGCGAGCCAGTCCTGAACGCTCAATACGCAGAGCATCGACGGCGAGTCGAGATGACGTGCAATGATGTCCTTGGCAAGCCATCCTGGCAGCGGATGAGGTGCCAGTCCCTGACGATGGAGCATCGAGTTGTAATAGTCTTGCGTGCGTTCGTAGTTCTCGTCCCACCACTGTCGCAGCGTAGGCATGTCGTGGCTGGATATGGTACATACCGAACGGTAAGGGTTCTGGCTGAGGTGTCCGAAACGTGTTGTTGTTGTCTTGGGCATGCTCTGCAGCTCAAGGCTGAATATTTTCAGTTCGTTCATCACCCATGGCACGCAATCGGGCACCATGCCAAGGTCTTCGGCACACACGAGCATACGGGTTGCCTGCACGAGCTTGGGCAGCTTCTTCATTGCCTCACGATACCAGAACTGGTTGTTGCGACGATAGTAATAATCGTTGTAAAGGCGGTTGAAGGCTTGCTTGTCGTTGTCGTAGAGCGACTCGTAAATGAAGTCGAGCTGGGCTGAAATGCGCGGATGGAACATGTCGGCATTGTTACGGTCGCGCACGAAGAGCACGTCGCTGACAAGCGAATAGAGTCCGTCGCGCAGCCAGAGGTCTTCCTGACGGGTTACGCTTGCGAAACGTGCCTCTATCTTGCGTTGTGTGTCTACTTCGGGTTTCATGCGGTAGCGCTCGTCGTCGATGCGTTCGAGATAGTTGCGACGCACCTCGTCGGCACGCTCATGGAACACGCGGTCGAGCACCCAATCGGTAATAAACGGCTCGGTGAATCGCTCCTCCTGGAAGTTCAGTCCATACTGCATTATCTCCTCACGGCTCATTGCCTGCGACGGAGCGAACTGTCCGGTCAGACCGTGAACGCAGTCGATAGGTATCTCCCAGATGCGGAAGAATCCGAGTACGTGGTCGATGCGATAGGCATCGAAGAAATGCGACATATTCTGGAAGCGACGTGCCCACCACTGGCAGCCGTCCTTCAGCATCTCGTCCCAATTGTATGTAGGGAATCCCCAGTTCTGTCCGTTCACGGAGAAATCGTCGGGCGGTGCTCCAGCCTGTCCGTTGAGGTTGAAGTATTTGGGTTCCATCCACACGTCGCAACTGTGTCTGTTCACTCCGATAGGGATGTCGCCCTTCAGTATTACGCCCTTCTGCTTGGCATACTCGTGTGCTTCCTTCATCTGCGACGACAGTATGTACTGTACGAAATAGTAGAAAGCCACCTCATGATATGCCTTTGTACGAGAATCGGACAGCATCGCGCGGTCGTCCTCATTCCATGTGTTATGGTCTTGCCATTGTGTGAAATCGGCAGTACCATACTTGTCTCTCAGCCATGAATACTGAGCGTATGGTACGAGCCAATTTTGTGTTTCCTGAAAGAACGCCTTATACTCTGCGCTCTTCATAATCCTTTTACCTTCTTGAGCAAAGACTCGCTGTAAATATTCTGATTTGAATGCGTTCGCTTTCTCATAATCTATCTGTGGCAGGGCGTTGAGTCGTTGGCGCTCTGCTTCCATCTCTGTGCGTGCTTCTTCGTCTTCCAGCTGCGGCAACTTGCGCAAATCGGCATACTGCGGATGTATGGCGAAGACGCTGATACAGCTATACGGATAGGAGTCGGTCCATGTGTGGGTGATGGTGGTGTCGTTGATAGGCAGGAGTTGCAGCACACGCTGTCCGGTCTTTGCCATAAGGTCAATCATCATCTTAAGGTCGCCGAAGTCGCCTATGCCTGCACTTGTCTTGCTACGGAGCGAGAAAACCGGTACAAGTGTACCAGCAAATCTTCGATCCCACATCTCAAAGAACGCCTGATCAAGACTGTACACCACTGTCTGACCGTTCTCGATTTGGGGCATGGTGATGATGCGGTTGCATCCGCACTCCCACATCATCACCAGTCCCGAACCATTCTCTACAACTAATTTAAACTCTATACTATCATCATGCAATAACGATGCATCTATATCGACCGCCCACTCACAATAGTTGTGAAGCGTCATGGGCAGCGCTTTGTCAAGATTCCACTCGCCCAGCGCTTTCTGAGTGCCTACAACAGCCAGACGTTGACCCTCACGCAACTGCGGTGCTCGCACCGTAAGACGCAGAGTCTTGGCATAGGCAGTGGACTGCATGGGCTGCGGCTCCAGATGGTTGATACAATCGGTGAAGGCACTGCTGTAGAGGTAGGAATCCTCGGGCATTGCATTCCAACGGTCGTAGACGGTGTAGTCGGTAGCTGCATCGCACGTAAGGTCGAGCACATGCTTCACCGTCTGCCATTCGCTACGCTCAACTGAATCGCCCACCTGAACCTTATAATAATACGCAAGTACACGGTCTGCTTTACTATAATTAAAGTCGCACCACCATTGCACTCCGTCAATGGTGGTCATGCGATAAGCCTTCACTTCATTATTCTTGATAATGTTGAGTGACAACTCTTCACCGAATGCTGTACGGTATTCTATATGAAAATGTATTGTCATTGTGTATTTTGGTTATTGGTTTGTTGGTACGATAATTTTATCCTTGATTTTCATAATGCGAAATTATGAAAAATTATGGTACACTATAACGCAAAAACCGAACATTCTTCACATAAAACCGTGCAAACGTTTGCATTTTGCTACGCCTGTTTCGGGCTTCTGATAGCTGTTACAGCCACTGCACCACATACAAGCAATGCGCCTGCTACAATCATCATATTGCTCTGATGAGATCCTACAAGATTCAGCAAGTGACCACCACACACGGCTGCCACAATCTGCGGTACGCATATAGTGCCGTTGAAGAGTCCAAGATAGGCTCCCTTATGGCTGTAGCCCTCAAGGGCGTTGGTGACGAAGGCAAACGGCATGGCGAGCATTGCAGCCCAAGCGCAACCTACGAGTAAGAATGGAAGTACGAGCAGATTTCTGTCGTCCACGAATGGCACCATAGCGAAACCTATGCCGCCGATGACAAGACTCAAGGCGTATGCCAGCTTCTCGCTCTTGAACTTAGGTAGTGCCATAGCCCAACACACTGAACCGATAGCCTGCCAGAAGAACAGCACGCCCACCCAGTTGCCTGCCTCCTGATAGCCGCTGGAAGCTACGTCGGTAGTGTGCCATACGGTTTCGGCAATGGTGCCGTTGGTGTAAGTCCACATATACATGAAGGCTGCCCAGCAGAAGAACTGTACGAGTCCTACCTTCCAGAACATCGACGGTGCATTCTTCAAGAGTGTTATCCAGCCTGCACTCTTCTCATTAGCCTCGGGATCAGCCTCGTTATATTGAGCATATTCTTCAGGATTCCACTCCTTCACCTTCAATGTGGTGTAGATGACACAAAGAATGAGTATGGCAGCACCTACATAGAACGAGTAGATAACCGAGTCGGGGATAACGCCCTTAGGAGCTTCGTTGGCTATGCCAAGAGCTGTGAACAAGAATGGGAACATATAGCCTACAAGCGAACCCGAATTGCAGAGGAACGACTGTATTGAATAAGCGAGCGACTTCTGCTTCTCGTTGACCATGTCGCCAACGAGCATCTTGAACGGCTGCATTGCCATATTAATGCTTGTGTCGAGAAACATAAGCGAGATAAGACCGAATATCATAGCCGTGCCAACAGCCATACCGAACGAACCCGCATTGGGCAAAAGGCACATAACAAGCACCGCCACAGTGGCACCTACAAAAAGATAAGGGATGCGACGACCGAAACGACACCATGTCTTGTCGCTCAAAGTTCCAATTATCGGTTGCACCAGTATGCCCATCAACGGAGGCAATATCCAGAAATAGCTAAGATTGTGGGGGTCGGCTCCCAATGTGGCAAAAATACGTGATATGTTGGCGCTTTGCAGAGCGTAAGCTATCTGTACGCCGAAGAATCCGAAACTCAAATTCCAGAGTTTCCAGAACGAAAGATTAGGTTTTTGAATCATTGTTATTTGGTTTTAATTATATTTAAGTTCTGCTATCGACAGGAGCAAGCTCCTGAGTTCAACGTGTCGTGTCTCTCACCACCAGACGTGTGCGCACCACTCGCATCACCACCTCATTACGTGGCAGCGTACCTTCAACCTGACCTATAAGTATTTTGGCAGCCTCCTCGCCTACCGTCACACCACGTTGTTCCACTGTGGTGAGCATAGGGTCGCAAGCTATAGCACGGTTGCCATTGGTAAATCCACACACACTGATATCCAAGGGAACACGAAATCCCATGCGCTTGGCAGTATACAGTATGCCTATGGCTGTATCGTCGTTGATGGCAAAGAATGCATCGGGACGCTCATGGGCTGGCAATGAAAGAATCTCGGGAGTGATAGCCTCAGCCTGCATACGATTGTCGCATAATCTGACAAGAGATTTATCCACCTTCAGTCCATTCTTTACAAGTGCGTCATGATAGCCGTTGTATCGGTTCTTCGACAACTCCAGATTCATAGGCGAGCCATAAAAGGCAATGCGCTTACATCCGGTTTCTATCAAATGTGAAACGGCAGAATAAGCTCCATTATAATCGTCCACTACCACTCGCGACCCATTTACGCCCGTACATATACGGTCGTAAAACACGAGAGGAACTCCATTGTCCATAAGCCGGCGGAAATGATCGTACTGCTTGGTGTCCTTGGCTAGCGACACAATGATGCCACACACCTTGTTTTTAAAGAAGTCGTCGCAGATAGCGACTTCCTTATCATATCGTTCATTGCTCTGCGCCACCATCACACGATAGCCACATGAACGGGCTTTCTCCTCAATGCCAGACAGCACTGACGCAAAATAATAATGTACAAACTCGGGAACGATGACTCCTATCACCTTAAGAGGCTGGATGCGGTTATGGCGCAATGCTTCACCAATTACGTTTGGATAGAAGTTATGCTCTTTGGCATATTCCTGGATACGCTTGCGTTGCAGCGAACTGATGCGCGGACTGTCGTTGAGCGCACGGCTCACTGTAGCTATGGAAATGCCCAATGCTCGGGCAATATCCTTCATTGTTATAGGTGAATTTTCTGACATGGTTTTCTGTTACGCTGCAAAATTAGCCATAATTTTCGAATGCAACAGTGCCATATTGCACAATAATAAAAAAACAGGGTGCAAACGTTTGCACTAAAAAAAGGACTGTTTTCCGTACAAAATGGATACAACCAAAACATAAAGACAATAAATTTGCAGGCAGAAAGACGAAAGGTCGATTACTTAAACCTCATACTCTATTAAAAAACCATTCTACCCTTAGCGAAAGTTCGATAACTGTTCACTACAAAGGCAAAATGTTTTTGATGAGATAGAATTGATTAAAAACAACATAATGTAGTAATAACTAAAAACATGCAAAAAATGAAGCAGTTGAGAATAAAATTGCCTCTGAGGACACTGGCATTGGCTGGTGGTCTTCTCCTTGCAACAAGTTCCTTTGCGCAGAACAATGCCATCAAGGGACATGTAAAAGATGCTTCGGGCGAACCTGTTATGGGCGCTACCATCACCGTTAAGGGTAAAGCAGTTGGCATTACCGACATTGACGGTAACTTCTCTATCGATGCAGCTCCTGGTACTGAACTAACATTCACCTTCTTGGGTATGTCGCCACAGACCGTAAAGGCATCCGGCAACATGACAGTAACACTCGCAAGCGATGACAAACAACTTAACGAGGTTGTAGTAATCGGTTATGGTGTTGCCAGAAAGAACGACCTCACGGGTTCGGTTACAGCGCTCAAGCCGGATGACAAGAACCATGGTATCATCACTTCTGCACAGGACATGATCCAGGGTAAGATTGCGGGTGTGAACGTTAACTCTGCAACTGGTGCTCCTGGTGACGGTGCACAGATTCGTATTCGTGGCGGTGCTTCTTTGACAGCAAGTAACAACCCGTTGATTGTTATTGACGGTATGCCGATGGACAACAATAACACAAAGGGTGTGAACAACCCTCTTTCTCTTGTCAATCCTAACGATATCGAGAGCTTCACTGTATTGAAGGACGCTTCGGCTACAGCCATCTATGGTTCGCGTGGTTCTAACGGTGTCATCATCATCACGACAAAGAAGGGCCGCAGCGGTCAGAAGCCACAGGTATCTTACAATGGTACACTTTCAGTAAGTACTATTGCCAAGAAGATGGATGTGATGAACGCAAAAGAATATGTCGACTTCATCAAGAACTATTATGGCGAAGACTCTTCTGCCTACCAAGGCTTAGGCTGGAAGGAGTTCAATGCAGACGGTACTCCTAACTATGCAGCAGGTACGTTCGATACCGACTGGCAGGACGAAATCTATCGTAATGGCATCAGCCAGGAGCATAATGTAAGCCTTACTGGTGGCATCAGCAAGCAGTCTTGGTCAATGCCTTATCGTGTCAGCGTAGGCTACACCGGTCAGGAAGGTATCTTGAAGGGGTCAGACTACAAGCGTGTTACCGCAGGTTTCAACATCAATCCTTCATTGCTCGACAAGCACCTCAACATTAACATCAACGGTAAGTATTCTTACTCAAAGACTGTTCCTGGTGGAACAGATGCAGTTGGCGCAGCTATCAACATGGATCCTACTCGCCCCGTAAAGAGCAGCGACGAGAAATTCAAGAACTGGGGAGGTTATTGGCAGTGGGTAGATCCTACTACAGCATACGACCCAACATTCCCATACGATCTCAAAAATAATGCTCCTGTAAACCCAGTAGAAAAGGTAGAGAACTACGACTTCTACAAGAGTGCACATATTCTCTTGGGTAACGTAGAGGCAGACTATAAGATTCATGGCTTCGAAGACCTTCATCTGCACGTTAACTTAGCCGGTGAATACAGCACTGGTGGTGAGTACAACACCAACAATCCACGATCTACTTATGGATTCTATTATGGTGGCAACAGCGAAAACAAGGAGAAGAAATATAACCTCGTAGCTACAGCCTATGCTCAGTATACCAAAGACTTCAACAAGGCAAACCACTTCGACATCATGGCTGGTTATGAGTATAGCCACATGAAATATTGGGGCAACCAGTGGAGCAAGTCAATGTATCCAAATACCTATGAAGGAAAGAACGATGCTGGCGAAGCTCTTGCAGGAACAGTAAAGTCTTACGATACAAGCAACTGGAAGGGACAGACATTCCTCGTGAGCTGGTATGGACGTGCCAACTATTCTTTGCTTGACCGTTATCTCTTTACTTTCACAGCACGTTACGACGGCTCAAGCCGCTTTGCCGACGGACACCGTTGGGGCTTCTTCCCATCAGCAGCCTTCGCATGGCGCGTTAAGGAAGAAAGCTTCTTGAAGGATGTTGATGCTGTAAGCGACTTCAAGTTCCGTCTTGGTTGGGGTAAGACAGGTCAGCAGGATACTGGCAAAGAATACTACACCGCTACATATAAGAAGAGTACAAGCCAGCACCACCTCTATCCAATCGGTGGTATTGCCAACAACCCAGGAATACTCTACCGTCCATTGGCATACAATGACGAATTGACTTGGGAGACTACTACTACATGGAACGTAGGTCTCGACTATGGTATGTTCAACCAGAGATTGACCCTCAATCTTGATGCTTACTACCGCAAGACAACTGACTTGCTCAGTACAACTACCATTGCTGCAGGTCAGAACTTCGACAATGCCCTCCTTATGAATGCAGGAACATTGGAGAACAAGGGTTTTGAGGTTGCTATTACAGGTCGTCCTATCCAGACCAAGGACTGGTTTGTAGAATTGAGCGTCAACGCTGCTTACAACAAAAACGAGATTACCGAACTTGCTGGTGGTCGTGATTTGATGGAGGCAGGCATGCAGGTAGGTCAGAACCAGGCGATCACCTATCATAAGGTAGGAAAGCCAGCCAACTCATTCTTGGTTTTCCAGCAGGTTTACGATGAGAGCGGACGTCCTATCATGGGTTGCTACGTAGATCGTAATGGCGATGGTACAATTGACGATAACGACAGATACTTCTATAAGAATATCGTGGCTCCTTGGACAGGCGGTTTCAGCTTCAAGGTTTCATACAAGAACTGGGATCTCGGAAGCAACTTCCGTGCAAGCTTCGGCAACTATCTATACAACGGATACGCAGAGGGCGCTATTAACACGAAAGAGGTATGCAGTGCTAAGGGATATTACAAGAACACCACAAAGGAACTTGTTTCTTTAGGCTGGACTTCGTACAACTATCCGCTTACCGACTACTTCGTACAGAACGGCAGCTTCCTGAAGTGTGACAACATCACATTGGGCTATAACTTCAACAATCTGTTGAAGGGTGGTAGCTACAAGGGCATCTCTGGCCGTATCTACGCTTCATGCTCTAACGTGTTTACTATCACAAAGTACAGCGGTATCGACCCAGAAATAAACTCAGGCAAGGACGACAACATCTATCCGCGTTGCCGCACATTCCTGCTCGGTCTGAACCTCAACTTCTAACAACTAAAAACAGAATTCAATATGAAACTCAATAAATTCAAAACAATTGCCCCAGCAGCGGCTCTTCTGCTTTCAGCAAGCTTGAGTTCTTGTATGGCAGATTTGGATAAGGGCAACATTGACCCTACTGTTGACCCTACTGCTAACATCACGGGCTTGTACAGCAAGTGCTATGCTGGTCTGATTATGGAAGGTAATGACGGTAATGCCGACTTCACTATCGACGACGCTGGTAAGTCAACCCTTCTCCGCAACCTGTTTAACTTCAACGAGATACCTACCGATGAAGCAATCTGCTGGTGGTCGGATGGCGGTATCACAGATGTTGCCTACAATAAGTTCGATTCAGGTAATGCTACATTGAAGAACTTGTACTATCGTCTGATGTCAAACATCTCTTACGAGAACCACTTCTTAAGTCTCGACGCTGCCAAGGCAGAGACAACCAAGTATGCAGAGGTGCGTGTACTTCGTGCCTATAGCTATTTCTTGATGCTCGACTTCTTTGGAGACCCGACATTCATTGACAAGATTTCAGCAGAGACACCACGTCAGGCCCACGCTTACAACGAAAAGTTTGAGGAAGGCAAGAGCTACACTCGCGCAGAGCTTCTTCAGTTGGGTCGTGAGTTCCTCTTCAACTGGGTTAAGGACGAATTGCTCGCTGCCGAGCCAGATCTCTTGGATGCAAAGCCAGAAAACGACAGCGACGCAGACTATGGCCGCGTTGACAAAGGCACATGCTGGTTGCTCTTGAGCCGTCTTTATCTCAATGCCGGTACATACCTCAACAACGACGGCCAGAACAATCCTTACTGGAAAGAGGCTCTCGAATATGCCGAGAAGGTTATCAATTCACCTTATGCCCTCTTCGATGACAGCAAGATGTCGGCAGAAGCTAAGACTAATGGCTACAAGCCATACGACTTGCTCTTCATGGGCGACAATGGATCGAATGGTGCAAGTTGCGAGGCTCTTCTTCCATTGATGCAAGATGGAGAAAAAACTCAGGGATATGGTGGTTCTCTGTTCTATGTAGCTGCTCTTTGGGATGCTACTATGAGTACAGTTGCAGATAAGGGCGCTGGCACTACTGAAAACAGCTGGCAAGGTATGCGTGTTCGTCCACAATTCGTAGAGAAGTTCTTCACCGATCCTACAGTTGTTGTAAACAAGTCGGCAAAAGAAATTCGCGATATGAACGTTGACGACCGTGCTATTTTTTGGGGTAAAGATCGTACCTTGGAACTTGGAGATAACGACAAGTTTGCTGCGGGTATTGCAACACCAAAGTGGAATAACAACTATTCTACTAACGGTACTCCTCACGACAGCAAAAATGTCGACATCGACTTCTTCCTCTTCCGTGTAGCTGAGGCCTACCTCAATGCCGCAGAGGCAGAGATGCACCTTAACGGTGAAAACTCGGCTAAGGCTAAGAGTTATATCGACGCTCTCCGCAACCGTGCACACGCTGCCGTTCGTGCTTCTTACTCTCTTAACGACGTACTCGACGAGCGTGCCCGTGAGCTTTATTGCGAGGGTCAGCGCCGTACCGACCTTATCCGCTTCAATCAGTTTGGTGGCAGCCAGGCCACATACAAGTGGGAACTCAAGGGCGGCAGCTCTAATGGCACAACCTTCGACAAGTACCTGAACGTTTATCCTATCCCCTCTTCAGAGATTCTTTCTAACAAGAACCTGACACAGATCGACGGATATAACGAGGTTCAGAACTAAGTATATAAAGTATAATAGAACAATAAAAGTAAACGCAATATGAAGAATAAATATATGATGGGTGCTCTGCTTTTCGGCATCATCAGCTTATTCGCATCATGTTCGGATGACAACGACTCTAACCCAACGCTGATTCAGCCTACAGAGTTCAAGTTGAATACTCCTGAATATATAAATTCGACTATTGATTTGGAAAAGTCTACTGGACTTGAACTTACATGGTCACAGCCTAAGTATACAGCAGACAATGCTCCTATCAATGCGACATACGAAGTGCAGGTATCTCCAACCAACACCTTCACAGTTTCTACTGATGAAGCTGCTGCAGACGAGAGTGGAGAAAAGGTGCCA
>OLFV01001955.1_pt1 | contig 17304 bp, 13 predicted proteins | sample 1605551 | NCBI WGS metagenome assembly OLFV01 (sample SAMEA3888922, study PRJEB22519) | human gut metagenome | biome: human gut; feature: human-associated habitat; material: faeces | place: Denmark | collected 2011
CTGTTTTTTATCCCAACTGGCTTATAATTCGGAAATTTTATCTAAATTTGCAATGACAGAACGCCGCCTGTATGGTTGCGCGATGTCACTTATTTTGGAGCGTGTCGTCTGCATGCCATAAGGATGCGACACACGCTAAAAAGGACGTTTTGGAATTACGGCGCCTCTTCCAACATCAAACTTCGCAACTTTGATATTCCAAGGAAGATCCGACAATTCAAGAAACGTCCATGTTGGTGTATTATACCCTTTCCCCCGTCAAACGGGGCGAGAGGTCTATAATATCTCTCAACGTGGGCTGGATCTTGATTGTCTTATCTCTTGGAAAGGCAATGCGAAGGCCTGATGTTGGGGTAAGATACTTAAAGATCAAGGTCTTCCCACGTTTTCTCTTTACCAAAATAACGGATACCAATTTACTCTCACTTAATTAACACAAAAAGCATATGATACACATTGGCCTTGAAATAAAATCAGAACTGGAGCGGCAAGAACGCTCCGTAAGCTGGTTTGCACGCAAGCTTTGTTGCGAACGCACAAACGTGTATTCGATATTCAAGCGCAAGAGCATTGACACCGACATGCTGACACGCATATCTCGCATTTTACAACGCAATTTCTTCGAACTCTACGACAACGAGGTTGACAAGCAGCAAAAATAACGCTACAGCCATAAACCTGCCACAACAAAAGCTCCTAAAACTGCCATAACTTAGACGCGCGGCCAACCGTCACAAATATTCAACACTTCTGTTGCCTCACACTCACATTTCCGTATTATCATTTTACACAACGCCGTAAATTATTGTCAACACCGTAAAAACATCTATTATCTTTAATCTTCATAACTTTGCATCTACACAAAAACGGGAATCGGTGCATAAAAATCCATGCCCGAAACAACCGCAAATGAAATCTTATTATTACAACAACTAAAAATAAAATGAAAATGAAAAAACAGATCTTTTACACAAAGCCTTGCCTCAAGGTATTGAAGGCAGAGACAGGCTCATTGCTTGCCGCATCAGGCATCACCGGTAGCGGCGACAACTTTGGATGGGGAGCCAAAGGTTCTAACTTCTACGACGACACAGACACAGAAGACGATGCCGTGTGGGGAGCGAAGAGCAACGATAACATTCTCGGCAACAGCCAGGAAAACGAATAGAGCAGCTGTACAGACCTACAAAAAAAAATCTCCGCAACTGTCCACATTTTTATGGCGGAACATCTCTGCACAACAACTCTGTGACAGACTAAGACGAAAGCAAGAAGTAGACAAAGACCAAATTGGAAACCTATTAGAAAAAAGAAGAAACGACATGAAAAAATTATTCTCACTTGTGGCATCGGCAATAGCTATGATGTCAATTAGTTTTTTGACTGCCTGTTCACAGGCAGATGTCACTCCCGACACACGACAGGGTGACAACAGCTCTCTTGTGATGAAAGCAACAAACTTCGTTCCTGACGACACCTTCCAACGCACAGCCAAAGCATCGAAGAAGGGAGGCCCAAAGTATATCTCCCTCAAGCCAAACGAGCAGGGACTGAGCTTCACATGGAGCGAAGGCGACGTGATGGGCGTATTCGGACTGACAGACAGCCAACAGGTGCCCATCTACATGCTAAGCGGTGCAGGCACACAGGAGGCCACCTTCTCAAGTTCAAGCTTCCAACTAAAGAAAGACGAGCAATATGTAGCATATTATCCTATTGTAGACAAGGTAACGGCCAAGCCCGTCGTGGCTGTTGACTACACAGGCCAGACACAGACAGGCAACGGCTCCTATGCCCATCTGACAAAATACGACTACCTCGTGTCCGACATTACTACAGCAACAGGTCTCAACAATGCAAATTTCCAGCTCCATCATGTGGGCGTGATTTTACGCCTACGCATCACCATGCCTTCAGCCGACACCTACAAGCAGCTAACGCTGTCTTCTGACGACGCAAGTTTTGACACCAAGGTCAACCTCGATCTGTTCAACCAAGAGTCGCTCATCAAAGCCACAGAAAGCACAGGCAGCGTGACCCTCAACCTCACCGACGTTTCAACCACTGAAGCCAACAAGCTGCTGACAGTGTGGATGATGCTCTCTCCCACCGACCTGTCGTCTAAGGTAATTACCGTAACCGTAAAATCGGCAAACACAGGCACAGACGATGTTGTGTTCAAGTTCCGTCCGAACAAAAAATTTGAAAAGGGCAAAGCTTACTCGTATGACCTTAAGCAGGAGGAAGCCTATGTAGACCTTGGCTTGCCAAGCGGCAATCTGTGGGCCACATGTAACATCGGTGCGACAAAGCCCGAGGAATATGGCACATATTATCCGTGGGGTGACAGCACTCCTATCGAAGACTACGGAACAGGCAACGGTGCATTTGCTGCAATTGGTTCATTGGTATTCGATGGATACGGAAGATGGACAGACTACAGCGGCTCACCAAAATTTGACACATCTGTGCTTGTGCTGAAAGACGGTTCTGTAACACCCAATGACGAAGATTGGGATGAGCTGTTCAGCAATTGCGACATAGCCTCAACAACAGTGAATGGCATAAACGGTCTTTCTGTAAAAGGAACCAATGGCAAATCCATATTTATCCCTAAAGCAGGATATTATTCACCAAAATATGGTGACATGTATAGCGTAGGTGAAAAAGGCTACTATTGGACATCCATGTTCTGGCCCAACGAATACCGTAATTGGAAGAAAAACCAAGGCGCAGTGACATATTTCTACAATGACACATATTCGGACATCCAATACAATGCACAATATTATTATTTCGGATGTCCTGTACGTTCAATAAAGAGAAAATAAAATGCCCCAATTGTATGCATATCCACCATTGGAAACAATAGCACAACTTGCAATTGACGCATAAAGAGCAAAACCTAAAAAAACTCCTTCAAGGATCGCTATCCCTGGAGGAGTTTTTATTTTTAAGCTTTTATATGAAAGCCCACATGGGGTTTGGTTATCTATCCTTCTTCATCCTCAGCTCATAGAGGTCGTTGCGGCGGTCGCGCAGGTTGCGCACGCTGCCGTAGGTGTGAAGCTCATTAAGGAGCGTCAGGTCACAGTCGGCAACGAGGATCTGCTCTGTGCCTGGTGTTGCCATGGCACGCTTGCCGTCGGTGGGGAAAGCGAAGTCGCAGGGTGTGAACACAGCCGACTGCGCATACTGGATGTCCATGTTGTGAACGCGCGGCAGGTTACCCACACTTCCCGCGATGGCCACATAACACTCGTTCTCCACAGCTCTTGCCTGAGCACACACCTTCACACGGGCATAAGCGTTCTGCGTGTCGGTGTTGAAGGGCACAAACAAGATCTGCATGCCGTCCTCAGCCATGATGCGCGACAGCTCGGGGAACTCGACGTCATAACAGATGAGGATGCCAATCTTTCCACAGTCGGTGTCGAAGGTCTGCACACGGTTGCCCTGGCTCAAGCCCCAGCTCTTCTGCTCGTCGGGTGTGACATGAATTTTCTCGTACATGTCGTAAGAGCCATCGCGACGGCAGAGGAATCCCACGTTGTACAATCCGCCATCTTCCTTCACATAAGGCATGGAGCCTGTTATGATGTTGATGTTGTAGCTGATTGCCAGCTCCACGAAACGGTCACGGATCTGCTCGGTATATTGCGCCAATCCGCGGATCGACTGTGCCTCACCCATGTCGTTAAACTTGGCCATGAGGGGCGCGTTGAAATATTCGGGGAAGAGCACAAAGTCGCTCTTATAGTCGCTCACAGAGTCGACAAAAAACTCCACCTGTTCAAACAGGTCGTCCACGTCCTTATAAGGACGCATCTGCCATTGCACCAGACCCACTCTCACCGTTGGACGTTTCTCCACATACGAGTCGGTTTGCGGCTGATAGTAGATGTTATCCCACTGCAACAACGTTGCGCAGTGTTTCGACTCCTCGTCGTTAGGCAGATAGTTGCGTATCACGCGGCGCACATGAAAATCGTTCGACAGCTGGAACGTGAGCACCGGGTCATAAATCTCGCGTGAGCGCACCTTCTCAATATACTCTTTCGGGCGCATGGTGTCGGCATACTTATAATAGTTAGGTATGCGACCTCCAAACATAATGGCCTTGAGGTTAAGCTTCTCGCACAGCTCCTTGCGATATTCATACATGCGTCGGCCCAGTCGCAGACCGCGGTAGTCGGGGTGAATGAACACCTCGATGCCGTACAATATGTTGCCGTTAGGATTATGCGTGTTAAACGTCTCGTTACCCGTCACCTTGGCGTAGGTGTGATCACCCTTCACCATGTTATAGTCGACGATGATGCTGAGGGCACAGCCCACAATCTTGTCGTCCACCACAATGACCACCTGTCCCTCGGGGAAGATGGTTATAAGCTTCTTAATCTGGGCATGAGTCCAGAACACATCATGGTCTGCATAAATTCGTTTGAACGAACCAGCCAGCTGATCGTAGTCCTCCATCCGAAGGTTGCGCAGCTCTACCTTGTTTATTTTAAGATTAGATTCCATAAAACAAATAAACGTTTGTTATCTTACACTATTATTCTTATCCTTTCTGCAAAAGTAAGAAAATTATATGTAGAAAACGCGACATTTTATATAAAAATGTGCCGTATGCCTACAAAAAACAAAAAAAATTAAGTAAATTTGCAATGAATAAAAAACCAAACGGTGACTATGAAGAAAATCCATTACATAATCCTGTTGCTGCTCATGCCGCTCGCCCTGGGAGCGCAGAGCATATCCCCCACCTGCCGCACCTGCGGCAAGAAAATCGCGCTCTGCCCCTACAAGGGCAAGCATCCGACCAAGCAAAGTCAGTCACGGCAGCAGCACAGCAGCAAGCCGTCCAGACGTCCTTCTACCCCACACAGCAACTATGGCTCAACCCACCAGAGTTCCTCCAGCCAGCAGCCACAGGTGGAGTCGCGGCTATATGTCACCAACAAGCGGTTTGAAGACGGCACCGACCGAGCTGGATATTATACAGGATATGTGAAGGACGGTATGCGCCAAGGTGAAGGCACCATCAAGTTTGACAACGGTACGGTTGCTGTTGGCAACTGGGAGCACGACAGGATGAACGGGAAAGGCACAACCACTGCATCAAACGGCCAAAAGTATGAAGGTGAATTCAAGGATAGCAATTTCGACGGATTCGGCACACTGACATACGAAAAAGGCGGCAAATACATCGGGACATGGAAAGATGACAAGAAAGACGGCTACGGCATTGAAGTGTTTCCGGACGAATCGGAGCTGAGAAGCACATTCAAGGATGGCTACGCTGACGGCTACTATATGTATGTGCAGAAAGGCGGAGGATACCGCATCGGCAAATTTGAAGGCGGTAAACTTGAAGGCCATAGCTTATATTTCGGTAATGACGGCAAACCGATGTACGCCCTTTTTAAAGATGACAAGTGTGTTGAAACCACTGATCTCACCGCCACATCCCGCCCCGGCACCTACTCTTACAAACACACCTACGACGACGGCACCTATGTCGAGGGAAACATAACGAACGGAAAGGGGCTTTGCAAATATCCCAGCGGTGGCATTTACGAGGGAGAATGGAAAGACAGCAAACCTCACGGCTTCGGCATACTTCGCTATAAGAATGGCGACATTTATATCGGCCAATGGAATGAGGGAAAAAAGGACGGCACCGGCATTTACTTCTACAAGAACAACAATAGCGCTTATGCGGGAAATTGGCGCGACGACAAGAAATGCTATAACGGCACTTTTTTCTGGTACGAGAGCGGCAACGCCTATGTCGGCCAATGGAGCGACGACAACATGAGCGGCTTCGGAATAAAGTATTACAGGAACAGCAAATGCTCGCGCGGCAGATGGGCTAACGACAAACTCGTTGAAGAGCTGTAAGCCATTTTTGAACAAACAGGCGAAGTAAGAAATCGTCAAAACACGATAACCACTTATGAGCAACAAGATAACATCAGCCATCGCCCCGGGCACCGTCCTGCACGGCGAGGCTTACGACTACAAGATTATAAAGACACTCGGCCAGGGCTCCTTCGGCATAACCTACCAGGCAAAGGTGGAGATGAAAGGCGCGCTCGGCACACTCGACAGCAACATGTATGTTGCGGTGAAGGAGTTTTTCATGAAAGAGGTGAACGGACGCTCTGGCGACACCGTGACAAGCGGCAGCACGTCGAAGGGCGGACTGTTCAGCTATTACCGCGAGAAGTTCGAGCGCGAGGCACGCAACCTCGGCACGCTGAAGCATCCCAACATCGTGCGTGTACTGGAGATGTTCATTGCCAACGGCACGGCCTACTACGCCATGGAATTCATCAACGGCATGAGCCTTGACGACACGATAGCTCAATCTCCCCATGGCCGTCTCTCCACAGAACAGGCCATCGGGCTGACCCGGCAAATAGGTGCTGCCATAAGTTTCATGCACAGCCGCAAGATGCTGCACCTCGACGTGAAACCGGCCAACGTGATGGTGAGAGCCGACGGCAAGGCCGTGCTCATCGACTTTGGCCTCTCCAAACAGTATGACGAGAGCGGACAGCCAGAGTCGAGCACCACCGTCGGCGGCGGCACACCGGGCTACGCCCCTCTCGAGCAGGCGAGCTACCGCGACGGCCACGGTTTCCCCGTTGTGATGGATGTCTACGCACTGGGAGCCACCATGTTCAAGATGCTCTCTGGACAACGTCCGCCCGAGGCTTCGGAAATTCTGAACGAGGGATTTCCCGAGAGTTGCCTGCTGGCCGCCAACACGCCACGCTACATCATCAGATGCATTGAGAAGGCCATGGCGCCGCTGAAGAAAGACCGTTACCAGAGCGTCGACCAGTTTGTGATGGACCTGTGTGGCAAGGCAGAAACAACAGGAAACGAAGCCGCCGGAAAAAACGAAGCCACAAGTTTCAGCGATGAGGTGAACGTGGTGGACGCAAGGCCGTCTGACCGACACAAGGCAAAGCGACACAAGATGAAAAAGCGGCGCCTCTATATTTACATAGGGTTCATCACCTTTATAGTTTTTGCCGCGATCTGCACTTCTGTAAAAAAATGCCAAGTGGAGAAATGGCGTCAAGAGGATTCCATCGCCACCTCACTTGTTCAACAGCCTGAAGACCCTTCAGCGGCAAATCCGACAGGCACTCTCTACACCCACGACGCCGCTGGCAACAATTTTGTGTGGACGGGTGGAGTGCTCAACGACCTACCCGACGGCAACGGCTCGGCCAACTACAACGAGGGTGACAAAGACGGACGCAAGGAGTACTACGGACGGATGGTGAAGGGCAAGCGCGAGACCCTTGACGGCGAGATAGCCACGCTCACCTACATTAACGGCAACAAGTATGTCGGAACGTTCGCCAACGACATGCTAAAGGAAGGAACCTACACGGACAAGGAAAACGGCATGAGTTTCAAAGGAACATTCAAAAACAACGCGCCCTACAACGGCAAATGGTTTATGCTGGGGGACGGAAGCGTGTACACGACTGTGAAAAACGGGGAAATGCAGAATTGATACCATTGACACCTGCCGACAACCGTGCAGAACGTGATTGCAGCAAACAATTTTTTATTTAAGTGATTGAACTTTCGCATTAAAAAATGGAAATTATCTCAAGCAAACGACAAAGTCGAGCGCGAGGACGATCTTACCATCATTTATGGAACCGCAGGCTTCGCTGCCTTCGGCAGCTCAACCAGCGGTTATGGATATTCGCCGCCTTTGGCGACGCTTTCCAGAGATGATAATTAATTGAAAATGTGTTTATTATGCACTTGCGAAAGTTCAGCTTTTTTCTGGCTTGTTGTAACCAATAAACGCTCCTGCAATAGCGGCAAATATCAGCAACACATAATTCGTCGTGTCGCCATCAGAATATTCATATCCGAAACTCTCAAGCATAATGCTATAAACCGCTACGGCGGCAGGACACATCACCAAAGCCACTATTGCGCCGAGCACCGATTTCTCGGGAACTGTCATCCTCACAGCACCGCCTATCAAGGCCATGCCTAAAGCCATTATTGCGGCATATTCGCTTTCCATCCAAATTGAAAGACCTGCCCATATAAGGGCGACAACCACTGCTGCAATAGCGCCTACCAGCAGTGTCATGAGTGGATTGTTGTTATTCTCCATAATTAAAACGTTTTTAAATGATTAATAATATTTTCTTATTTGAAGTCTTAATGACATGAACTGATTGCGTAATTCAAGACGAGCGCTCCTATTACGATGCAAATCACAATTGTCAGCAGAGTGGAGACAATTCGTCCGAAGCTTGTTTTCTTTTCATTGTTTTTTATCCCCGTTTCTTCGTTGTCCTTTCCCGTTTTGCCAGATAGAGCCTGTGCCAGTTCCGCCACCGTTTGGTAACGTGCCTTGCTCATCGGCGCCATTGCTTTATTCACGACAGCAGTTGTCTTCTCACTGACGCCAGCCTGAGCGAACAAGCCGAACGGGAAGCCGTCGTTCAAGATATCTGAAGCCGTTGGCATCTCACCAACGCCTGTCAGCATCTTCATCATCGTGGCGCCGAGGGCATAGATGTCAAGCGTTGCTGGCAGTCCGCTGTGCTCATGATAGTTTGCCTGTTCTATAGGAGCATATCCCGGCGTGCCGAGCCCAATGGTGGTGCTCGATTCCGGCTCCCCACTTTGGTTAAACTGCTTTGACAGTCCAAAGTCGATGAGCACAGCCTCCCCGCTGCGCATCATGATGTTCGACGGTTTGAGGTCAAGATGCAACATCTTGCGGTTGTGCATATAGCTTAGAGCATCAGCCACCTGTAAGGTTATGTCGATAGCCTCTTGTTCCCTCAGGCGCCCCTTGCGGCTGATTAGGCCACTGAGAGTTTCGCCGTCAATATATTCCATGGCATAATAAGCCGTTCCGTTACACTCAAACGCTTCCGCCACCTTCACTATATGCTCATGGTTAAGGCTCTTCAGGTTCTGTGCCTCCTTGATGAAGCGCTTTTTGTAATAATCGAAAAAGCCTTCAGCATCGCTGTTTGTCACGGCTGTTCCCTTACGTCCGTTAATTTTGCTCATAAAGAACTCTTTCACCGTGACGTAGACAGCCGCCGTTGACGCGTTTGCCGTGCCGTCATTGTTCATCTCTGCAAGATACGTTATTCCGAAAGAGCCTTGTCCTAACGTTCTTACAATCTTGTATGTTGTAGTGGCGCTGCGCAGCAATGTGCCGTCAGGCAGTGCGCTTGTCATGTTGTTGTCCGTTGCCATATTAGATTGTTTTGTTCTATTGTGGGGTTTAGATATCTGTTATCTGATTTCAAAGTTACGAAAAAAAAACCAATTGTGCAAATCGCCATTTTCGTCCAATTGATTAAACGTCATTATTTTGTGGTTGTTTGTAGCTCTAAGATGATTAAACGGCAAAATTTTGTGATTAAGATTTTTGAAATTTGTGATTAAGATTTTTGAAACAAGTAGGTATGCAAAAAAAGGCAACAACCGTAGCTTTACAAAAGAGCATCGGTTGTTGCCTTTCCTTATCTTGTTCTTATCTTATTCTTGTCTGTCGACCGGTCCTTACACCAGATGAGCGATCAGCTCCTCGCGGTCGCCTTCGAGCATGTCGATAACAGGAATCTCGACCATGGTGTAGCAGCCGGGCTGCTGTTTCATTGAAGCGCGAGCCACGTTCACAAGCACCTGACCTGTGAGGGCAGGGTTGTTGATGCTCATGTTAAACTCCAGACGCTGGTTCTGTGTCTTTCCGCTCACACCCTTACGCACGAGGTTCACGCCGTGACCCATGTCGCGCACAGCATCAACAGAAGGCACAGCAAACACATGAGTCTCGTCGTTTGCAAAATAAGGATCGGCCTTTATAGCAGCCGTCACCTCCTCAAGCTTTGCGCCGTCCTCAAGCTCCACATACACCATGCGGCGGTGCAAGCCCTCGCCCTTTGGAATGGTCATCGAGAGAGCGTTCTTAACGCCCTCCTTGGAGCGCACGCACACGCTGTGTCCCATCGACATGCCGGGACCGAAGTTGGTGTAGCTCAAGCCCTTGGGTGCAAGGCTCTGCATCAGGCTGCGCACGATGCTGTCTGATCCCGGATCCCATCCGGCAGCAATGACAGCCACAGCTCCGTGCTCCTTGCATATAGGCTGCAAAGTGCGGCGATAGTCGACGATAGAGGTGTGAATGTCGAAGCTGTCAACGGTGTTGATGCCAAGAGGCAGGATCTGTTTTGCATATTCCTCACAAGAACGTGTCGGTGTGGCAAGAATGGCCACATCAACATCCTTCAACTCACGAATGTCCTTCACCACCTCATACTGCTCCAGCTCTGCTGGCTTGTTCTCTGCACCGTGACGGCGCACTATGCCAGCCACCTCAAAATCGTTGGCAGCCTCAAGAGCCTCAAGGGCGTAGCGGCCAATGTTGCCGTAACCCACTACGGCAGCTCTAATTTTCTTCATATTGTTCTTTTATTAAATTGTTTTTTTTGTTCTGCTATTTCTTTTATTGTTATCTCGTTTTCTTACGTTGTCTTTTGTTTGTTGCCGTTTGTGTCGGTTTTCGAATTGCAAATTTACACGTTTCCATCGACAATCAATCATAACACGCCCATTTTTATGTTTTCAAAAATGGGAAAATTTACAATTTGTCATTAAAGAACGTTCAAAAAGAATAAAATGTAAGCGTCGAAGCACATTAGTTGGAAAATAATGCTTACTTTTGCATAAAGAAACCATATCTGGATATGGAAACCACATTCTAAACAAAACAAACGAACCGTTTCATGGAAATAGCAATAAGCATTGCGGCCCTCATCGTGGGCTGCATCATTGGTTGGCTTGCACAGAAAAGCCGTCAACAAGCTCTCATCACCAAAAACGAGATGCTCACAAAACAAGCCGACGAGACAAAAGACGAGGCGCAAAGACAGCTGGCTGCTGTAAAGGAGGAGGCCGAACGCCGACTGGAAAGCGCCAAGGCCGAGGCACAGCAGAACATGAACAACGCCAAAGCCGAAGCTCAACAACAACTCGACATCGCAAAGAGAGAAGCAAGCGAACGTCTTGAGGCCACCAAGGCAGAGGCGCAGCAGCAGCTGGAAGCCACAAAGAAGGAAGCAAGCGAACAGCTTGCCAAAACCAAGGCAGAGGCGCAGCAGCAGCTTGAGGCCACAAAGAAAGAAGCAAGCGAACAGCTTGCCAGAACCAAGGCAGAGGCACAGCAGCAGCTGGAGGCCGTGAAGAAAGAGGCAAGCGAACAGCTGGAGGCCACAAAGAAAGAAGCCAGCGATCTGCTTGCCAAGACAAAGGCCGAAGCCGAGGCTCAACAGCAAAAGGCCCTCGCCGAGAAAGACGCGGCGTGGAACGACATCATGAAAGGTCAGGAGCAGCGCTTCAACGAAACCATGGCCCGCATGAGCGAGCAGATGAAGAACGCCACTGCCGACATGCTGAAAGACCGTCAGAAAGAGTTTGCCGACTCAAGCAACCAGCAGCTCGGGCAGATTGTCAACCCTCTGCGCGAGACCATTGACAAGATGAAGCAGACCATGGCCGACACCACGCTCAAACAGACGGAGATGAGCAGCGTGCTCAAAGACAACATTGAGCGAAGCATGCAACAGGCCATGGCAGCCAAGAAGAGTGCCGAGGAGCTTGCCAACGCCCTGAAGCATGGCAGCAAGGTGCAAGGCGACTGGGGCGAGGCTGTGCTCGACGAGTTGCTCACCTCACAGGGTCTGGTGCGCGGCATCCACTACGACACCCAGGCCGTAATACGCGACGCGCAGGGCAACACGGTGCATACCGACGATGGCGCAACGCTGCGCCCCGACGTCATCCTGCATCTTGACCAGCGACGCGAGGTGATCATCGACTCGAAGGTGTCGCTCACCGCCTTCCTCGACTATGCCAACGCCGACAACGAAGCCGACCGCCAGCGATTCCTCAAGACCCACATCGACAGCTTGCAGAAGCACGTCAAAGAGCTCTCGACAAAAGACTATTCGGCATACGTCCAGCCACCCAAGGTGCGCATGGACTACGTCATCATGTTCGTCCCCCACACAGGCGCTCTCTGGACAGCCCTCAACGCCCAACCCGACCTGTGGCGCAAGGCCATGGAACAGAACGTGTTCATTGCCGATGAGCAGACGCTCTTCGCTGCCCTGCGCATCATCTCGCTCACATGGACCCAGATACGCCAAGCCGAGAACCACGAGCAAGTCTACCGTTTGGCAAACGAGATGCTTGACCGCGTAGGACAATTCATGAAAAAATACACCGCCATAGGCAAGGCGCTAAAGACAGCCACAACAGCCTACGACGATGCCGAGCGCAAGCTTCAGCCCAGCGGCCAAAGCATCCTGCAGACCTGTGCCAAGCTCCAGAAGCTCGGAGCCAAGCAGAGCGACAAGAACCCGCTGCCGCAGCTCATCGACATTGACGAGGTTGCCGCCCTTGCTCCACCGGCTGAAGACCAGGATGACAATTAGATTTTTAAGACAATGGAAAGGTTGAGAGCCTATAGAGCTGTTTTAAAAGACAATAGAGACAATAGGGACAATGCTTTAAATGAGAGGCCTAAAGCCGCTATCTAAGCATTGTCCCTATTTCTTTAAGACTTGCCGCTCTTTCTTTAGAACGTGTCTTTCTTTTATAAAATTCCTATTTCTTAGAGCATGTTCCACTGCTCAAGGGCGTGAGCCACACCGTCGTTCTCGTTGGAGAGCGTCACCCAGTCGGCCTCGGCACGCACCTCGGGAGCAGCGTTCTCCATCGCCACACCCATGGCAGCAAGCTTGAGCATGGACAGGTCGTTGTAGCCATCGCCGAAGGCCATGAGGTCCTGCTGCGAGAGGTCGAGCTTGCCAAGCAAGCGGAGCAACGACTGAGCCTTGTCTATGCCCTGCGGAACCAGTTCGATGAAAAACGGTGCAGAGCGAAACACATCCATGCGGTTGCCCACAAGACGCGACAGTTCCTCCTCAGCCACAATCATCTTTGCCGGGTCACCCGTCATCAGCAGTTTGGTGGGATGGGCCTCAAGGTTAGCGAGCAGGTTCTCCACACGTCGCACAGGCATCTTGTTTATACGCGACTCCTCCTGCACATACTCGTCAAAAGGCATCTCCGTCACGATCTCGTTGCCCACATATCCGAGCAGGGCATAGCCGTGGCTGCGTGCATAGCTATAGAGCACTGGAATGACATCGGCAGGAAGAAACTTCGAGTAAAGTTCCTCGCGCGTCTTGCAGTCCACAATCTTTCCTCCGTTATAAGAAAGAATGTACCCTCCCCTACTCTCCAGTTCCAGACATTCTGCCACGGGTTCAATGCCGTAGGTCGGCCGTCCCGATGCCAGCACAATGACAGCCCCGCGCTCCTGTGCTCTGAGCAGAGCCTCACGCGTCTTTGGCGTCACCACCTTTTCATGATTTGTAAGAGTGCCGTCGAGGTCGAGGGCTATCATCTTGTAAGGAATGTTCGTTTTGTTATCCATTGTTGTCTGTTAATCGAAAAGAGGACGGCCACACCCCAATGCGGCAGACCGTCCTCCTTGTTGTTGATGTCTTAAAAAGCGTCATGCACAATGTGTCGTGTTACAATGTGTCGTGTTACATGTCCTCGCCAAAGAGAGGATCCTCAGGCATGACCATAAGCGGCTTCTGCTCATACTCCTTGAGCAGCTCTGCCGGCACATACTCGTTGTTCACCACAAGGCGGAACATATACTCGTTAAACCATTCGTTTGTCATGATGAAGCAGCCGCCGACGCCGTTGCTTGCGCCCCAGCTGTTCTCTACCTTCCATTTCAGCGGGTTGCCGTCCTTGTCGAGGTCCACAGCGGTGAGCGTCATGGCATGTGTGGAGCCGCTGTCGAAGGTAGCGATGCGGTCAGCCTTGTTCATGCCGAAGGTTGTTGAGAAGAGCGACTCATAGTCGAAGTTGTCGAGGGCAAGATAACCACGCTGACGGTCAAGCTGCTTGCCCACATCATAGGAGCTGTACATCTTGCGTCCGTCCTTCAGCGAAGCGATGGCGAGCTTTGCAATCTCGTTCATGGGCAGGTTCAGATATTTCCAGTTGGTGCCGTCATAGGTGTGGCGGTCATATTCCACCTCGTAGGTCTTGTGGTAGGGACGGCGCGGGTCGTTCATGACCATGATGAAGGTGCCGTTGAGCTTGTGGCCGACGGTAGCGTCGTAAAACTCCTTCGGGGTGTAGGTCTTTGCCTCGCCCACGGTCTTTCCGTCCTTGTTCTGGAAGGCATAGCTAAACTGCTTCACGGGCTCTCCCAAGGTGAGCGCCAACATGTGGTAAACGGTAGCGAGCATCTGTGTCTTGCGCTCCTTTATGGCAGCAGCCTTCTTGCCGTCGGCCACCATCTTACGCAGCTCCAGACCAAACTCGCGGAGCTTTGAAGAGATCAGGCGCGACATGCGACTCGTGTTCTCTGCCGAATAGGTCTCGAGCTGCACGCTCTTGGGCACAAGGCCATACTTGTAAGCGAGGTCGCTCACGCCACAGAACGTACCGCCGTCGTTGAGCGGACTCTTGAAGAAGAACTGCACGCGCTCGTCGTCGATGGGCTTCTTGGCTGTGTCCACCACACCCTGCAACATGAGGTTGGCTTTCTCAAGCTGGTCATAGAAGAACAGATAGTCGTGCGAATATTCCACAGCCAGCGTGTCGGCATGCTCCTTGGCAAAGTTGGAGCGCAGCACGTTAAGGCCCGAGAACATCCAGCAGCGTCCAGAGCTCTTCTGGTCGTGAATGCTCTGCTTGGGTGTCTCCACGCTGAAGTGGTTGTCGATGGGTCCGAGGTTAGCAAAGTTTTTCGCCAGGTCATCGATCTTGTTTGACGCGATAGCGTTAAACAGCGCCTTGTTCACCTTGGCTGAGCCTTGTGCTTTCTCTATTTGTGTGAGCATCTCCGGTGAGATGCCGCCGGCGCTGTTCTGCGCCATGACACCACCCGAGGCCATGAGGCAGAGGGCAAGTGCCAGAGTCTTGTAGTTGTTCATTGCTTTATTTCACTGTTTTTTTGGTTATTCATTCTTTCACAACGCCACGGTTATTTCTTAAAACGCCTATCTCTTAAAACGCCACCGTTTCATCGTTAAAACGCCACGGTTTGTCTCATAACACCCCGTTTCCTTTATTATATAGGTGTAAGAAAGGCAAAAATCGGGCGTTGCTGTGCAAAGTTAGCACAATTAAAAGACAATACAAAACAAATTTGATGCCTTTTGTACAAATACACATTTTATTTTATTACCTTTGCAGAAATAATTGATGCCTAACGCCTGTTGCGGCATCTGTTATGTTTGATTCATAAAAGAATTGATGGACACTAAGAATTTAGAACTGTTAAACAAGATACAATATCCCGACGAGTTGCGCAAGCTGTCTGTGGACCAGCTGCCAGAGCTGTGCCATGAACTGCGTGAAGACATCGTTGAGGAACTGTCAGAAAACCCCGGACACCTTGCCTCATCGTTAGGCGTGGTGGAGCTGACCGTGGCCTTGCATTATGTCTTCAACACACCCTACGACCGCATAGTGTGGGACGTGGGGCATCAGGCCTATGGCCACAAGATCCTCACGGGACGACGCGACAGCTTCTGCACCAACCGCAAGCTGCACGGCATAAAGCCGTTCCCGAGCCCAGAGGAAAGCGAGTATGACACGTTCACATGTGGACATGCCTCCAACTCGGTCTCGGCAGCCCTCGGCATGGCTGTGGCAGCGAAGAAGACGGGACATGACGACCGCCATGTGGTGGCTGTCATCGGCGACGGCGCGATGAGCGGCGGACTGGCGTTTGAAGGCATCAACAACGTGTCGTCATCGCCCAACGACCTGCTCATCATCCTCAACGACAACGACATGAGCATTGACCGCGCCGTGGGAGGCATGGAGAAGTATCTGCTTAACCTCGACACCAACGAGACGTACAACAAGATACGCTTCAAGGCCTCACAGTGGCTACACTCGAAGGGTTATCTCAACGACGACCGCCGCAAGGGTCTGATACGTCTCAACAACGCGCTCAAGTCGGTGCTCAGCCATCAGCAGAACATCTTTGAGGGCATGAACATACGCTATTTCGGCCCCTTCAACGGCAACAACGTGAAAGATGTTGTGCGCATCTTGCGACAGCTCAAGAACATGCGCGGCCCCAAGCTGCTGCACCTGCACACCGTCAAAGGCAAGGGCTACAAGCCCGCCGAGAAAGAGGCAACGGTGTGGCACGCACCGGGCAAGTTTGACCCCGAAACGGGCGAACGCATAAAGACCGACACGTCAATGCTGCCCCCGAGGTTTCAAGACGTGTTCGGTGAGACGCTGCTCGAGCTGGCACAGAGCAACCCGTGCATTGTGGGCGTGACACCAGCCATGCCTACAGGCTGCTCCATGAACATCATGATGAAGGCCATGCCTGACCGCGTGTTCGATGTGGGCATTGCCGAGGGCCACGCCGTGACCTTCTCTTGCGGCATGGCGAAAGACGGTCTGCAGCCCTTCTGCAACATTTACAGCGCGTTCGCACAGCGGGCTTACGACAACATCATACACGATGCCGCCCTGCTCAACCTCCCCATGGTGCTGTGTCTGGACCGCGCCGGTCTGGTTGGCGAAGACGGCCCCACACACCATGGAGCGTTCGACATTGCAGCCCTGCGCCCCGTGCCCAACATAACCATAGCCTCTCCGATGGACGAGAGAGAGCTGCGTCGCATGATGTACACGGCACAGCTGCCGGGCAACGGAACGTTCGTCATACGCTACCCGCGTGGTCGCGGCAGCGTGGTCGACTGGCGTTGTCCGCTCGAAGCCATCGAGGTGGGTCGCGGCCGCCGGCTGCGTGAGGGTTCTCAGCTGGCGGTGCTCACGTTTGGCCCCATCGGTGCCGACGTGGAGCGTTACATCGATGAGCTGCAGTCTGAAGGCAAGGCCATGGGCGTTGCCCATTACGACATGCGTTTCGCCAAACCGCTCGACGACCTTCTGCTCAGTGAGGTTGCCACCCATTTCTCTCACATCGTGACCATTGAGGACGGCATCAAGGCCGGCGGCTTCGGCTCCGCTGTGCTCGAATGGATGAACGACAACGGCTACCATCCCGACATCAAGCGCCTTGGCCTGCCCGACAACTTCGTTGAACACGGCACCGTGGCACAGCTCAGAGAGATTGTGGGGCTGGACGAGAAGAGCATTAAAAGAATGTTGAGTGTTGAATGTTGAGTGTTGAATGGTTGCGGCTTTGCCGCAATGTTG
>OLFV01001957.1_pt1 | contig 17265 bp, 9 predicted proteins | sample 1605551 | NCBI WGS metagenome assembly OLFV01 (sample SAMEA3888922, study PRJEB22519) | human gut metagenome | biome: human gut; feature: human-associated habitat; material: faeces | place: Denmark | collected 2011
ATGATCAGCACTTTTTGGTCTCGTTTTTGATGCCAATTTTGAACACCCTACCTTTCAGGGCGCATCATCGGCTGCGGCTTAGCAATTCAAGCAAGCTTGATTGCATTCGCCTTGCACGATAATTCAGCCCGCCCTTGCTAAATCCCAAACTTCAAACTTTTTAACCTCATAACCTTATACCCCTCACTTCACCGCAGGCAATTCCTTTTCGATGCGGTTTTCAATTTTATCGGGCAGTGACGAGAAGAAGTCCATACCCGTTTGTTGCTCCACCTCATCGACGGTGAGTTGATAATAGGTGAGCGGACGATTGCCCGCTTCGTTCTTGAAAATAAAGCCGTAAGCCTTGGGCGACTTCGGATAATTGACCAACAACACTTTAAAGAAAGCATCGGGCACAGCCACCTTGTTTGCTCCTATGCGCGCTGGCTTCTTACTATAATAGATAGGCCCTGCCGCAATACTCACCGCACCGTAGCGAATGGCCCAAGTACGCTCTAACTCTTCGAGGTCTTTCCAATCGCCACGATTTAAGTTACGATTTTGCGGACACATATTGGTCATATAAAAGGACTCTTGCATAGCCGTTTCGCTCCACTTCATGTCGCCCGCTGGGGCCATGTGACCTCGGTCGTACCCCGAACGTGTATAATCCGAAGGATAGGCTTTTGCACCACGCACTTTAGGGTCGGCCTGAAATTTATCATAACGAGGCGCTGTGCCTTGTGCTTGACGCGCCGTCAGTGTCCACGCCACCCACTGCGGGGTTTTGTAGTCGGCATCGTAGCTCAACATATAACCTGTGTGGCGAATAACTTGTCCCCCACGGCTACTTTCGTAAATGGGGATTTCGATTCCCTTTGTTGCTGAAGTACTTTTTTGTTTGTTAGGCTTTTGACCTGATTCTGCATCAGAAGTGTAGAGTTCGTCAACGGTCTCAGCTGCCCATTCACCTTCTTGTCCAAAGTTCTTCTTCAGTTCCGTACAAGAGAGGAAGCTGAAAGACAACACCCCCAACAAGCACAAGCAAACGTACGAAAATACCTTTCTATTCATCAGCTTATCCAGTTACCGCTACTTATCCGTAAGCGCCACTTCTATATTATTCTTTAAAATGTCGCTACCAGGATAACCACCCTCGTTCATATTGTCATACACCTTCTTACCTTGCTTGCCTAACAATAAGTAAGCAGGAATGCCTGGAATATTGAGCGAAGTACACATCTCGCTCCACTGTTTATCCGTCAAGCGATAGTGGTCGCCAGCAATGTTCTTTATCATCTTCTGCCAATCAGCATAAGGAGAGGTCTCACCCGTCACGTAAACGAATACGCACCCCTTCTTTGAGAGTTCAGGCTTAATATCGTCCACCTGCTTCATCGCCATGCGGCAAGGACCGCACCAAGTTGCCCAAAAGTCAATCAACACGACTTTTCCGGGATAGTTGGCCGCAATGGCACTCACTACGTCTTTTCCTGCCACAGAGGTCGGAATGGTCTTCACGTTATAAGCTACTTGAGCCTGCTGTTCTGTCTGCTCAGTAGCAGAAGTTTGTGCCACATTTGTCTTTTTAGCACAGCCCGTTGCACCTATCAAGGTAGTAAGGGCAAGGAGTAAAAGTGTTTTCTTCATCGTTTTTTGCGTTATTACTATATTTATACAAAGCAAAAGTACGACTTTTTGTGTCCATTGCCAAACAAAAAGTGAATATGCAAAGTTATATACAAAATATAGTGCTACTTTTGCGATGTTTGATAATAACTATACACTATATATACATGAAGACATTCTTACACGTTGCAGACCTCGGTTCACTTGACAAAGCTTTGGCCGAGGCTGCTGAGATTAAAGCCAATCGCTATCAATTCGAACACCTTGGCCACCACAAGACGGCCCTCCTTATATTCTTTAACAACTCTCTGCGCACGCGCCTTTCTACGCAAAAGGCGGCACGCAACTTAGGGTTGGACGTCATGGTACTCGACGTAAACCAAGGTGCGTGGAAGTTGGAGACAGAACGCGGTGTAGTAATGGACGGTGACAAGAGTGAGCACCTACTCGAGGCCATTCCCGTTATGGCTTCATTCTGCGACCTCATCGGTGTGCGCACCTTTGCTGGACTAACCGACCGCGAGGCGGATTATGCCGAAAACATTCTGTCACAGTTTATTAAGTACAGTGGCCGTCCCGTATTCTCAATGGAGAGTGCTACGGCTCACCCCTTGCAGGCCTTTGCTGACTTAATTACGATTGAGGAACATAAGGAGACGAAGCGTCCGAAGGTTGTGCTTACATGGGCACCTCACCCTCGCGCCCTCCCCCAAGCTGTGCCCAACAGCTTTGCAGAATGGATGCGTGCTGCCGACGTTGACTTTGTCGTCACTCACCCTCATGGCTACGAACTCGATCCTTTGTTTGTAGGTGATGCACAAGTGGAATATGACCAAATGAAGGCGCTCGAAGGAGCTGACTTTGTATATGCCAAGAACTGGAGTTGTCCTGGTGTGGCCAACGCTGCTGACTATGGCAAGATATTGTCTAAGGATATGTCGTGGACGATTGACGCTGCCCACATGGCCGTTACGAACAATGCGCAGTTCATGCACTGCCTGCCTGTTCGCCGCAACATGATTGTTACGGACGACGTAATTGAGTCACCACGTTCGCTCGTCATTCCCGAAGCGGCCAATCGCGAAATCTCCGCCACCGTCGTGCTCAAACATTTATTGGAGGAAGTGTGAACTGCAGTTCACCTCTATTTTATGTTACAAAGCCCTATAAGTAGGTGTTCAAAATTAGTTTACATTAATCATGTTCAGAATTAGTCGATATGCCTTGGCGCATTCTTTCGCCCAGAAACATAGGTTTCATCGGTCACGTAGCCCGCTACGCTCCCTCTTCAACCTATGTTTCTGAACGAAATACTGCACCAATTCATATCAACTAATTTTGAACACCTACTTAAAAAAATAGTTTAGCAGTTTCTTAATCCAAAATAAATATCGAAATTTGCAAGCCCGAACAAACAAGCACCTCCAAAAGAGTTAACTAAAATGGAACAACCTCTTCCGCAATACTGGCAAAATTGCATAGACTTCTTCAAACAAAATGTACCAAACGACATCTACGTCGCTTGGTTTGAACCTATACAATTTGTTAGTTACGAAGGGGGAGGACTCAAGATTAAGGTGCCCAGTCGTTCCTTTGCCGAAATGTTCGATACCAACTACGTCAACTACTTCATGCAGGTGGTTCACCACTACATGGGGGCAGGAATTAAGTTGGAGTACATCATTGAGAAGGATCCTATCACAAACGCTGTACCCGAACCTTTGTTTAAGACACAGCCTTCGGCTGACAAAGGGAAAGAGATCAATCGTTACCGCGTTACTCCCCAACAGAACGAGTTACCCCCCTTGGAGTCGCAACTCAATCGTCGCTATACGTTCGACAACTTTGTGGAGGGCAGCAGCAACAAACTCTCACGCAGCGTAGGTCTCAGCATTGCCGACGACCCAGGCAAGAGCGCATTCAACCCATTCTTCCTTTACGGCCCCAGCGGTGTGGGCAAGACTCACTTGGTCAATGCCATTGGTGTGCACATCAAAGAGAAAAATCCGAATAAGCGCGTATTGTTTGTTTCGGCTCACGTGTTTAAGACACAATACACCGACTCAGTCATTCACAACACACAGAATGACTTCATCAACTTCTACCAATCTATCGAGGTCTTGATCATTGACGACATTCAAGAGATTACAACCTCAAAGACGCAAATGGCTTTCTTCCACATTTTCAACCATTTGCAACAGAATAATCGACAGATTATCATCACTTGCGACCGTCCGCCCGTACTCTTCGAGGGCATCGAAGAACGAATGCTTACACGCTTCAAGTGGGGTATGGTGGTAGAAATGGAGAAGCCCGACACGAAGTTACGCCGCGACATCTTGATTTCCAAAATTCGCCGCGACAGTTTGCAAGAGGTTATCCCCACGGAAGTAGTGCAATACATTGCTCAAAATGTAGAGAGCAGTGTACGAGAGTTAGAGGGTATCATCAACTCTATCATGGCCTATTCGGTGGTTGACAACTGCGAGATTGACCTTCAGCTCACCCAACGCGTAGTAGCGCGTGCAGTCAACCTCGAACGCAAAGAGCTTTCGGCCGACGACATTGCCTCGACCGTATGTCAGCGCTATGGTGTTAAAACAAAGGATTTGGCTTCAAAAAGTCGCAAGAAGGCCATTGTGCAAGCCCGCCAGTTGGCCATGTTCTTAATTCACAAATATACTGAAACTACCTATAGCCAAATAGGCCGTCAGTTTGGCAAGCGCGACCACAGCACAGTGCTTTACGCGTGCAATCAAGTGGGACATCGCATCGGAGTAGACAAAGAGTTCCGCCGCGAGGTGGAAGAGTTAGAAGGAGTACTCAAGTAAGTATTTCTCCTTGACATATTAGGAAAGGTGCTCGAGTGGTTGAAGAGGCACGCCTGGAAAGCGTGTAAGCCCCTAAAGGGCTTCGCAGGTTCGAATCCTGTTCTTTCCGCACTATTACACACAAGGTCAATGTCTCTGTCAATCACAGACATTGACCTTTTTATTATCCAAATACCGGTACAACAGTGGTAAAACCCTTACAGTTTTTTACCACCGCTGTTTTTTGTTTCATGTATCATTTTTACGTGATAACACATTGATTACCAACGACTTGAAACTATGAAACATAGCATTTCTATGTTTCATTTTTAATTTCATAGTTTCAGTTTTAGTGTTCAGTATTCAGTCTTCTGTTTCAATTTCCATTTTTGAGGTTATGAGGTTATAAAGCTTGTTTTATTTACTCTACCTTGTAACTCACAAACTGAAAACTCATTTATAAGAACACGCAATAAACTTTACACAAAAAAATAAAAACACAATAGGAGAGGTTTCACGCTCCCATTGTGTTTTTGAATCGCTCCCATTGTGTTTTTAAATCGCTTCCACAGTGTTTTTTGAGTGAAACATTGAAACTAAAAATGAAACATAGAAGTCGTATGTTTCAGCCTTCAAAAGTATTGATAATCAATAAGTTGAAACATAAAAATGAAACATGAAAGCAAAAAACACCATTGGTAAAATATACGTAAGCCTAATGCCTATTTAGAGCATTCTGAAACATTTCGTAGAGGCTTTCAAACTGCCAATTGTCGAATAGACAGGAATGAACATTAACGAATAATTAACAAAAAAATTAATGAAATAATTAATGTTCAATTAATGATAATTAATGTTCAAAACAATGCGCGAAGCGCGCTTAAACGTTAACTATTTATGTTATGCGCTTCGCGCTTTGTTTTGAACATTAATTATCATTAATTGAACATTAATTATTTCATTAATTTTTATTCTTGTTCTATTCGACAAATTGCAGTTTGCATCATCTTTACCCATTACGTAACGCCTCGATTTTGGCATCTAGCTCTACTTCGTCTGAGCAGAACACCTCACGAGGTTTGGAACCACGCGTGGGCCCAACGATGCCGGCACGCTCCAGTTGGTCCATAAGGCGACCTGCACGGTTGAAGCCAATAGAGAACTTGCGCTGAATGAGCGAAGTAGACCCCTGCTGATGTACCACAACCAAGCGCGCTGCCTCCTCGAAGAGCGAATCCAACGTTTCGCCCGACAAATCGCCAGGACCCTTGCCACTTCCGTCGTCGTCCATCTGCGGTTCGGGCAGTTCAAAGGCCTCTAAATAGCCTTGCTGCTCTGAGATAAACTCATTAATTTTCTCTACCTCGGGGGTATCGACAAAGGCACATTGCACACGCGTCGGCGTATTGCCACATAGGAAGAGCATATCACCCTTACCTACTAATTGATTGGCACCGCCTTGGTCCAAAATGGTGCGGCTATCAATCTGCGACATCACCTTAAAGGCCATACGAGCTGGGAAGTTGGCCTTAATCGTACCTGTAATAATGTTGGTCGTAGGACGTTGTGTGGCGATTACCATGTGTATGCCCACAGCACGTGCCAACTGAGCAATACGCGCAATCGGCATCTCGACTTCCTTACCCGCTGTCATAATCAAGTCGCCAAACTCGTCGATGATCACTACAATGTAGGGCATGAAGTCATGGCCTAAAGCTTGGGGCAACTGGCGTGCCTTAAACTTGGCATTGTACTCCTTAATATTACGCACCTTGGCCTTCTTGAGCAAGTCATAACGGTGGTCCATTAACTGACAGAGGCTCTTGAGCGTTTGCACAACCTTCGTCACGTCGGTGATGATAGGGTCTTCATTCTCGTCAGGTATCTTGGCCAAGAAGTGACGTTCGATAGGGGCATAGATAGAGAACTCTACCTTCTTAGGGTCAATCATCACAAACTTCAACTCGGCGGGGTGCTTCTTATAAAGTAAGGATGTGATAATAGCGTTCAAGCCGACTGACTTACCCTGTCCCGTAGCACCAGCTACGAGCAAGTGGGGCATCTTGGCTAAGTCGACCATAAACACTTCGTTGGTAATGGTCTTACCCAGCGCGATAGGCAGTTCAAACGTGGAGTCTTGGAACTTACGCGTATTGATAATGCTCTCCATCGACACGATGCGCGGATTCTTATTCGGCACTTCGATACCAATCGTGCCCTTGCCCGGAATAGGAGCAATGATACGAATGCCTAAGGCTGAAAGGGAGAGGGCGATATCGTCCTCCAAGTTACGTATCTTGTTAATGCGCACACCAGGCGCTGGAGTAACTTCATAAAGCGTAATCGTAGGACCGATCGTGGCTTTGATACTCGAAATTTCTACACCAAAGTTGCGCAACACGTTGATGATACGGTCTTTATTCGCATTCTGTTCGACCATGTCAATAGCGGGTCCATTGTCTTCGTAATGCTTCAGCAATGGAATGGTGGGAAACTTATAGAAGCGGAGATCCTTACGAGGGTCGTAAGGCTCTTGTGCCAATACTTCTTCTACGGTTTTGCCATGTGCCTTATCGTCTATGACGGGGGCGGCAATGTCCAACTTAGTATCGGTGTGAGCCGCTGATTCCTCAGGCACAGCTATCTCAAGTTCAGCCGTTCCCCCTGCAGTAGATGCTGTAGTAGTTGTCGAAGTGGGAGTTGTACTCAAGTCGATAGATGTTGTGCGTTCTGCTTCATCATTCGCAGCCTCATCGTCTACCTTGTTAAGGTCAATCACAGGAGCGTTTTCGTCCAATTGAGCCTCCTCATCAGTTGCTGCCACATGGGACTCTTGCAGTTCGAACTCGATATTCTGTTCTTCATCTTCCTCTGCGTCACTACCCTTTCGTGGTAACTTTTTGATATAATCTTGTGGGTGCATCATACGACGCACAATAGTTACCGTTTCGCTGGTCAGATACATCAAGTAGAAGACGGCCGTGGCCAACACCACAATCCAGGCTCCAAGGCTGCCTAAGTTGTTGGCCAAGAAGTTCTTCACATAGTCGCCATGTCCGCCTCCTAATCTAAAACTAAAGAAGTTTATAGCCTTGCTCGGCAATACATCGGTGATGAGCGAAAGAAACACGGATCCCCATATCATGATGATTGAAAAGTTGAGGAACCATTTCCACAACCGAATATGATAACCTGCCACCCACTTTATGCCCACTAACAACGTAAATACGGGGATTAGCAGAGAGAAGAAGCCGAAGCAGGTGTCCATAAAGTAGTTGGACAAGATAGCTCCCAACTTTCCACCATAGTTAGCGGCATGCGTCAGCGAGCCATACTGCACGTATGATTGGTCAATGCGGCCAGTGAATATATTTGAAACAAAACTGATAATAAGGTATACACTGATGCATAACACACAGACACCAGCAATGAACACAAGATTATCGGTCTGTGCATAATTGCCTATTTGCTCTTTCACATACCTCTTCAGTTCTCCTTGGCGAAAGAGTTTCCATAGGCTGGGGGGCGCAGGAGTTGTACCCGCATTACGTTTTCCCCCTTTTTTATTATTTGCTTTCTTAGCCATTTGTTTCTTTTATTTGTGACGAGTTGGTGAGTTGACAAGTTGACGAGTAAGTCAGTCTAAAGTTCAGTAACTTACTTGTCAACTCGTTAACCCGTCTCTACTTCGTATAGAAATCAATCATGCGAGTAATAGCGCGTTGACATACAGGGCAGAAGGCTGCACACTCATTTGTTTTCATACGACAGTCTTGGTAAGCTCGATATACTCCTTTTGACATATAGCCACCGCCTTCATAAACGCCAATGCAATTTATTTTACGCTCATTAGGCGGAGTGGGTATTTGGGTGCCACGCGGCAAGAGGTCTTGCCACTTCGCTCCAAAGTCTTTTAACGTGGTAAGATTTTGTTCCCACGGCTCGCGGTCTGACGAATAATAGTTTTCGTATTGGTCGTCATAATAATATTCATCGGCCAGACCTGCAAAGCTATGTCCAAACTCATGTACTACGACCGGTTCGAACTTTGCGTGATGTGCCGTAGTCAGCATATAGGCATTGTATATGCCACCGCCGCCATACGTATCAGTATTAGCCAGAATGATGATGTGTTCGTAAGGAATGCGCGCCAAGAGGTTGTGCAAGTCGCGTTGATGGAGGGTCGTAAGGTAGCGGTCAGAATAGAACGTTGAGAAGTGCGAACTCAATGCCGTATTGCGCCACAAGCCTTCCTTCGGCACACTCACATCACTATCAGCCGAAGCTGCTGCCACTGCTACAAAGTTAAATTGATTAGCCATGTGTTTGAAAGGTTCGTGCGACAAAATAGCATTCACAGCCTTTTGAGCATCAGCATAGAACAGGTCTGCTTGTTGGGCTGTATATCCTTCTGCTACAATAGCCACGTCAATCTTATCTTCCGCACTACCACTGCGCAACAGATAACGATGTGGCGGAATGGGAGCATGGTCTAACCGACGGATTAAGATGTCATGAGGGTCGACACGATGCGTGAAACTCGTCTGCACCCCACCCTTATTATCATATAATTTAATGCACACCTCAGCCTCACGCTTGGGCATTGGCAGTAAGAAGGTGTTTTCAAAGGAACGAGCAGTCAGCGTAGCCTCTTCTGTACTCAGCCACTCTTGGAAGAGCGTTGAAAACGACTGTCGATATATCACCTTGTGCGTTGCCACGTCAGTCAGCGTAATATCGCCATTTCCATGCAATGGCACACTGTCCATATTGACGTTCCGTCCTGCCCAACCAGGCAAAGAGCAAAGTTCTGACAGTGCGATATGTTGCACCTTTGCATTACCGCTAAAATCATAATCCACGCGCAGTGTACGTTCCGTACGTGTCGTATCTTGGTTCCTTGCAATATTTTCCCCAAATGCCGTAAAACTAAACACTGAACAAAGCAAGGATATAAAGAGTCGAAACATGTAAAAGTATTTAAATATGCGTTAATCTACTATCCTTGCAAAGGTACTACAAACCGAGCGCAATGAAAAGAAAAACGCAGTTTTTATTTTTTCAGCAAACTGCAATTTGTCTGCCTAACGAGAATGAACATTAACGAAAAAATTATTCGTTAATGTTCATTCTCGTTAGGCCGATAAATTGCAGTTTATCTATCAGAAAGGATACCCAATAGCAAAGTGTAGGCCGAGTCCGTCTTTAAAACGTTCGATGTTATAAAAGCCAGACTTAGAGGTAGCATAGGGAGCATGCAAACCGATACCAACATCAAAGCGAATGACCAAGAAATCGAGGTCATAGCGTAATCCAACACCCGTGCCAAGGGCGATGTTCTTGAGTGTAGAAGCGGTAAGTTGTGCGCCAGGGCGCTTTGCATCATGACGAAGCGTCCACACATTGCCCGCATCTAAAAAGATAGCACCATGCAGGTCGCCCACGAGGCGAGCGCGAAGTTCAGCATTCGCCTCCAACTTAACATCACCCGTTTGGTCCATGTAAGAGTACTTGCTATTCTTAGGACGATAAGCACCAGGACCTAACGAACGCACCGTAAAGGCACGAATACTATTGGCACCGCCTACATAGAATTGATCCGTGTAAGGAGCCGCCTCGCTATTGCCATAACTATAAATCACACCACCAAATAGGCGCGTGGCAATGTTGATATTGGGTGTCAACTTAAATAGTTTATGCGCCTCAGCAGTCAGTTTGAGATATTGTGCAAAAGGATTGCCAAAAAGATTTTTATTGCGTTTAGTCAACTTCTGACCAGCAACGGCATAAATGGCCGAAGTGATGTTGCCGGCCTCCTTTATCGACAACTGCACCCACCAAGGATTATGGCTACTCATCGCGCTTTGATAAGTAAAAGCATACGACAACGAAGGCACAAATTGATTGCGCATCGAAACGTAAAGGGCGGGGTTGGCCGTCATGATAGAGTCGAAGATGTGTGTCGTATGATTTAGGCGGTCAAAATCGAGGCTGAATAGCGTTAAGTCATGCTGAGCTGTAGTGCGCTTGTACCAATGGTAGTTGGCACTAATACCGAAACTCACCATGTTGAAGAACTTAGAACGATTCTTCCAATCCGCATCTAATGCAAATTGTGTGGAAGAAGGGAAACGCACCCTTCTGCGACTTATCCCAGGAAAAACAAAACGTGGGAACTTAAAGGCCAACTGCGTGCCAAGTTCGTAAGAGTTGAGTAACGAGTTGCGGCCGTTGGTGTTGCGTCCTGTTTGCCATTCATACGAACCGAATATCTTAAATGACACCTTTTCAGCTCCTCGGAAAGCATTACGCTTGGCGAGTTCATATGAGATACCTGGCCCCACCTGCTGATTGCTCTTCATGGTTGCATTCATTTCAAAGGTGGAGTCATAGAGCTTATCCATTACGGCCGAAACGACCACATCAAGTGTATTGCACGTGGCTGAAGTGTCGCGTGGCACGTAACTAACGTCCACCTGACTCAGTACCCCCAGTTTCCCTAACTTTGTGCTGGTCATCGTTTGATCCTCTTGGGTGTAGCGTTCGCCCTTGCGATGAGCGATAGCGTGACGCCATATATTGGCACGCAGGGGCATCTTTTTACCAGCAAAGCTATAGGTGTAGTTGCGACGTACCGAGGTCGAATCAAGCGGTTCGTTGTCGCGATTGCGTACATTAATGAAAGTGTGACCGATGTACCAAGGGTGGTCAGCTTTTACGGGACGATTGTCAACGGGAATAACTTGCAGTTGCACATAGTTCTTGCGCTGAATCGTGTCAGCACGATAGGTGGTATAATTCGCATTGTAAAAGTAATAGCCATTGTTGCGCATCAACGTTTCGATACGCGACTGTTCGTTCGACAGGTTGACTACACTAAAGGCATCACCTCGTTTGAGCAAACGCTCTGCTTGATGTTGGCGTAGAATACTATCCATCGGTACTGGATAGCCCAGATAAGCAATCGAATCGAGTCGATACAATTGTCCTGCTCGCACATTGTAGGCCACTTTGGCCTTCTTGGGGTTCTTCTCGCTGATCACGTTATAGCCCACCTTGCCGTGAAAGTAACCATAGTTATGGAGCGTATTGGTGGCCACTTTAGCACGCATCTCTGGACTCACTTGGCTAATAAGTACGGGTTCTGTGCCAAATGTCTTGAATATCCACTTGCCAATAGCCCCCTTCGCATCGTAAAGTCCGTTATGCACCCAAAGTCCAATCTGCCAAGGCCAGCTCATGGAAGACGAACCGAAGATGGCATTGTTGGGAGGATAAGCCAATACGGCCTCTACTTCCTCCTTAGCTGTAGCAAAGTCCGCTTCCGTTTTCGCTTGTGAGGCCTTAATGGCTTTTCGCTCTTCTTTGGTCAAGTTTTTTTTATTCTTCGTCAGCAAAGAGTCAAGTTGCAGTGTGCTTTTTCCCTCAATCACACTACTCCACTTATTGACAGCATTGGCCACAGCCGTGATTACCCCCACCGAATCGCGTCCTTTGCGACGCAATACAGAGGGGTCGTCAGCGTAGGTGATTTTGCTAATGCCCGTATAGAGTTGTTCGCTTTCTGGCAGCGAGCGTGTAGTCGAACACGCAGCAGCTAATAGTAAAGCGAACAGAAATAACAGAAATTTGTTCATTGTATTAATAGCAGAATCAAGTGTTAAGTATTGAAGTCGTCTAAACTTTTCTGGCGAAGATTTGATTTGTTGTTTTATCTCTTCTAAATTCAATCTTCACCTTTCTTTTTGGTCGTTTTTTGACCTTTCATCGGTCGTGTAGCTCGCTACACTCCCTCTTCAAGGTCCAAAGATAGTGCAAGGCGAATGCAGAACGTCAAGTTTACTTGAACGTTATGCTGAGCCGCAGCCTATCTTATACAAAAACGCCTCAAAAATAAAGGCAAATCTTGAATTTCATAAAAGTTCAGACGACTTCATTAAGTAATGTTCAAAAAAATAACTTGTAGAAAAATCAGCAAGGACGGGCTGAAAGCCCAATGAAACTTTCAGAAAATTGCACAAGTTATTTTTTAACATTACTGAACAAGGAACTGAGTGCATAAAGGTAACCATTCGCACATTTGCACATTTGCACATTCGCACATTCGCACATTTGCACATTCGCACATTTACCAATCATTCCCTACTTTTTCTTTTTAAAGATAAAGAGTTCGCCCAATCGGTCAGTCTTGCGGCGTAGGACAAGTCCAGCGCCAGTCTTGGTGAGTTGACCTTCGAGTGGGTCCTGCGAGTCGCGATCGTAGAACACTTTGACATAGCGTGTTGCCCCTTGATCCAATCGATATTCCACCGAAACGTTGTTGATAAAACTTTCGGCGCTATTGGTAGCATCAGCACCTGTCGACACCTTGCCTCCAATAATCACACTGATGCGATTGCCCCAGAAACGTTTGGCAAATTGGAAGGAGTAATCAGTCGTAGAAGTACCCATCTGAGAGGTACCACTTTCCACGCCTAAGTTGATGTCGATAGATTTTAGAGCTGACCCCGCAATATTTTGAATTTCACTTTGTAAGAAAGCATTCAAGGCATTATTGGCCTTAAAGCCCGAACCCGAAAGCATGGTTTCATCCGTCATATACATGCCTGTAGCCATCATCGCTACGGCAGCTTTGCCACGTTGATCTGCCGACATCGAAGCCAACTGATTTTGAATATTAAGGTCCTCAGGGGCTTCAATTGTAAATTCCAACCCCATTTCATTAAGGGGCTGCGAGAGCTTTACACCCACATCAAAAGCGACGGAGCGCTGTTGATCGTTTTCAGTCACAACGGCCTTGGTGCGCTCTTTAGCAGCAATACTGAGTGTGGGATTCATTACGTCGCCCGTAAACTCTACGTACGAGCCTTGCACCAATTGGAACGTTTTGAGCGGAATGACGGGTAATTGATACTTCATTTCACCACTGTTGGTGGTGAAGCGTCCCGTCATACGCATATCGCCCTGTTGCGTCATGCGGAAGGTAAGATCGCCCCCACCCTCAAGGTTGACGTAGCTTTGTCCGTCTTCACTCAGATTGCAGTGGAAGATGGCTGCATCGCTTATCGAAATGCCGAGTGTGAGATCAATACCACTTTCACTCAGTGTCTTCTTCTCCTCCACTTGCGTCGTGTCATTAAAGTTGGTGAACTGTACCAAGTCGTGTAGACGGTCGTCAACCGATAGAGGAGAATCCTTTAATATATAGGTAACGTCCGTGCGATCTAACACTTCAAGTTTACCACGTAGCGACAGATTACTCGTCGTCCCCTTGAGTGTGCCAAGATAGTTAGCATACACCTTACCAAAGACCATCGATTGCGCTTTCTTACGCGTATTGATGAGTTCAAAGTTATTGGCCTTCATGGTGAAGTCCATGCGCATGCGGTCGAAGTCCGACATATCGAACGTACCATTTAACACGAGGGGATTCTTGCCCGTAGAGTAAAGGTTGTAGTCGTTGAAGTAAAGGCGGCTATCTTTAATTTCGACAGCTTGTTCGTCGGTGCGGAAATCGAATCCATACACGTCAGAGTAGATGTGAGCCGAGTCAAGGTCAAGGGTACCATTTACGATAGGATGACTCAAATCACCCTTTACTTCAAGGTTGCCCCCTGCAATGCCCTTCAAAGCTACGTCTGTGCCTGCCATGAAGCCATTGAGCATCTGTAGTGGGAAGTCGTGTAATTGAGCATCTCCCTCAAAGGTTCCGCCATTGCGGTCGAAGTAAGTACCATTGCAGGCTAACACCTCTTCTCCGTTAGAACTGATAAAGGCAGAAGCATGGTGTTCACCTCCCGCTTTAGGTAGGTAAATAGCATCAATGCCTACATTGCCCAAAGGCATATCTTCATACTTAAAGTTGTCGGCAGCTAAGGAAGCCATGGCCGAGAATTGTCGATGCTGCCAATCGTTAGTAACGTGAATGTCGCCGCTGAGCATACCACTCAGTTTGGGCATATAAGGTAACACCATTGAAAGTTCGCCTAAGTTGACTTGATTAACACTGACTGTAATGTCATTGGTAGAGTCCTTTGGCTCGCCATATATCTTGAGTCCTGTGCCGTCATCGGCCAAGAGGTCAAGGTCGGCTCGTATCGTGTGGTCGTTGCCCAAGAAGATGTAGTTATCCTTATTGACCGTAAAGTTGCGGTAGGCCAACACGGGATTCTCTGGATAGAGGCGGAGGTTAATGCCGCCAGCTTGCAGTTCTGCCTGTAATCCTAAGTCTACGCCGCGTTCGCCCTCACTATCGTAGTAAGAGAGTTCTATGCCAGCGCCTGACTTCATTAAGTAGGCCTTCGTTCTCACTTCAAGTGGATTAGGATTCTTCTTATTATTCTTCACCAATCCACGTAGTTGTATGCCAGTGGTGTCCTGGAATATGTGCGTATCAATGGTGTCGAGCAATAAAGCTCCCACGTTTAGCGCCCCAATACGGGCCTCACCATTCATGCCTTGTAAGGGGTGGGTGTTGAGGTTGACGTAAGCCGAACTGAAGGAATAGCCCTTCATGCGCGCGATGTTGTAGAGCGGATTGTCACGCCCTGCGTTGAGATAGAACGACATCGCAGGCAAGTAGGTTTTCAACTTCTCTTGGTCAATGTTATAGGCTTGCACTTCTTTCGTTGCTTCCGTAGCAAAGCGGCTGAAATGGTTGGCTAAATAGGGGAAGTCGTGACGCGAACCCAAATTGAGTGTTAAGTCGCCAGCCGAAATGAAAGCGGTCGTCGTGTCGCGTTGCGAGGAAAGGTCGAATAGTATGTCCTTGGCCATGCTACTCATGCGCGATGTCGTAAAGCGGTTGTGACGAATGCCACCTACGAGGGTGTAATACTTAAACGACTTGTCGGCTGTAGCTTTAAGGTCGATGTCTGTGCCAAAGAATAGCGTGTCTTTTGCTATGCCTAAGCGTTTGAAGTCGAGATTGGGCAAGGAGGCTTGCAAGGCCAACTCGTATCCGTGTTTTAGAAACAATGCTTCCAATCGTCCCTCAGCCTCAATAAGCGGATTATTGGCCTTAAACTGTGCTGTGGCGTGTCCTCCGCGTGTATTGGCAGCTAAGTGAATGCCACTTAAGTTATAATGATCATAGGTTAGGCCATTTATCTGTGCATCGGCCGTAAGAGAACTATGGGGGGAGAGTACGTCAAATCCTGTGCCTGATGCGCGCAACGTTCCACTAAAAGGCCCAATGGGTTGTCCTTTCACAATTTGAGCGATGGGGAAGTTGTTGGCCTGTGCTGCCACGTTGAACTGTTCGCGTTTGAGTTCACAATGTGCTTTCGCTATCAGTGAACCTTGGCCGCAGCGTGCGGTGAGGTGGGTATCGTACGTATTGCTCTTGAAAGCTACCCACCCTTGTGCGCTTAGGCCGTTAGGGACGTTAATGCTCTGTGTAATATTGTGGGGAAGTACGTTGCGCAAAACGGCCAAATGCTGCGTTTGCAAATTGAGGTCAAAGCGTCCGTTGCGCCAGTTCTTCAGCGCATAGTTTAGGTAACCATGCGTTGAGAGTTGTGCAATGCCTTTCCACCCAACGTAGAGGTTGTTCAAACGGAGGTGATCAATATTGCCGTCTACCTTTCCTTTGAGCATAAGAGGTGTGGCGGGAATTAATCGCAGATAGGAAGGAGCTACGTAGCCTGTGGCTAATGTAGCGATGTCTTGATGTCCCAAAATGGCATCTATCATGGCTTGGCATTGGCCGCCTTTCCCTTCGGTGAAGGAACGGAAGTCAAAGGCTACATTAGCGTCAATGCGTGAATAGGGGGTACGTAAGCAGAGAGCGGGCAAGTTCATACGCACGGAGTCTAAATAAACGCCTCCACTGAGGCGATTGACGATGAGTCCGCACTTCTCTTTAAGCTGCAAGTAGCGCACTCCTATACGTAAGACACCTTGCGCATTGTAGCTGAGCGTGTCTAATTGTAAGTTAAGTCCCGTTAAGGCTATGTGATTGGGGTCGATGCCTTTTGTGGGTTTGAGATAAGGAATGTCGTAATTTGCGCCCGTATTTTGAATACAGAGTGATTGCACAGCATAATAGTTGCGTCCTGTGTCGAAACTTCCTCCACGTAGCGACAGTCGTCCCACGTTTGCAGCAATGCGCATAGAATCGCCAGGTAGGACGAGGCGCACTTGACTTTGTTCGATTTCAGCTTTGTGAACGACAATATTCCACTTGGCTTTGCTTTCGGTGGTGTCTTTTTGTGCGGTATCACTCAGTTCTACTAATAGGTTGGCTCCGCGTAGTTGAGCGCGGTCAACGTTTACTAACTCCCGTTTCCAATCTACGCCGTGAGTAGCAGCAGTGAAGTGGTCTGCACTTCCCTTAATGTGTGTATCGGAAATGTAGCTTTTGGTATCAAGTTTTAGTCCGTAGAGTTCTACTCCGTCCACATTGGCTTGCCCTTTAAATAAAGGAAGCAGTTGCACGTTCAGACGCATACTTTGGGCATCGAGCAGTGTATCGCCCTGTTCGGTGGCTGTCACATGATGTACTGAAAGGTCGAGGGGAAAGGCTAATCTTACCTTTTCTACCTTAAAGTTAATACCCATGTTTTCTGACAGATAGTCGGCCACGCGATGAACGGCAAAGTTTTGAATTGGGGGGATATAAATGAGTATAGCGAGCAGCAGAAAAAGCATTATCGGTGTCATGACGATAATGCTTGCCCACTGCACTATTTTTTTGATACTTTTCTTCATACTTGCAAACTTACGCAATTTATATTGAATACTCAAAGTTTGATTTTGATAAACTGCAATTTGTCGAATAGAACAAGAAAAAAAATTAATGGAATAATTAATGTTCAATTAATGATAATTAATGTTCAAAACA
>OLFV01001966.1_pt1 | contig 17185 bp, 36 predicted proteins | sample 1605551 | NCBI WGS metagenome assembly OLFV01 (sample SAMEA3888922, study PRJEB22519) | human gut metagenome | biome: human gut; feature: human-associated habitat; material: faeces | place: Denmark | collected 2011
CTATACTCCCCGAACGCTGTTTTTTTCTTATAATAGAAGTGTAAAATGGTATAAGCCTGGAAGCCACGTATTTCCGGGCTTTTTCTTCATGACGGCAAAAATACGGCAAAAATTTAAAGCAGGCACTCCATTTCTGCCGCCGCCCTGTCCCGGATGTCCTGAGTGTAATCCAGGTACGTCTCTGACACCGTGGCCACCGTATCTCCTAGGACAGCAGCCACCAGGTTGACGTCGCCAGTCGCTTCCAGCAGCAGGGTGGCGAAAGTGTGGCGGAAAGAGTGGAAGGACCTACCTGGGAAATCCCGTTGAATATAGTCGTTGATATAATTGGAAAAATTGTGAGCGTCGATCCCACCGAAAATCCGGCCGTCTATGCTCAATGGCTGCTGTTTTTTCCACGTCCGGAGAGCGGAAAGAATGGTGCTGCTTACATGTATCGTGCGGACACTGTTCCTCGTTTTGGTTGGCTTTAAAGCGTACTTTCCACGGGCCACGAGGCCCCACTGCTTTGTGACGGAAACGGTCTGGTGGAGGGCGTCCACGTCCGCCCAGGTGAGTCCCATGACTTCGCCATATCTCATCCCGGTTCCAGCAGCTATGAGCGCAGCCAGATAGGCGGCCTGGTTCGGGAGGGCCTTGAGTGCAGCGAGCAGCCTGGCCAGCTCCTCCCGGCTGAATGCCCGAAGCTGGCGGACCCTAGCGTCCTTGATCTGCTTGACGTCCCTGGCCGGGTTGACGCCGATCAAGTGATAGATCACCCGTGCGTGTTCCAGGATGATCTTCAGCACCCTTAGAGAGTAGTTGACCGAAGCCGGAGATGTGGGAATCTGGTGGAGAGCATTGACGATGGCGGCAGGAGTCAGGTCTACGATGGGGATGTCCAGGATGGATTTAAAAGCCAGCAGGCCGGATCTGTATGACTTGATGGTGTTGTACGTAAGATTGCTACGGCGGTCCCGGGCGAACAACTCCCAGAACTGCCGAAGTGTGACTTTCTTTAAATCCGGATCGACAGGTCCCAGACCGACCTCTTCTCTGGCCTGTTCCAGCAGCTCATCCTGGTAGCGTCTGGCTTCCCGCTGCGTTTTGAAGCCCTGCTTCGTCTTCTGCTTCCAGCGGCGGCCGACCTTGTATGACAGTATCAGGCAGATAGACCCGTTTTTCTCCCGGTACGAAAATCTGTATTCCATAAAATAAGCCTCCTTTTCTGGCAAAGAGGGGGCTGGCATGGTACAATAATCATGCAAACTCCCATTGACCATGTGCGTTTGTAGAGACGTTCGGTGTCCTCAGCACCGGGCGTCTTTTTTTTATTTCTTTCGCAGGACCGGATGGACGAAGATGCCCTTTCCCTGGACGTTGGCCAGGTTGATGGCTTTGATGTTGTCCCAGTTCCACCCTTTCACGATTTCGGCCGGCAGGGTGTAGCTGTAGACCTTATCCATAGATTCCCTTCCATTCCTGGTGTCCGTGAGCGACGTCCGGCAGATGGTAGTGACGTTGGCGATCTTGTACGGGCTGCCGCTTGTGTAGGCCGCTTTGGCGATTGTCTTTGTCAGATCCATGCACTCCTGGAGCATGATCTTCGGATCATCAATGTGAGATAGGTCAACGGTCACATTGACGTTGGTGCTGTCGCCGGACAGGGACTGTACTACCTGGATTTCAGAGATGGAGTCATGCCCTGTTTTTAAAGCAGCCACGGCATCAGCAATATTCTGCTGGAGCTTTCCCTCGTCCGTGCTTGTGTCGATCTTTATAGATGTGACGGCAGCAGGCTTTGACTCCTGCTTCTTGTCATCTCCACAGCCGGAGATAAGCAGGGAGCAGGCCAGCAGGGCGGACAGCAGGATGGTCAGTGCTTTGATTTTCATAATTGTTGCTCCTTTCAGTCTTTATAGAATATCTCAATATCAGACGGCATCTGAAATTCCTCCGACTCATGACAAAGAAATTCTGCAACACCGGCATCTGGACAGGCAAAGTCGTTCCTGGAAATATGCCTGATTTCATGAGCGACGGCCTTCTTCCGTTCTTGATCATCCAGGGAACGGTTGACGATGATGGTGAAGCTGCCGTCACCATTGGCCACGGCGAGGGAGTTGGTTTTCTTCGGAAGATTTTGATATGTGACAACGACAGTCATCTGGATCATCTCTTTTCTTTGGCTTTGAGGCCCTCGATGACGGCCATCACAACCTTAATATCTTCAGGGGACAGGTCACGGGCGGCGTCAAAGAGGACTCTCTGCCCCGGAGTGTCTTTGATTTCCTGGGCAATTCTGGCGGTTTCCGGGTTTAAATAGTAGGTGCTGTTGTCGTTTTTCCCAAGCAGGTAGTTCATGTCGACATTAAAAAAATCGGCAATCATTTCCAGGACTTCAAAGTTCGGCTCCCGTTTCCCTGATTCGTACATGCTGACGGCGCTCCTGGTGAGTCCTGTCGATTTAGCAAAGTCGTCCTGAGTCAATCCCCGTGATGTTCTGAGCTCTCTCAATCTATCCTTGAATTTCATGGCTATCCCTCCTGTCATGGCTCTATTATATCACGAAACGTGATGGAAAAGTAGAAAAAATATCACGAAACGTGTTGACACGAAACGTGTTATAAGCTATACTATGCTTGTGCCACGAAACGTGGAGAAAGGAGGCGAGAAAAGTGCCGGAACCGAAAGAAATTGGCGAACGCCTACGGAAGCTCCGTGGCGAAATCGACCGTAGTACCGTGGCTCAGAGATGCGGTATCAGTGTTTCTGCTGTGTCCATGTACGAAAATGGAATAAGGGTGCCTCGAGACGAAATCAAGGTAAGACTGGCTAATTTTTACGGTAAGACAGTTGAGTCAATTTTTTATTGACCAAATCGGCCACGAAATGTGGCGAACAGAAGGGAGGACTCATGGAAAAGTTAGTTATGAAGGCCGACGAGGCGGCCGAGGTCCTCAACGTGGGGAAATCAACGGTCTACGATCTCTGTGACCGTGGGATTCTTCCCCGGATCAAGAAGCTGCCGGGGCTCCGCTTCCGGGCTCAGGACGTCTATGCTCTGGCCGGGAAGGACTTATCAGAGTACAGCCCGTACCAGTACCGGAACCTGAAAACGGAGCTGGCACAGACGAAAGCGCAGCTGGCCAGGATCAAAGCAGCGGCCCTGGCGCTGATCGCCGAAATAGCAAAGGAGGATGGCTGCGATGGATGCTAACGACTGGAAAAATTTTCGGGACAACATGCGGCTGCATCGGTTGAAAAAAAACATCAGCACGGCCGCCATGGGGAAGGCTGTAGGACACACTCCCGGATGGGTGAGCGCCGTTGAATCCGGTGCATACGTCCGCTGGCCTAGCTCCGAAGAAATGCGGGCTGTATCTAAGGTTCTGGGGCTGACACTACGGCAGATGATCCGGCCGGTGCCGAAGGGGACGGTCCTCTACGTAACCCCGTATGAAGCGGACCGTGGACTGGAAAATCTGGAAGCCATCAGGAAGCATAAAGGCTTGAGCAAATCCAGGTTCGCCATTTTAATCGACGTCACAGACAGCCAGTATAGCAACGTATCTAACGGGTACAACGGCTTCGGGATCAAGACCTGGTGGAAGATCGCTGAAGCCCTGGATATGGACCTGAACATCTTGATAGGGAGGAAAGGCAATGGACTATAAAGTGGACGATGATTTTCTGGACAAAGTAAATTCCCTGATTGACTCTGTTATGGAGCTTTCTCAGGCTTCCGACGCTATCAACAGCATGGGGATCGCTTTGGTGAACCTGAAAAAATTGGAACAGGTAAGGGAAAACGCTACTGAGCTCTGTGATGAGATGGAAGACGGTTTCCCCGACTACGAAGAAAGAAAGGATGATGAAAGTGGAAACGAAAGTGAGACGGACACCGAAGAAGGCTCCGGTGATTGTGACGATGATCCTGATCCCGTACATCTTGATCCGGACTGCGATGGATCTGGCTATGTGGCTTACTGATGCCATCGCTGAAGGATTCCAGGTTCTGGGGCCCCGTTTCCAGGGCATGGTAATCGGCTTCTTCGGGGCTGTAGCCATGTTCATTTTCGCCCTCAACCTGGCGGTCTGGGGGTGATGGCATGGCATACAAAGATAAGGCGACCGACACCAGCTACACGGTCATGGGCGGATTTGGCAAACATCGGGATCATTTCCGTGTGATGAGCTGTCACAACGGCCACCTGCGTGTGGTCAGAGGGTTCCCATGGCGGGAATCGGCGAAAGAAGCCCAGGAAGAACTGGATTCCCTGGCTGCGAAAAACGGATGGGAGGCATGGTGATGACCATGAACGAGAAAACGATAGCGTATTATCTTATAAAAAAAGAAGCCTGGAAGGTAGTCAAGGACTCAGCTACAGGACGGTACCGGCTGCTCCGGGAGGTCCAGATCACTAGGATTTCGAAGGATTACTACAAGGATGATTACAACTGCCGGTGTGAGGCCCAGGCCATGGCGGACTACCTGAACCGGAGAGAAAGGGAAAAGAAAAAGACTGACTCCACGGCAATGGAATCAGTCCAGTGAAAAATGGGCAGTCAGAAATTCTGACATTGTGATTATATCACAGAAAGGAACCGAAATGAAATTACTCAAGCTGACCCTGAAAAACTTCAAGGGCATCCGCTCTTTTGAGTTCGCTCCAGACGGACAAAACGTATCCGTTTACGGAACCAACGGCAGCGGGAAATCCACCCTTATGGATGCGTTTACGTGGCTTTTATTTGACAAAAACAGTCACTGGGAAGCAAAATTCGGAATTAAAACTCTGGATTCCAATGGTGAAACCATTCCGAAGCTGGAACACACGGTGACGGCTATCCTGGACGACGAAGGAAAGAAAGTCTACTTGGAAAAGACATTGAAGGAACGCTGGGTGAAAGCCCATGGGACTGCCGAAGCCATCTATAACGGCAACACCACCACCTACATGGCCGGCTCCCCGGATGCGCCCGTTCCGGTTTCTTCTGCCCAGTATAAAAAGATCGTGGCCGGCATCCTGGACGAAGGCATCTTCAAGATGCTGTCAAACCCGCTCTATTTTAATGAGAAGCTGAAGCCGGAGGACCGCCGGAAAGCCCTGGTGGAAATCGTGGGGGAAACATCCGATGACGATGTGGTCAAGGCTCATCCGGATCTGGAAGAAGTCCCCTCCATCCTCAATGACATGGGAATTGACGACTGCCGGAGAGGTTTAAAGCTCAAGCAGCGAAAGGTGGGACAGGAACGGGACGGCATACCGGAACGCATCGACGAGCTTTCCCGTCAGCTGCCGAAGTGGACGGCGGAGCAGGTGGACAATGCCAGACAGGACGTCCACACCCTCACTGAGCGCCTGGAAAGCATCCAGACGGAAATCGCACGGAAACAGGCCCCGGATCAGACGGCCCGGGAGCTGGAGATTGAAAAGGCGAAGGGAAATGTCAAAGATGCCAGGAAGGCCTGTGACGATGTGGCTTACCGTAGGATGCAGGTCTTTGAAATGAAGAAGGCGGAAAAAGCACAGGCTCTCCATGACCTGGAAACGAAGCACAGGGAAGCAGAAATGGACCTGACCATGCTGCTGGCCGAAGCTAAAGTCACGGAAGACAATGTGACGGAAATCGGGAAGAGCCTGGAAGCCCTCCGGCAGTCTTTCGTGGATGAAAAGAAGAACCCCTTCGGGGAAGCGCCTATAGACAAGATCTGCCCTACCTGTGGCCAGAATCTTCCTGGTGATATGGTGGAGAAGTTGGAAGCCGAACGGGCCCAGAGAGAGGCCATGTTTAACCAGGTGAAGGCGGAGAATTTGAAAAAAATCAACGAGAAGGGTGCAGCGTTGTCCGCTGACCTGAAAACCGCCAGCAGCTCACTGGAAGGATGTCACCGTGACATTGGTCAGAAAAAAGCAGAAATCGAAGAAATCAAGAAAAAAATCTCCACCATGAAGCAGGAAGTGGATGGCATGACGCCGCCGGAGCCTGGGGAGTTGGAGAAGAGTCTGGAAGCCCGGGCTGCCGAAGCCCAGAAAGAACTGGAACGGCTGACGGCTGCCACTCTGGGAAAAGAGCCTGCTGATGTTTCCCCGCTCCGGGAGGAATCTCAGAGCATCCAGGAGCGAATTGATAGGGCGAAAGCAATCGTAGCCGACACGGAGCGAGGGAATGCCCTTAACAGACGAATCCAGGACTTGCTTAAATCTGACGGGCAGCTTGCTCAGCAACAGGCCGACCTGGAACGGAAACTGGCACTGCTGGATGATTTCAGCAAGGCGAAGATGGACATGGTGAACGAGAAATGCAACCAGGCGTTTGCCCACGTCCGGTGGGTGATGTTCCGGCCGAACGTGACCAATTCCGGCTATGAGGCATGCTGCGAGGCGACCTGGGACGGGGTGCCTTACAAAGACCTCAACACCGGCTGCCGGATCAATGCCGGTCTGGATGTGATCAACACGCTGGCCAAACGGGCCGGGAAAACGGTGCCAATCTTTTTGGACAACGCAGAGTCTGTGGTGAAGCTGCTGCCGACGGATGCACAGGTGATTAGGCTGGTTGTAAACGATGCAGACAAGACTTTGAGAGTTGAGAAGGAGGAATAAAAAATGGCTGAAAGCAAAGAACTGATGAATATGAGCAACAGTTTTGTTCAGAAGATTGTGAAGGAAGGCGTGGGGAATCCGGATTTCTCCGCCACACCTGACCAAAAGAACCTGATCCAGGGCTATTTCGTAGCGATGGACCACACCCTGACCCAGCAGGGCATTCCCTGGAAGGATGTGATCGTGGATTATAAGCTGGCCCAGGACCTGATGGTCTGTGCCCAGATGGGATTTGATATGCGGGCCGAAGGCATGCTCTACGCAGTGCCACGCCGGGACAGCCACGCCGGAGGTAAGCAGCGCTTTACCATCCAGAAAGGCTACAAGGGCCGTGTGTTTATGGCCCAGAAATACGCACTGGGAAATCTCCTGGACATCTCCGTCCATCTTGTCTACGAAAATGACGAATTCATCCCGCATTTTAAAGACGCCAATCACGCCTATGATACCTTTGAATTCAATCCGCCGAAGAACTGCTTCGTTGATCGAGGGAAGATGGTGGGCGGCTTCGCCTACATCAGCTACGAAAATCCAGCCCAGAACAAGCTGGTGGTCATGAGCAAGGCTGACATAGATAAGCGGAAATCCATGGCCATGTCCACGAAGATCTGGGACAAATGGCCGGAAGAAATGGCCATCAAGACCATCTACATCCAAGCAGCCAAAGCAGTTCCTCTGGACCCGTCCAAGATCGATGACAACTTCCGGGCCGCCCAGGTGATGGAATCCGCTGCCGATGACATGGAACACCAGGATGAAATTATTTCCGCTCAGGCGGAAGGCGAAACCATTGATGCTTCTGCTGCTCTGAACGCTTCTGGAAGCGTTTCTAGCGGAAAAGTAGAGATGCCTATGGAATGTATCGTGGAAGCAAAAAAAGACGCTCAGTGGCCGGATTCTGAAGCACACGGGGTATCCGATGACATGCCCGGTATGGAGTTTTGAGCATGATCAACGTCAAAACCCTGGCGACGGGGTCTTCTGGGAACTGCTTCATTTTGAGCAAACCGGGCAGCCGGAAAGACCTCATGGTGGAATGTGGGATTCCGATCCGGCAGATTTTAAGTGGGATTGGGTATAACCTGGGCAGGATTTCAGCTTGCCTGGTGACTCACGAGCACAGCGACCATGCGAGGGCAGCTGATGCCCTCATGACCTACGGCATCACTGTGGTGGCCAGCCCGGGGACTCTGATGTCTTTGGGCATCACACATGGCCGCCTGTACGCCCAGGAGCTCAATCCCCGGACACCGCTGGCCATTGACGGGGGATGGAGAGTGGTGGGGTTTACAGCCGTACACGACACGGCTCAACCATACATGTACCTGATCCAGAACGGCGACGATATCATGCTGTTCGCCACGGACACGGAATTTATCCCATACGTGTTCGGCGGGCTCACCCAGCTGATGGTCGAAGCCAATTATGACCTGTACATCATGAAAGACCGGATCATCGACGGATCCGTGCACAGCGCCCGGAAAAAGCGGACTATGGAAACCCACATGGAAATCGGAACCCTGGAAATGTGGTTGAAAAAAGAGAAGGAAAACGGTGACCTGGAAAAGCTGAAAGAGATCCGGCTGATCCACACCAGTGCTGCGAACAGCGATCCGGACGATTTCCGGGAACGGATCCAGAAACTGACCGGCGTCCCCGTCTATGTAGAAGGAGGAAAATGACATGGAAAAAGCCATGATTGATATTCTGTCTGTAAAAAACGATGTGGCCAATGGCTGCACCTACTGCATCAAGTACAAAGACTGGACCGGCGGCTTCTGCAAGCTGATTACCCTGGACAATCCAGAACCTGCACGTCCGGAATTTGACAATGCCCTGGACGCCATGGCCCAGGACTTCTGTGATCTTGCTCAGCTGGTTCCCATGGAGTCGGACAGCGGCCAAGACCCGATGAAGCGTGTCAGAATCTGCACTGTGGCCGTTAATCGTGGAGCGAAGTCAGTAAAATGGTCCTTCACGGCGAAAATCTTTAATCCATACACCTGCAAATATCAGAGCGTATCCCTGACGTCCGTGGACGAGCTGACCATTCCGAAAAGAATCATGGATGACATTCATGTGCTGTATGACGAAGCGAAGCGGTACATCCGTGGCGAACGGGCCCAGCAGGTGCTCAAAATGGAAGACGAAAGGAAAGCATCATGATGGACGGAAGAAGATTCGCCGCATGGATGCTGGCCATCATCATCGGCGGGATTCTCGTGGCCGCACTGCTGCTGTTTCTCAGCAGCATGGTCGTGCTGCTGATGACCTGACGGAAATTTTCAAGGAAGGAGGTGATGCCCATGCCCGAAGGGATGAAATGGATTAAGCTTGCCACCAATATTTTTGATCAGGGGAAAATAAAGCTGATTGAAAAGATGCCAGCAGGAGACACCATTCTGGTTATTTGGCTGAAGATCTTGACCCTTTGCGGAAAAGAGTGCCAGGATGGCACTCTCTGGATCAGCAGTGAAATACCCTACTCTGCTGATATGTTGGCTGCCATCTTTGGAAGAGATCAGAGCATCGTCAATCTGGCTCTTGAAACGTTTCAAAAGCTCAGAATGATTGAAATTATCGACGGAGTGTACTGTCTTCCCAACTGGGGGAAGTATCAAACGCCAGATAAATACGAGCTAACCCGAGCAAAAGACCGGAAACGGCTACAGGAATGGCGGAAAAAGCAGACGAAAAAAGACGAAATTCCACAAATTGAAACGACTTCTGTAAATGAAACGTTTCCTGAAACGTTTCAGAAACGAAATGAAACGCCGACAGAACCAGAAATAGAAGAAGAAAAAGAAAAAGAACCAAACCATAGGGACGTTTCTACCGTACCTGTGGATAAGTCTGTGGATAACTTTTCTAAAGGAAACAGCCGGGCGGGCGGTCATTTGAAGGATTTTGACGTGGGGGAGGGCATCCTGGCCTTTACTGAAGACTGCGAGCTGAGGAAAGCACTGAGACGATGGTCAGAGATGAGGGCGGAGAAAGGGAAGCCGCTCAATCCCAAGACCTTCCAGCGGAACATGGACGACTTGCGGCAGCTGTCGCTGGATCCGGGAGTCCAGAAAACCATCGTGGAAAAATCCACGGAAAAAGGATGGATAGGCTTCTATCCTCTGGACAAGGTCAAAGGAAAGCCGAAGGCTGATTGTCCTTTCTGCCATGGTTCTGGGGTATACCAGGGAGATGACGGGAAGTACTACATCTGCAATTGTAAGGAGGACTGAACATGAGCAAACCAAACGAAGCTACAGCAACGCTTTTGAAACTGGCAGCGGAGAATCCAGCCATGCCAATTGTCGCCATGGTAAATTTTGAGGTCGTGGCAGGAGATGACTTTGCCTACTGGACCGGAGAGATTGAAAGCGTGGACGTCAAAGAATTGTGGTTAAGCCCAGATGCTCGTACCTGGGACCGGGAAGATGCCGAGTCCGAATATGATGGATTTATCGAAAGCTATGCCTCAAACGAGGATCTGATGAAAATTGAATGCTGGACTGATGACAAGCTGTATAAGCAGGCGGCCATGGAATGGATTGCTGGGCTTCCATGGACCAAATGTATCGTGATTTTTATTGAGGCGTCCGAAGAACTGACCAGAAAAGGAGAAAGAAAATGGGAGAAAAACCGAGATTGAAGGGCCGGCTGGTAATCATGCAGCGGTCTGACTATGATGACCTTGTCGCAGTAATCTGCGAAGCGGACAGAATCGACGAAGCGTGTCTCACGGACCATGCCAGGACCCAGGAGGCACTGACCATCCTGAAACGGGTGAGATTTGTCGGACCGGAGCCTCCGACGGTCAGCAGTGGTCCCGATGCTTAACCTGGCTGTGATTGGTAGCTCAATGCGTTTCTGCGAAGAAAGGAGAGAAATCATGGATGAAAAGAAATATCCCTGGGTAGTTGTAGGAGTCGGTGACGGATTTGCAGCGGCAAGAAACGGAAAGGATGGGATCCCGGAAATGGGTTACCACTACTATACCGAATGGCAGGATGCACAGCAGGAAGCCGATTGGAACAACGAAGAAGATGGAATCACCGATACTCCGAGATTCGACGACGATGACTAAGGAGGTCGATCATGGCAATCAACGGAATCAATGGTCTGCGCTATGTGGGCGTGGGAATCCAGAAGGCGGCGGAAAGGCTGAGCCGCAACATGAGCCTTATAAGATTTTCCCCTGGTGAAATCGAGATGAATTTTTTGCAACAACTACATCTCTGCGAAAAGGCCATTAAGGCCATTAAGATCCAGAAAAAGAGAATCGAGGAAGAGCTGAAAAAGGAGGCCGATAAATCGTGCAAACGGTAAAAGAAGCCATACTGATCCTGGGTGTCGTGTGGTTTGGCTTAATGGTTGTCAGTATAATCCAGGAAATCTACTATAAATGGCAGAATCGTAAAGCTCAGAAAATCTACAATGACACCATTCGTATGCTGAGCGAAAGGATCCAGAAGCGGATTAAGAAAGACGACAAAATCCTGATTGATGTCGTAGACCAGCTTCCGAATCATGACCATCCGGAAGAAAAGGAGGAAACCCATGGAGCACGTCGACAGAATCTTTGATGTGGTGGCAAAGCATGCAGAAAAAAGAGCACGATGATAAGAGACGGGTGGCCAGGTGCTCCGGGTGCCGGTTTTTAAGCCAACAAGAGTACCAGCCATACCCGAGGCTTTGGCCATTTCTGACCTGCAAAGCGTGCGGGGATAAGATCCTGGATCTGGCCGCATGCCCCCAGGCCGTGGAAAGAAGGGAGAGGTAAAAATGGGAATGGAAGAGATGGATGACGATCTGTTTTATGACAGCTATCAGCTGGTTAGCGACCTGCCAGATCGGGACCTGCTGGAGCAGCTGGCCGAGGAGAGTGCAGAGCTGAGTCAGGCAGCACTCAAGCTCATCAGGGCCAAAGAAATGAGTCAGAACCCGACTCCGATCAGTGAGGATGAAGCACTGGCCAGTCTCAAGGAGGAGGCGAACGATGTGCTGATCGTCCTGGTGATCTTAGGCCTGGCCGACCAGAGTGCCGTCCATGACTGGCGAAAGCTGGTCAGATGGGCCGAACGGATTGAAAAAAGAGAAAGAAGAAAGGAGAATGAAAATTCATGGATTTCAAAGATTGTAAGAACTGCGAACACCTCCATCAAATGATTTCTGGTGACCGTGTTAAAAATTTGTGCCTGAGAACCGGGACACCCAAACGGCCGCCGTCCCCAATCGAATCTATGCACAAATGCCCAGGATTTAAAAAGTCTGGCGTTCAGTTGTGGGAGACAATAGATGTCTGTGACTGCTACATTGTTGCCCGGAAGAGAAAAGATGGAAAAGGCTCAACAGGACTCACCATCAGAAATGAAATCACCGCTACTCCTGAATTGGTGTACTTTTTCAGCAAAAACGCAGCCGAGCTGACTGCCGCATCGCTGAACCAGGAAATTTATGCACGGATGATTCAAAGGGGAATTGAAAAAATGAGGACTGACGGCTATGAAGAATAAAAGAAAATTCAGATGGAAAATTTGGGCAGCAATGAAAAGCATGATGCTAGACATTGACATGCATGAATGCGGCTGGCATGAACCAATAAAAAGCTACATACGATACACCTGGCGGAAAGAAAAGCGGTACTACAAAAATAAAAAATGGCATCTGTATTTTAAGGAGGCATGAAAATGGACGAAAAGATCTGTGTAGCATGCGATTATTTCACCCTTCGTATAGGATTCTACGGAGGACCGTACGGCTGCTGCTCTTACCCAAGAGGATACAGCCCCAGGGTCCATGAGCTCAAGGAGTGCCCGAGAAAATGGGAACCGCCCGAATACATTAAACGGATGTCCGTTGAGCGGGCCAACCTCCTGGACAAAATCAAAAAACTGGAAGACTTCCTGGACGATCACGAAGGCATCGTTATCGACATGGCTGACTCCTATCTGATGCATCAACAGATTAAAATCATGCAGCAATACGTAGATATCCTGACCACCAGGATCGTACATGACACGACGAAAGAGAAGGCGAAACGAAATGAATAAGATTTTTCTCCTGGGCCGACTGACCCGTGAACTGGAAGTAAAAGTCACAAGCTCCGATAATACCACCACGACGTTTGGTCTTGCCGTCGACCGGCCGTTTAAAAATCGGGACGGAAAGACGGAAGCAGACTTCATCAACATCGTAACTTGGAACAAGACGGCAGAAGTGGCTGGGAACTACCTCCACAAGGGAGAACGCTGCCTGGTGGAAGGACGGCTGCAGATCCGGAGCTACGAAGGGAAAGACGGACAGAAACATTACGTGACGGAAGTTATTGCGGACCGGGTGGAATTCATCGAAAAAAGAAACAGCAGCGGAACCCAAACGGAAGCATCTAAGACGGATTCCGGGCCTATGGGAAGCTTCGGCTCTGAGGTGACTTTCAACGAGGAGGTGCCGTTTTAATGGCAAGAAAACAACCGGAAAGCGTGATTCTTCAGGCTGTGAGAAATGCATTGGTGCTTGACGGGTACGATGTCACCCGGCATCAGCAGGGACTGGGGAGCCGAAAAGGCTTCCCGGATCTCACAGCCTTAAAAGACGGGAAGACGCTTTACGTCGAGATCAAGACCGCCACAGGGAAACAGTCGCCCTACCAGGTGGAATTCCAGCGTGTCTGCGAAGCTCATGGCGGCGTCTATATCCTGGCTAGATCCGTGGAGGACATCAAGCCGTATCTGACCCGGATCCAGAGCATGTTTTGATGCCTATGGACCAGATCAAAAGGTATCGAGGCAGGCAGATCTGTGGCATGACGATTCACGAAATATCCATGGGGCACGAAGATGTTCCTGAAGCTCTGAAGGAAGCAGGAAGACGGTTCGGATTTCCGCCGGACGCTTATACGGGCGACTGGATCCGGGCTGTCGTGAGCAAAGACGGTTTCAATTTCTACCTGATTGATTTTCGGTGGACGCCGGACAACGGAAATGAGTGCATGGCGTTTAAAACAAACGCAGCCGGAACAAAAATGGGAAAAGCCGTCTACTGTGCCCGGGCGAATGCCATAGATTTTCGAAATTTTTGTTTATGTATCGGGCAATTCGGAGGGAGGCTGACCACGTGAACGAGATCAAGGAAAGACTGCAAGCTATCAGTAATCATGCGAAAGCACTGGAAATCAAAGCTGACTACCTGGCAGCTAAGCTCCATCCAGGGGACAGCGAAGAGAACATCCATGATGCTCTGCTGAAGGGCATCGGAGGCGTGAGCCTTACCAGGGAAATCCTGAAGGTGGATGAAGACGGACTCAAGAAGGAGCTGATGAAGCTTTGAGCGGTAAGGAATACAAGCTCAGTTTCCTGGGGCGATTTCTGAAGTGCGACGAATGCGGCCAGACCTTCTACGAAGGCTTCAGGCCGAAGGTGCCCTGGAAAATCCTGGAGAACAAGAAAATACGGCATTTTTGCAGCTACACATGCATGATGCGGTACGAACGGAGAAAGGAGCGGAAAAGAAGATGAATCCATGTGAGCAATGCGAGCTGTCGTTTCGACATGGTGGCACAGATGGTGCCTGGATGTGCAGGGGCGTTTCCCCTGCTGAACCGGCGGACAACTTTAACCACGAAGCCTGTGAAGCCCTCCGGAAACAATTCAAAAAACAAAAGATTTTCGCTGAGCTTTATCAAAATAAAAGTGTCATTAACCATCCAGATCACTACAACTGGAAAGGCGAGGAGTGCATTTATTTGATCCGCATCCTGTGCCGGGGGGAAGAAGGGTTTGATGGATATTGCAAGGGTAATATCCTGAAATACATTTACAGGGAGAAAAAGAAAAACGGCATCGAGGATCTGAAAAAGGCCCGGGCCTATCTTGATCTGCTTATCAACTACCGAACCGGAAAGAAAGCAGCCCATGACTCCTAAAGAATATCTCTACCGGATCAGGAATCTGAAATTGGAAGTTGAAGCCACGAAGAATGAGCTGCTTGAGCTCAAAGCCAGCATGGCTGGCGTCCGTGCCATAGACACCACCAAAGATCATGTGGATGGAGGAAAGCCTGTTGACATGTCCGACGTCATGGACCGCATCGAAGCGGTGAAAGAAAAGCTGACACGGCAGCTCAGTGAGATGATGACAGAGCGAGACAAGGCCAGGGAAATCATCGATTCCATGCCAGAGTCGAAGTGGGTAAGCTACTATCGGTACGTTCTGAAGGAGCGGTACCTGCTGGGAAAAAGCTGGGAGATGATCGCAGTGGATATGAGCTACGGATACAGAAATGTTCTGTACCTGCACGGGAAGGCGCTTCAGGAGTTCGGAAAAACCTTTCATAGATTTTCACACTCTTGACATGATATGATGTATGCGTGGAAGTTAGGAGTGAGGGACCGACAAGACGACCTCATCCCTGTTTCTCATGATGTTCACCTCCTTTCTAAGACTAGCGTACCGGAAACGGCCCTCGCATTTGCGGGGGCTTTTTTCGTGGAGAAATTTTTTAGAAAGGATTTTTGGGAAAAGAAAATGGCAAGAGACTTTTCAAAACGGTTTTATGATTCAAAAGCATGGAAGGATTTAGCCAGGCTGATCCGAGAAAAGAAACATTTCATCTGCGATAAATGCGGAAGACCTGGAGCGCATCAGGTGCACCACATCATCGAGCTGACACCTGACAACATCAACAATCCGAGCATCAGCCTCAACCCGAGGAACCTGATGCTGCTGTGCAACGACTGCCACAACAGGCTGCACCATCGCTTCGAGCAGGGAGCCAGCAGCAGGACCTACAGCTACGACAGCGAGGGGCATGTGGTGGCTGTTCGGGAGAAAGAGCGGCGGCGCTGACCAACCCCCCCGGGGGTAGCTTTTTTGGCGGGGGCAAAACGACCCGCGCCCCACTCTTGCGTGCGATACAGGCAGTTTCCGGAGGGGGTGTGATCAACGTGAAAGGAGGCGAAATGGATGGCGGACGAAAAAACAAGGCGAGGAGCCCAAACCCGGTATATCAACCAGCTGAAGAAAATCTTCAGCGGCTCCCCGAGACAAGCGGAAGCACTGCTTCTCATAAAGAGAGCAGCTTTCTTCCTGGCATCTCTGGATGAATTGGAGCACATCATCCAGAAAGAAGGATATGTCGACGTATATAAAAACGGACGGAATCAATCCGGAACGATGGCGTCGGCATCCCTCAAAGCATACAAGCTATCCATGGATGGGCTCCTGGCCACGCTGAAGAAGTTGGAAGACATTGCTCCGAGCCAGGAAGGGGCAGATGAGCTGAAGGCTTTCCTGAATAAATGACGTCCGCAATTGAGGAATACAATGATGTGCTCCAATCAGGAAAAATCAATGCCTGTAAAAAGCTGAAAGCAGTTTATCAGCATCTGACGAAGAACATCCAGCATCCTGGGAAATTCCATTTCGATCAAAAGGCAGCTGACAGAGCGGTGACATTTATCGAGACATTCTGCTGCATTCCAAAGATGCGGGGAACCCCTAGATTCAAACTAGAGCTCTGGCAAAAAGCCCTGGTGGAAGCGACGTTCGGCTTCGTCGATGATCATAACCTCCGGCAATACCGAGAGGTTTTTCTTTTTATCGGGCGGAAAAACGCAAAATCAATCCTGGGCGCAGCTATGGCCCTTTATCTGCTGCTGGCTGACGGCGAAGATGGACCGGAAATCTATACGGCAGCGACGGACAGATCCCAGGCGAAAGTGGTCTGGGAATACGCCATCTCGATGATCAACCATGACGCCAGCTTAAAAAAATACCTCCGGCCAAAGGTAAATTTGATTGAATGCAAGGAAAACGGCGGAAAATTCGTCCCGCTGTCAAAGAATTCCGGCTCCCTGGATGGGCTGAACGTCTCCGGGATGTTCCTGGATGAACTCCATGCCATCAAGGACCGGAACATGTACGACGTTCTGAAGGGCGGCACCTACGCACGGAGCCAGCCATTGACCGTAATCATGTCAACCGGCGGCTACTACGAGCAGGACAGCCTTTTCGACACAAAATACAGCGAATACATGAGCATTATCGACGGCTACAGCACCGGCAGATATGTCGACGAGTCAACCCTCCCGATCATCTACGAGCTGGATTCAAAGGAAGAAGTCGTGGATCCGTCCAACTGGATCAAGGCCAACCCGAACCTGGGCGTCAGCAAGAATCCGGAGCAGCTGGAACGGGAATTCAACCGTGCAACTCTTGACGAAAAGACCATGAGAGACCTGCTGGTGAAGCAGTTCAACTTCAGAGAAAATGCCAGGGATACCTTCTTTAATCTGGAAGACGTGGAAAACAAAGAGACATTCAACCTGGATGATCTCTCAGGGATGTATTTCTTCGGTGGCGTTGACCTGTCCGAGACCACTGACCTCACATGTGCGACCGCTGCATTTCCCGTGAATGATCCGGATACGGATGAACCTAAGCTGATGGTTCATCAGATGTATTGGATACCGGAAGATACTCTTCAGGAGCATATCGAAAAGGATAAAGTGCCCTACGACGTCGCCCCCGCAAGGGGGCGTGGATTGAAATAAACTAGAGCTCTGGCAAAAAGCCCTGGTGGAAGCGTCGCCCCCGCAAGGG
>OLFV01001970.1_pt1 | contig 17131 bp, 10 predicted proteins | sample 1605551 | NCBI WGS metagenome assembly OLFV01 (sample SAMEA3888922, study PRJEB22519) | human gut metagenome | biome: human gut; feature: human-associated habitat; material: faeces | place: Denmark | collected 2011
GTAAAAAGACAGGAGGTCGGGCGTCCCGCCCGACAACACCACCCAGCAATTCCTAATTCCTAATTGGCAGACTTGTTTTGTGTTGTCGAGCGGGACGCCAGATCTCCTGTCTTTTTACTTTTTTACTTTTTTACCTTTTTACTTTTAAATATTGCCGCCAACTCAACGGCGAACCTAAAAAGTGATATATGTACCGATTTTTTGTTTTCAAATGCTGCAAAGTGTCGAAGAAAATGTATAACTTTGCAATAATAAGGCAATTTGCCACAAATCCTATCCTGACTGCAAAGCAGCGGTGCTAATCTTAAAACAAAATACGAAAGAAATAAATGGAACTTACCGAAACCAAACAGCGCAGCCCCATTTCGTGGGTGCCTACTCTCTATTTCGCCATGGGTATGCCCTTCGTGGTGCTCAATATGGTGTGTACACTCATGTTCAAAGGCCTTGATGTGTCTGACGCACAGATAGCCTTGTGGACCTCGATAATAATGTTCCCGTGGACACTGAAGCCGTTGTGGAGTCCGCTTCTCGAAATCTACAAGACCAAGAAGTTCTTCGTCATCTTCACACAGATAGCCACAGGCTGCATCTTCGGGCTCGTGGCTCTCGCGCTGCATCTGCCCAATTTCTTCGCCGTGTGCATAGCGTTGCTCGGCATCATAGCATTCAGCGGCGCGACACACGATGTCGCCGCCGACGGAGTATATATGGCTTCGCTGTCGAAGGACGACCAGGCACGCTACATAGGATGGCAGGGAGCCTTCTACAACATAGCCAAAATCGCCGCGACGGGAGGCCTTGTCTATCTCGCCGGAATGCTCATCGAGAGCTACACGGGCGATGTCTCGGCTCTTGACGCCGCTGCCGCTGCCGCCGCAAAACGGCAGGGTACGGTCATGGCATGGACGATAATCATGGCGGTGATAGGCGTCATCATGGTGCTGCTGGGACTTTACAATGCCAAGTTTGTGCCTTCGGAGGATAGGAAGGATGCCGCCGACCGTCCGGGATTCAAGGAGACTATGGTGGAACTGGGCAACGTGTTTGTCGATCTTTTCCGCAAGCGTCACATTATATATTATATCTGTTTCATCGTGCTCTACCGCTTTGCCGAGGGCTTTGTGATGAAGATTGTGCCCCTGTTCCTTAAGGCCGACCGTGCCAATGAGGGACTGGGACTCTCTGAAAAGGAGATAGGTCTGTGCTACGGAACGTTCGGTGCCGCAGCATTCGTGATAGGAAGCATCCTCGCAGGCTACTATGTGGCACACCGCGGACTGCAGAAGTCGCTCTTCTCGCTGTGCTGCGTGTTCAACCTTCCATTTGTGGCATACACGCTGCTGGCATACTATCAGCCCGAAAGCCTGTGGCTCATCGGTGGCGGTATAGTGCTCGAATACTTCGGCTACGGCTTCGGTTTCGTCGGGCTCACGCTCTTCATGATGCAGCAGATAGCCCCCGGCAAGCACCAGATGGCTCACTATGCGTTCGCATCGGGCATTATGAACCTCGGTGTGATGCTTCCCGGAATGCTCAGCGGATATGTGAGCGACATGCTCGGCTACCGCCACTTCTTCGTGTTCGTGCTCTTCTGCACCATCCCGGCGTTCCTCATTACATGGTTCGTGCCGTTCACCTATCCCGACAAGAAGAAGTAAGCCCGGAAGAATACGGGACGGAATGAAAACTGGAAATACAACATATTAACAATAAGGCACGCCACACTGACGCCGGAATGAGAGCGGCAGGTGGCGGGGCTTAAATCATTTACAATTATGAGCAAATTGACTATCACTGGCAATCCGTTGCCAAACATGCCTTGGGAAGACCGCCCAGAAGGTTCGAATGCCGTAATGTGGCGTTGTTCAAAGAACCCTATCATCCCGCGCGACCTGCTGCCTACAAGCAACAGCATCTTCAATAGTGCCGTCGTTCCGTTTGGCGAAGGCTTCGCAGGAGTGTTCCGCTGCGACGACACCAACCGCCGCATGGTGCTCCATGTGGGTTTCTCAAAGGACGGTGTGAACTGGAACATCAACGAGGAACCGCTGCGTTTCGAGTGCGACAACAAGGAGATAGGACAGTGGGTGTACGGCTACGACCCGCGTGTGTGCTTCATTGAGGACCGCTACTATGTCACATGGTGCAACGGTTATCACGGTCCTACAATCGGAGTGGCATGGACAAAGGACTTCAAGACATTCCACCAGCTTGAGAATGCATTCCTTCCCTACAACCGCAACGGAGTGCTCTTTCCGAAGAAAATCAATGGTAACTTCGCCATGTTGAGCCGTCCGAGCGACACCGGACACACTCCCTTCGGCGACATATTCTACAGCGAATCGCCCGATATGGAGTTCTGGGGACGCCACCGTCATGTCATGGCTCCTGCCGCTTTCGAACTCAGTGCATGGCAGTGCATGAAGATAGGAGCGGGTCCTATACCTATCGAGACGTCAGAAGGATGGCTCCTCTTCTATCACGGCGTGCTGCGTTCGTGCAACGGTTATGTCTATGCCTTCGGCTCGGCACTGCTCGATCTGGAACAGCCCTGGAAGGCAACACACCGCTCAGGACCCTACCTCATCTCGCCGCAGACACCTTACGAGTGCATGGGCGACGTGCCAAACGTGTGCTTCCCGTGCGCCGAACTGCACGATCCGGAGTCGGGCAAGGTGGCAGTCTATTACGGTTGCGCCGACACAGTCACCGGTCTTGCATTCGGATACATTCCTGAAATCGTGGAATGGACAAAGAAGAACAGCATCATCTAAATGTTGCCGCGCAGTGCGGAATCAGTATAAGGGAGAAGTGTCATGGCGGCACTTCTCTTTTTTTGTGATTTTTTAATTCCGTATTTCGAATAAAGTCATTACCTTTGTAACGTGAAAGAAAAAGATAATATCGGCGTGAAGCACAATCCGGAGAACAAGGACCGCAGTAGGTTTCTGGCGTATCTCGGACTGTGCTTTGCGCCGGTTTGTTTTCAGATAATACATTTACGATACATTTTAATGTTATGACAGACATAGAAATAGCACGCAGTACAAAGCTGAAGAACATCGAAGAAGTGGCTGCCGAATACGGCATTCCCACGGCAGAACTTGAACATTACGGGCACTATATAGCCAAAGTGCCGACAAAACTCATCGACGAAGAACGTGTGAAGAAGAGCAATCTTATCCTCGTCACAGCCATCACTCCCACGAAAGCGGGCATCGGCAAGACGACGGTGACAATAGGATTGGCTCTCGGACTCGCGCACATCGGACGGAAAGCGATATGCGCCTTGCGTGAACCCTCGCTCGGCCCGTGCTTCGGACTCAAGGGCGGTGCTTGCGGAGGAGGCCATACACAGGTGCTCCCGATGGACAAAATCAACCTGCACTTCACGGGTGATTTCCATGCCATAACATCGGCACACAACATGATTACGGCTTTGCTCGACAACTATATATATCAGAACCGCGACAACGGTTTTGCTTTGCGCGAGGTGCTCTGGAACCGCGTGCTCGACGTGAACGACCGCGGATTGCGTGACATCGTCACCGGAATGGGCGGCAAAGCCAATGGCATCGTGCGCGAATCGGGCTTCGACATCACCCCGGCATCGGAGATAATGGCCATACTTTGCCTTGCTACCGACGAGGATGACCTGCGTCGCCGTATAGAAAACATACTCCTCGGCTACACCGTCGAAGGCAAGCCTTTCACCGTGAAGGACCTTGGTGTGGCTGGCGCCATCACCGTATTGCTGCGCGACGCACTGTCGCCGAACCTCGTACAGACTACCGAAAACACCGCAGCCTTCGTGCATGGCGGACCGTTTGCCAACATTGCTCACGGCTGCAACTCAATACTTGCCACCAAGATGGCAATGACTTTCGGCGACTATGTCATCACTGAAGCGGGATTCGGAGCCGACCTCGGAGCCGAGAAGTTCTACGATATAAAGTGCCGCAAGAGCGGACTTCAGCCCAAACTCACCATCATCGTGGCGACAGCGCAGGGCTTGAAGATGCACGGAGGAGTGCCCGTCGAGGACATAAAGAAGCCCAACAGCGACGGACTCACAAAGGGATTGGCAAACCTCGACAAACACATCCGTAACCTGCAGTCGTATGGTCAGACCGTAGTCGTGGCTTTCAACCGTTACGCCGGCGATGTGCCTGAAGAGATAGCTATTGTGAAACGCTACTGCGAGGAGCATTCTATAGGTTTCGCCGAGAACGATGCCTACGCCGAAGGAGGCAAGGGTGCTGCCGATTTGGCACGCCTTGTGGTGGAAACCATAGAGCGGAAGCCTTCCGGACCGCTGCGTCTTGCATACGAAGACACCGACTCTCTGGAGACAAAGATAGAGAAAGTAGCGAAGAACATCTATGGCGCCGCATCCGTAAGCTTCTCTGCCCAGGCGAAGAAAAAGCTGCAGTTGGCTGCCGAATCAGGCTACGGTCGTTTCCCTGTATGCATCGCCAAGACGCAATACTCGTTCTCTACCGACCCGAAACTCTATTGCGTGGCATCGGGATTCGATGTGAATGTGCGCGACATTGTAATCAATGCCGGTGCCGAAATGATAGTCGCCGTGGCAGGAAGCATCATGCGTATGCCGGGATTGCCGAAGGTTCCGCAGGCCAATGTTATCGACATCGTGAATGGAGAGATTGAAGGTCTGTCATAAACGAAAGGCAGCCGGCACTCCAAATCCCTCCTCTTGAAATGAAGAAATACAGAATAAAGAAGCAATATCGCACGCCAGTGCGCCTCTCATGTCTCGGCTGTTTCGGCACAATCATGCTCGTCGTGTTCGCCATCTGCCGCTGTTCTTGCGGCGGATGCAGCGGCAAGGACGATACGGAGAAGGCCGAACAGCGCATTGTACACCTCAACGACACGCTCACAAACGCATTGGTGGATGTGCCGGAACTGCACGATATGGACAGCATCATGCGCCGCTATCTGAAGCGGTGGGAGCTCAACGGGGCGCAACTTGCCGTCACCCGCAACGATTCGCTGCTCTATGTGAAGGGCTACGGATGGGCCGACAAGGAGCGCAACGTGCTTATGGAACCTTGCCACATCATGCGTATGGCGTCGGTGTCGAAACTCGTCACCGCCGTGGGAATAATGAAGTTGCAGGAAATGGGGCGTCTGAAACTTAGCGACAAGGTGTTCGGTCCGCAGGGAATACTCAACGACACGACCTACATCAACTCCATACGCGACAAGCGTTACTACGACATCACCGTCGAACAGTTGCTCCGCCACAAGGCTGGATTCAACAACTACGCCGGCGACCCCATGTCGTCCACGCGCTATATCATGATGCAAAACCGTCTGACCACGCCTCCCACGCACCGTGAGTTGCTGCGCATTCTGCTGCGCCGCCACCTCGGTTATACGCCAGGCACGGGACGCTGCTACTCCAACCTCGGCTACACCATCCTCTCGATGATAATAGAGAAGCGGTCGGGCATGAGCTACGAGCAGTTCATGCAGGACAAGGTGCTGCGTCCGGCGGGATGTTTCGACTTCCACATTGCGGGCATTTACTATCGCGACCGCCGTCCCAACGAGGTGCGTTACTATATGCATGGCGGTTCGGAACCAGTGTATGAGTATAACAACAGCGGCAAGAAAGTGGACAAATGCTATGGCGACACCGACATTCCGCGCCTTGCCGGGGCGGGAGCGTGGGCGGCGTCGGCAGCCGAACTGAGCAGACTCATTGCCTCGATAGACGGTTGCAGCGTCCTGCCCGATGTCATTTCGCCGCAGTCGGTGAAGGCAATGACGCAGCAGATGCCCTCCGGCGACTACTCGTTGGGTTGGAACTACACTCCGGTGGGGCGTCCGTGGATACGCACGGGGTCGCTTTCCGGCACGAGTGCGCTTGTGATGCGCTACCCCGACGGTCAGTGTTGGATTCTGCTTACCAATACAAGCACATGGAAAGGCCACGGTTTTTCGATTGACACAATAAGTCTTTTCGAGAAGCTGCGCAAGAAGTACATGAAGCTCATGCCCAAGCGCAACCTCTTTGGCGTGCTTGACGAAAAACAATGAAAACCACTATGGTTGCCACAGTGTAACCCGCTTGTTTTCAACGACTTGTATATAGACATAAAAAGAAGCCTTGTTTGCATCGCAAATAAGGCTTCTTTGCGTTCCAAACAAGCCTTGTTTGCAACATAAAGAAGTCTTGTTTTGAAATCATTGCGGTGATGATGACAACTGTAGGTCGTTTTTTCTTGTGTTTGTTTGAGTAATCAATAGGAGGTTGAGCGTCCCGCTCGGCAACACTGTCCAAACAATTCCTGTCCTTTAACCCAAATCGGTCATTAGATTTTCACTCAGCTTCGTCTTTGTTTCTATCAGCTTGCAACGTTCGTGTTGAAGACATAGCGGGCTATGGCGAGACGCGGACGGCGGCAAGATGACGAAACAAAGGCGGAGAAGAGTGGAAAAGAAAGACATATTCTCTTATAACACGCCTGTTTCGGTCTAATGACCGATTTGGGTTTAATATTGGTTGTGGGTGCTGTTTCTTTGCTTTCGATTCGTTAACTGTAGATAGGAAATCTTTATTGAACGGCAATGTTTTGAAAACATGACGAGTCTGGTTTAAAAAAGGTTTTTGTTTTATAATATCCCGTAAAACACATGAAAACGAATTTGTGGTAATATCGTCTTTTTAGTATTTTTGTAGATGTTAAGGTTACAACATGCAACCATAAAATAACAAAAAGATAAGAAAATGCAGAAAAAACACAGCAAGTCGTTCATTGTCAGACTTCTATCGCTCGCCGTCGTGGTGCTCATCCTTGCGGCGGCGACAATACTGCGCGACGGCAGGATATTCGGTTTTGACATAAGCAATGCCCGTGCTTGTAAGGCGGCGACGGTGCAGGGCGACACGCTCAGCATCGCCTCCGACGGCACGGTCACGGTGCTCACGAAGCCGCTGGCAAATGATGTGCAGGGCTACGCAGGGCAGGTGCCGTTGCGCATAACCATCAGCAAGGACGGTGTCGTCGCTGCGATAGAGGCGTTGCCCAATTCCGAGAGTCCCGATTTCTTCAATAAGGCAGCTACGCTTTTCGCCCGTTGGCAGGGCAAGGGCATCGATGAGGCTGCTGACGAAGAGGTGGATGCCGTGTCGGGAGCAACGTTCTCGTCGCGTGCCATAATAGAAAACATGAAGCGCGGACTCGCCTACGCCAAGGAGAATGCCTTCGATGTCGGGGCGGCAGAGGCTGCGGCGGCAGGCGGCAGAGGCATGGGCGGCACGGCGGCGGGCTGGACTTTGGCTGCCGTCATGTCGTTGCTCGTGACGCTGTCGGGTGCAGTGGTGCCGCTGTTCACGGGCAACCGCCGTTGGCATTACGCCCAGCTTGCGCTCAATGTCGTCGTGCTCGGACTGTGGAGCGGCACGTTCGTGTCCTACGCCCTGCTCATGCGGCTCTTTGCAGGAGGCGTGAACTGGGCGACGCTCGGCACACTCGCCGCCGCACTTGTGATGGTGTTCGTGGCACTTGTCTATCCGCTTGCAGGGCGTGGCGGGCATTATTGCGCCAACATCTGCCCGTTCGGCTCGGCACAGGAACTGGCAGGAAAGCTCGCGAAACGCAAGCTGCGCCCCTCGGCACGCCTCAACAGGTGGCTTGTCGGGTTCCGCAATATGCTCTGGGGAGTGCTCATGGGACTGATGCTCACGGGCACTTGGACGGCATGGGTGGATTACGAGCTGTTCACGGCGTTCGTTTACAGTTCGGCTTCGGTGTGGGTAGTAGTGGTGGCAGCGGCGTTCCTCGTCCTGTCGGTATGGGTTCCTCGTCCCTATTGCCGTTTTGTATGTCCCACGGGAGAATTGATAAAGATTTAGAACAACAGAAAAGAACATTATGCAGAACAAATCGTTGATACTCAATTTCGTGCTCGCCATAGCCGTAGTGGTGCTCGGCGTGCGTCTGGTGTCGGGCGTTGCCCAAGCCAAGGAGTCGGTGACTGATGAACAGGCGGTGCTCGACAACATCGCGACACGCACCAGCATACGCGACTACGACGGCAAGCCCGTGGAAAAGGAAAAGGTGGAGAAAATGCTGCGTGCGGCTATGTCGGCACCGACGGCAATGAATCGCCAACCGTGGCACTTCATAGTCGTGGACAGGCGCAGTGTGCTTGACGCTCTCAGCGAGGCCAACCCTTATGCGAAGATGCTCAGAAAGGCTCCGCTTGCAGTTGTCGTCTGCGGCGACATGGACAAGGCTATCGAGGGGAAGGGGCGCGACTTCTGGATACAGGATGCTTCCGCCGCCACCGAAAACCTGCTGCTTGCCGCCCACGCCATGGGGTTGGGGGCTGTCTGGACGGGCTGTTATCCGTCGGAAGAACGTGTCGAAGGGGTGAGGAAGATACTCTCTTTGCCCGACAACATCATTCCGCTCAATGTCGTAGTGATGGGCTATCCGGCGGAGAATCCGCAGCCTAAGGACAAGTTCAAGGCAGAGAACATCTCGTACAACACTTATGGTGAGACGCAGGATGCCGACCTTTCGGAGGCTTCAGCCGATGCCGTGACGCAAGAGAAAAAGCAGAAGGACGCCGCCGGCGGATTGAAGGAGTTTGACATTACAGCCGGTTTCAAGGACAATCCGTTTACCTGGTTCAGAGGACACGGGCTTGTTCTGTGCGCCGGCGACAGAAAGGCTGCCAACGCAATGACGATAGGATGGGGCGCACTCGGCACGCTCTGGAGCAAGCCGGCAGCCACCGTCTATGTGCGCAGCGACCGTTATACGCACCGGTTCATGGAGCAGTCGCCTTACTTCACCATAATGAAGTTCGACGACAACGACATCCCCGACTACATGGGTAGGCACAGCGGGCGCGACGGCGACAAGGCCAAGGCACTCGGACTGCATCTGGCATACACCCGGAACGGCACGCCCTACTACCGCGAGGCGTCGCTCGTCATAGAGTGCCGCACAATGTATTCCCATCCGTTCGTGCGCACAGGATTCCGCGACGATGTGCCGCGCGACTTCTATGCAAACCCCGAGACGAACGGAAACGTGCATACGGAGTATGTCGGCGAGATTGTGGGGGCGATGAAGCGGTGATGTGAAAGGCCGGTGGGCGACGGGGATGTGAAGGTTGTCCAATGCTGGTTTCGCAAGGAAGCAGTCGATGGATGTTGCAGTAAGGCAGTGTGCATGTTTCTTTATTTTGATGTCGCCGTTTTGCAACCAATGAGAAAAAAACTGTATTCTGACTTATATTTTCATCCGTTTTTTTGTAAATTTGACGGCGGAAACCATTAATTTGGATGAAATTATGAATGGGAACGGGAAATCGGTTGCTATGATGTCGCTTTTCAGAAGAGGCTTCATGCTTGTGGCGTTGCTTGCTGTCGGCGTTTCAGTCTTCGGACAGACGCTGACGCAGCAGGGCGTTACCTGTCGTTATAACGGTGCGAAGCCGCACACGCCTTTGGGCAATGTATATATAAAGGTGGGCTCGGCTGGCAATGCAGTGAAGAGCGATTCGCTCACAGGAAAGTTCGCCCTTACCCTCAGCGGACTGCGTATGGGTATGCGCATAGGGCGGCCTGTGGTGGTGAAGAAGGGCATGATGGTGTTCAACCAGCAGGCGGTGGACGAGTGGAGCGTTCGCATGGAACCGCTATGCGTGGTGCTTTGCGATGCCGACTTCTTCCAACGGCAGAAGAATACGCTCATAGAACACGGCAAGCGCATAGCCCGTCAGAAGTGCGACAGGAGGATAAACTGGCTCGAACAGCAGCTGAAGGACAACCGTCTGCGGGAAGAGGAATACATAGTGAAGCTCGACTCCGTGCAGCGCGAACTCGAAATGGCGCAGCAGCAGATGGACGGTTGTGCCGACGTGTTGGCACGCATCGACCTCAGCGAAGTCGATACCCTGTCGCAACGAGCCATTGATTTGTTCTACAAAGGCGACTTCGATGCAGCCCTGCGACTCTTTGAAAGCGGTGACTACAGGCGCAAACTCTCCGACGCAATACGCCTGGAGCGCGACGCAGAGGCATTGCGCCAGAAGGCGGACACTGTGGTTCTGCTTGCCCGTGGCGACCAAAGACGCTACGCTGAGAGTCTGCGTGCGCAGCTGGCTTCATACAAGATGAACAACGAATGGGACAAGGCTCTGGAACTGCAGAAGTACCTTGCCGACACTCTCTGCACGCTGCGCGAAATAGGTGATTGCGCCCAATTCTGTATGAAACAGAACATTTATGATGAAGCAGAAACCTATTTCAAGAAATTTATTGCTAAGGCTGAGCAACTCATGAGGGGTGATTCCGTGTCGTATGCACATTGGTATGCCGCAGGATTAACCGACATGGCATCGCTTTATTACAACCTCAATCGCTACGGTGAGTGTGAAAAGACCTACCGGAAGGTGATTTCATTATGGGAAGGCCTTGCTGTATCAGCCCCAGAGAAATATGACGCTATGCTTGCTACAGCACAGATGAACTTTGCACTCGTTTGCAGTAACATTGGGAAATGGGAAGAGAGCGAGCGTTTGTTCTTGTCATCATTGGCTCTGTTTGAGCGTCTTAATATGGGAAATTCTGGAAAGTTTGACTACGAATTGGCGTTAGTGAAACACAATCTGTCGCTTCTCTACCTTGATGAGAAGAAGTTTGCTGAAAGTGAGCGTTACTGTAAGGAAGTCAACTCTGCTTTCGGACATCTTGCTGGAAACGCCACTGCTGAGTATGAACATGTTCTGGCTTTGAGCAAGCTGGCTTTGGGTAAGGGCTATTTTCGGACAGGACGCCTGTCTGAAAGCGAGGCTGAATTCAAGGCTTCCTTGTCTTTATTGGAGCGTCTTGCACAGGAGAATCCTCAGGCGTTCACAACGGATTTGAACAACGCGCGTACAGCATTGGGGGATGTTTTGTTGATGACGGATCGTTATGCGGAGTGTGAAAGGATGTATGATGCAGCCTTGTCGGCAATAGATTCGCTTTCCGCATATTTCCCGAGTGTATATGAACCATATAAGGCCAGCATTCTTTACAAGAAAGCAATCCTTTATAAATACATGCGGAAGTATCAGCAGTGCGAGCAGATGTGTAAGGAGGCTTTGACCATATATGTTCGTTTTGCCGAGGCTTACCCGCAAGTATATGGAAATAAAGTGGTGAAATGCCAGAACTTTCTGGCTGAGCGTTATGAAGAAATGAAGCGTGAAGACGATGCCGAACGGATGTATCGCAGTTCTGTCGCCACATTGAAACGCCTGTCTGCAACCTTCTCGCTCGCATTTGATGCATCGCTTGCATCTGCCGAAAAAGAGTTAGCCAGATTCTTATATGTCCATTCACATAGTGCTGAGAGCGAGGGTCTGTTTGCGGAATCACTCTCTATTTATGAGCGGTTGGCAAAGCATAGCGATGCATACAGTGAGAATGTGCTTGAGGTGAAAGAGCATCTTGTGAATGTGTATATTGCGTTGCGTAAATACGAGATGGCATATAGGGTGAACAACGACATACTGCCCACATTGAAAAAGCGTGCAGATGGAGGGGCAAAATCGCTCAAGTTTTATGTTGAACAGCTCTCCATACAGGCGGTAACTGCCAATATGCTCGGTCGATTCAGTGAAGCAGAAACTATTGCTAAGGAAATGTTGCAACTCAACAAGGATTCAAAGAGTGCCTATATACATCTTGGTATCGCCTTACTGATGAAGGGAAAATACAACGATGCGGAGCAGATACTCATGAAATGGTGTGTTGATTTTCCACAAATAGCAATCAGTTACCTCGACCGTCTCGCTCGTCAAGGAGTGATTCCGGCCAAGAGGCGTGATGATGTGGAGATGTTGAAGAAAAAACTTGAAGAAAGGAAATGATGATGGAACAGGAGTATAAATATTTCGCTTTCATATCGTTCAGCTCGTATGACACACGTTGGGGCGAGCGTTTGCAGAAGAAATTGGAGGGCTACCGTATGCCTGTTGCTATGTGCAACGAGCATGGCTGGAAGCGCAACCCGATGAAACCGGTGTTCTTTGCACCCAACGACATACAGCCGGGCGGACTCTCTGCCGAGCTGCAGGAGCGTCTGCGCTGTTCGCGAAACCTCATTGTCGTGTGCTCGCCACACTCTGCCACTTCCGAATGGGTGGGCAGGGAGATTGCCTTTTTCCATGAGTTGGGGCGCACGGACAGCATTCATTTCTTCATCATCGATGGTGTTCCGCACAGCGGTGATGCGTCGACTGAGTGCTTCAATCCCATTATCGACACTCTCGGCATACCCGAAATACTTGGTGCCAACATTAATGAAAAGGTGTTCAGATGGTCTTGGTTGAATCGTGAGAGGGCTTATGTGCAGCTCATAACGAAGTTGCTCGGCGTGGAGTTCGACAGCATTTGGCAGCGACACCGCCGTATGATGATTCGGAAGATGGCTCAGTGGCTGTTGGGAACGCTCTCCTTTGTCTTGGCGTTGCTTGGTGTATGGATTCAGAACAGGCCCGTTTCCGTCGCCATGAGCATAGCTGAACAGACCGTTCACAATGACAATCTGCCGCCGCTCCGTGATGCTGTCGTCACGATGGAGCTTGGAAAGGAGAAGAAGACCGACACCATACGCAGCGCATCCGGCCGTCTCATGTTCCATAACATCCCTCACCGCTTCCTTGGCAGGAGCGTGAATGTTTCGGTACGGTGTCTTAACTGCTTGCCGCTTGACACCGTTCTGGTGCTCAGGCGCGACATGGCTGTGCCGCTGAAGCGTGATGCTTCGGTGTTCGGCAATGTACGGTTCGGCATCTGGGACATCAACGCCGAGCGCATGTTGGGCGGCTGCGGCGTCACCATTGACGGGATAAAGACCCGTACCGACGCTTCCGGGAAAGTGCAGTTGCACATTCCTCTCGAACGGCAGAAGACGGAATACGCCATAAGTGCCGATGTCCCGCTGTCGGAAAAGAGCATCCGTATGCCGTGCGGGACAAACGATGTGGTGACGGTGGCACGCTGATTAGAAGTCCACCACCGTTATGCCGGCGCCGCCAAACTGCACATGTTCGTCCTTGCACCCGATGACATTTGGCACTGAATTCAGGTACTGGCGTATGAGCTGGCGCAGTATTCCGTTGCCTTTGCCGTGCAGGATGCGCACCCGCGACATTCCCACGAGTATGGCATCGTCAATGAAGTGCTGCACGGCGTTGAGTGCTTCGTCGCCCCGCATACCCCTCACGTCGAGGTCTTGATGGAAGTTCAGCTTGTGACTGTCTATCGTCTGGCGTGTCTCGCGGCTTATGCCGAAGGTGGCGGGACGGCTCGACTCTACAGGCTTTGTCGTGTGTTCGAGTCGTGACGAAGGCACTTTCGTGCGCACATCGCCGAACACTACGGTGCATTGTTTGCCGTCGGTTGTCTCCACGGTTCCCACTGTTGTGAGTCCGCGCATGCGCACTGTGTCGCCCACGGCGAACGCCTGTCTTGCCGAAGAAGGTGTTGCCGACGGCAGGGTGGGGGCCTGTGTGGCGGCAGGTTTGGTGCTGTTTTCCTTCTTTTCCTTCTTTCTTTTTTCGCGGCGTTCCTTGCGTTCCATTATCTGCCTCATTTTCTTTTCTATGAGGTCGTCGTTCTGTTTTGTGTCTATCTCGTTCACATCGGTCTTGAAGGCGTTCAGTTCTTCGCGCAGACGCTTTGTCTCTTCCTTCTCGGCCTGGCATTCGCGTATTTCGCGAATGGTGTTCTCTATGTTACGGTTGCTTTCCTTCAGCAGTTCCTGCGCCTGTTCCTTTGCCTGCCGCAGTATCTCCTTCCGCTTGCGGTCAAGTTCCTTTATTTCTTCCTCATACTTTGCTATGGTCTTCTCCAGGTCTTTTTCGCGCTGGTGCACGTTCTGCCTTTTGTTCTCCCAATAGCGTTTGTCGCGCACGATGTCCTGCAGATATTTGTCGCTTTGTATGTAGTCGGAGCCTACGATGTCGCTTGCCTGGCGTATCACCTCGTCGGGAATGCCCGTCTTGCGGGCTATCTCTATGGCGAACGAAGAACCCGGCTGACCTATGGCGAGCTGGAACAGCGGCCGCATCTCGTGGCGGTCGTAGAGCATTGCGCCGTTGGCTATGCCCTCATGCGAGTCGGCAAAGTGCTTAAGGTTCTGATAGTGGGTGGTGATTACGCCCCATGCGTGCTTCTTTACAAACTGGCACAGCACGGCTTCTGCCATTGCTCCGCCTATCTGCGGTTCGGTGCCTGTGCCGAATTCGTCAATCAGCAGCAGTGTGGCGTCGCCTGCCTGCCGCATCATGTTCTTCATGTTGAGCAGGTGTGAGGAGTAGGTCGAGAGGTCGTTCTCGATGCTTTGCTCGTCGCCTATGTCTATCATCACGTCGCGGAACACGCCTGTTTTGGAGCGTTCGCTCACGGGGATGGAGAGTCCGCACTGCAACATGTATTGCAGCAGACCCACTGTCTTGAGGCACACCGACTTGCCGCCGGCATTGGGACCAGATATTATGAGGATGTGACTGTCGCGTGTCAGTGTGATGTCGAGTGGTACGATGGGCTTGTCCTGCTTCTTCAGTGCGAGCCATAGCAGCGGGTGGCGTGCCGTAATCCAGTCCATAAGGGGCTGGTTTTCCACTGTGGGTTCGATGGAGTTGGTAGTCCGTGCCAGTTCGGCGCGTGCCCGTATGAAATCGACTTCGGCAAGCAGACGGTAGGCGTTGATGATGTCGTCGATGTGTGGCCGCACGAGTTTTGTAAACTCGGTGAGTATCACTATTATCTCACGGCGTTCGTCTGCTTCGAGTTCCCGTATGCGGTTGTTGGCTTCCACCACTTCGTTAGGCTCCACAAACACGGTCTTTCCAGTCGATGACTCGTCGTGTACGATGCCCTTTATGCGCCGTTTCAGTGCCGGGGCTATTGGTACTACGAGTCGGCCGTCGCGCAGAGTTGGTGTCACATCCTTCTCGATGAGTCCTTCGCTCTGTGCTGCCCGCAGTATGTTGTTGAGTGTGCGGGAGACGCTTCCTTCTGCCTTTTGCAGCTGCGAGCGTATCTCTGCGATCCGTGTCGAGGCACTGTCCTTTATGCGTCCGTACTTGTCGAGTATCTGGTCGATGCGTCGTATGATGTCGGCGAATGTTAGTACGCCTTCGGTGAGAGTTTGCAGAGTGGGGTAGTTGTAGTTGCCGTTGTCGTCGCTTCTGCCGAGAAAGCGCACGATGGCGGCTATCGTTTCAAGCGAACGGCGCAGGTCGAAGATTTCGTTCTCTTCGAGATGTGTGCCTTCTATGCGTATGCGCTTTATCGATTCACGCATGTCGAAGAAGAATTGCAACGGGAAGTCGTCGGCCTCTTCCTGCAGTCTTCTGAACTCTCTGGTTTGTCTTAGCAGCGTGTTTATGCGTCCGGCGTCGTCGGTGAAAGCCATTTCGTCCACCTTGTCCTTGCCCAGTCGGCACAGGCAATAGCCTTTCAGCAATGAGCGTATCTCATTGAACTGTATCTTGTTTTCAAAGTTATTCGGATAAATCATGGTGCAAAGGTACTCATTTTCGCTATATTATTAATGTGTAAGAGTATGTTTTTTATAGTGGAATCACATTGAATAATATTTCTTTTTGTCTATGTTGAGCAGCTCCGGGTGGGCGTATTCCGATTCTATGTTAAATATAAAAGTGTATTCATTCACCACTCCTTTGACTTCGATTGGCAGCATGAGGCGAAGCTTTTTGCCCGTAAGCGATTGTGTTTCAAAACCTGTTGGAATGAGTGGTCGGGTTTTCCATTCGTCTTCAACAGTTAGATATGTTGTCGTCATAGTGAAAAGTCCGAGCGTATGTGAATAACTTTTATGGTTGATATATTTTGTATTTAAGGTCTCATCCAAGTACACATTGTTGATAGGCAATGCACAATCGAGGAGACTTGCACCACTTATGATAGTCGTAGGAGTTTGATGGTTGGAGCGTTCTGAATATTTTATGGTCGTATGCATGATTTTTGATGTGACTCCATTCATATCAACATAGCTTGCATCGTCCCATAAAATTTTTATGGAGTGGTCTGATATGTTGTCAAGTTTGAATACGAATTTGTCGTCCATGCAAAATGTTAAAGCTGCGATTGTATTGTCTTTAAACGAAAACTTTGTCAATCCTTCATCTTGTATGGTTGTAATTTCTCCATATCGTTTGCTGGAATCCAAGGGCTTTTCCACACGTTCAAGTATAGGGTTATGTGTCATTTTCAATGCATAACTGAATGGTTGGGTGTCTATTTCAGAATAGGGGAATGTGGAAATTTCGCCTGTCTCCGTGCTCTTTATTCTGGCGTTGATTGTTGCAGTAGCAGCGTTCTTGTCGGAGTCTTTTCCTATAAACAAGTCGGTTATTCTGTAACTTTCTTTTACCAAAGGGTTGGTGATAAGTCTGTTTCTTTGACTATTGACAAAATCGGAAAAGGTCTTGCTGAAGAACACCGGCAGATGTTCGATGAACGGCAATTCCTTAGCTGTCAGAATTTCTCCTGTCGGGTCTGACGGGCTGTCGTAAGCGCAGAAGCTTGTAATTCGTTTAGTGTCCTGTTCGTATGCCTTTATGGTTATACATTGTACGGGTATGTTTTCCTTTATTGCACTCTTCACTTTGACCTTTCTGATGATAAAGGTCTTTCCGTAAAAGTTGTTCAAGTAATGTAGGCCTGTTCCTTTCCATGTTTCTGAAAATCCATGAGGGCGTCGTATAACTATTGACTGTCCAACGTATTGCTGGTATTCTTTTTCTGTATTCTGCCTTTTGAATCCGAAGTTGCTGTTTGTTTCAATGGCGAATGCTGCTACACTTATTGTTATACAAACTAAAATGGAAATCAGTTTTTTCATATTCTTTATTAGAGTTTAGGAACTTCCGTGAAAATGTATCTTGACAAAGGTAAAAAGAATAATTGAGAAACCATGTTCTTTTGTGCGAAATTTTGAGAATATGGTGATGTCCGTATATGTAAAAAAGAAAGGAGTCACTTTTTCAAGTGACTCCTTCTTAGTGTGGTACCACCAGGAATCGAACCGGGGACACAAGGATTTTCAGTCCTTTGCTC
>OLFV01001979.1_pt1 | contig 17069 bp, 14 predicted proteins | sample 1605551 | NCBI WGS metagenome assembly OLFV01 (sample SAMEA3888922, study PRJEB22519) | human gut metagenome | biome: human gut; feature: human-associated habitat; material: faeces | place: Denmark | collected 2011
CCTTTGCTGAGTTGTTCTTTCTATTATAAGGGGCAAAGGGGAAATCAGCAAGGGGCGAGAGCTCGCAGGGCGTGCGCCCTTTCCAGCACGTCTCACTTCCCAGCCCGCACCATCCCCACTTGGATGCCCAGTCGATTCGCTTCGCCCGCCTTCATCTCCAGACACCCTTTCGCACGGAGGCAGGCGGAAAGGCCAAGCCACGGCGCAAGATGAGGGACGACCTTCACCACGCGGCCTTCTCCATCGAAATACACCGCATCGATCGCAAAACGCATGAAGCACATGTGGATGCTGTTCGTCTTCTCGAGGTACAGTCCACGTCCTTCATCAAGGGACGCACGGAGCATGAGGCCTTTGAACCGCGCCCACCACGAGCGAGCGATTTCTACGGTGAGAGAGACGGAGCGGTCAGTATTGGCGAGGATCCATGTTTCTGTCATAAGGGGCTCCTTTCAAAAATATAGTTGTGGGTTCAGGATCAGCCCATGGGGCGGGCTGTCCCTTGATTGTTTACGAAAGAGGTTCAGCGGGTTCTATAGGTTCAAGAGGTTCAAAGGGGTTGGTGCGGCGCAAAAATAATGAAGCGCCGCCGAATTTTGATAGCGCTTCGCGCCGTTGTCATCTCGAGCGTAGCCCTCGATCTTTCTTGCAGAACGGTCAGCTGGCTAACTGCGCTATTTCAATCACCGCTTGCTTCTAATCTCTAATCCCTGCTTTCAAACTTGTGCTGGCGTCTTCGCCATAAATATTTATGGGGCGATGCTCGAAGGTCAATGGATAGCAGGTTTCCCGTTTGGGAGATCCAAACATTGAACCCCTGACCGCGAATGACAAAGATTTCTCGCTTCGCTCGAAATGACGAAGCAGAAGTCCGATGTCTCCCAGTCACCAGTCACTAGTCACCAGTCACTAGTCACAATCCCCTCTTTCAAACCGCGCCAACCAAAAATAACTGCCAGCTCGCACTGTCAGTTATTTTTTCCCCATGGTTTCCATGAGAGAGAGGAGCGATGGCAGGAGCGCCACCACGAAGATCGCAGGGAAAATGCAGAATACGAGCGGGAAGACCATCTTGACCGGTGCCTTCATCGCCTTCGTCCGCGCCCGCTGGCGGCGGACATTTCTCATATTGTCAGCCTGGATCGTCAGCGTATCCGACATGGAAGCACCAAGACGCTCCGACTGCGTGACGGACATGACGAAGAGGTACACATCCTGCACATCACAGCGCTTCGCCATGAACTGCATCGAACGGCGGCGGGTCATCCCCATGCGTACATCACGGAGCATGCGGGAAAGCTCATCGATCAAGGGCCCCTTCATGCGCTCGACGACCTTGCGAAGCGCCGCATCGAAGGAGAGCCCTGCCTGCACAGAGATCGCCAGAAGGTCCAGCACATCCGGCAGCTGCTGCATGATGAGAGACTGGCGTTTCTTGATGATATGATTCAGGACACCGAAGGGGAGCAGCGCCCCCATGAATCCCCAGCCAAGAACGATGAGGAAGAACTGCGGCGCTGTATAGACGCCCCGCCCCGCATACCAAAAGCCGAGCGCGAGACCAAGCGCAAGGCACAGAAACCAAAGGCCGGCGAAATGAGCGACCTTCCACACGCCCTGCTTGCCGGCGAGCATGATGCGCCGCTCCATGAGCTTCGGGATCGCCGCCGGAGCGAAGTAGGAGAGCGTATCCATCAGATCGCCCAGCACACGGCCGACCGTACGCTGCAGGAAGGGGATCTTCCGAAGATCATCCGGATCCACCATCTCTTCTTCGGCAGAAGGATCCATAAACTGATCCAGACGCCGCTGCATCTCACGCTGCGAGTCCGACTGCCGAAGTACGATGAGCGTCATCATGATAAAAACAAATAAGGAGATCGCGATCGCGATAGAAAATGCAAGCATGGAGTGTCACCTCGGTTCGAGGAATTAGGAATGAGGAATGAGAAATGAGAAATGAGAAATGAAGGTGGCGGCTGCGCCGCGAATATTTATAGGGCGATGCCCGAAAATCTGCAAGGAAGATTTCTCGACTTCGCTCGAAATGACGACGGCGCGAAGCGCTGTCAAAATTTTGCGGCGCTTTTGATTTTTATGCGCCGCGCCACAACCCTGAACCCGCCAACCTGAACCCTGAACCCTTTACGTCATACTTTATGCAGCAAGAATGCGCCTGCCGCTCAGAGCCCGTCTTATTCTTCCCAATCCCCTTCCGGCACGCGGCCGAAGAGATCCTTCGGTGCGTCCACGCCGTGGATCTTGAACTTGGTGAGAAACTGCGGCTGCAGGCCTGTATACACGAAGGAGCCCTGCGACTTGCCGTTTTCATCGAAGCCGGTCTGATGGTAGCGGAAAAGGTCCTGCAGGACGATCACATTCCCTTCCATCTGCTGCACTTCGGTGATGTAGGTGATCTTGCGGGATCCGTCCTGAATACGGGACTGATGAATGATGAGATCAAGTGCGGAGGAGATCTGGCTGCGGATCGCCGTGACCGGCAGATCGAAGCCGCTCATAAGGACCATCGTTTCCAGACGCGAGAGCACATCGCGCGGACTGTTCGCATGCGCCGTTGTGAGCGAGCCGTCATGGCCGGTATTCATCGCCTGCAGCATATCGAGCGCCTCGCCGCCTCTGACTTCGCCGACGATGATGCGGTCCGGTCGCATACGGAGCGCATTCTTCACAAGGTCTCTGATCGTGACCGCGCCCTTGCCCTCTATATTCGGCGGACGGGACTCGAGCGTCACGACATGCGGCTGCTCAAGGCGGAGCTCGGCGGCATCTTCGATGGTGACGATGCGTTCATCGGAGGGGATGAAGGAAGAAAGTACATTCAGCGTGGTCGTCTTACCGGAGCCGGTACCGCCGCTGACCATGATGTTCAGCTTCGCCTTGACACAGGCGCGCAGGAATGAGGCCATCTGCTCCGAAAGGGTGCCATAGGAGATCAGATCCTCGATCAAGAGCGGTATCCGGGAGAATTTACGGATCGTCACGCACGGCCCGGACAGAGAAAGCGGCGGGATGACGATATTGACACGAGAACCGTCTTCGAGACGCGCATCGACGATCGGCGATGCTTCATCAACGTGACGGCCCAGCGGCGACACGATCTTCTCGATGATCGCCATCAGGTGTGCCTGATCCTGAAAACGAGCCTGCGTCAGATGGATCTTGCCCATCTTTTCCACATAGATCTTCTTCGGCCCGTTGATCATGATCTCCGTCACAGCATCATCCTTTAGGAATGGCTCGATCGGGCCAAGCCCTAGGATCTCATCACAGATATCCGATACCAGACGCGAACGCTCGCCGCGCGGAACGGCAAAGGGATCCTCCTCGACCACACGCTGCACATAGCGGGTGATGACCGCCTCGACCTCCTGCCGCGTATGCCTGCCGTCCAAGACCTGCTGCTGCTCAGCGGTCATGTCATCGACGATACGCCGGTGAATTCCGTTTTTCAGCTCCTGGTATCCCTCTTCGTGGGCGTTGTTCGTCCGGCCGGCAAATATAGCGGCCTGTTCTTTTTTCTCGGTGCCGTCACGGCGGCCAAGACGTTCCAGAAGTTTCAAAGTCTTCACCTTCCTTGTCGAAATAAGTAAGAGCTCCGGTCAGCTCGTGGGGCATGCCGTTCCTCGATCGCATATGAAAGTCTCGCTTGAATGAGAAATAAGAAATGTGGGACATACCATTGCGTAGCCCCCCTCATCTCGCTTCGCTCGAAATGGCATCTCATGTGCTGGTCTTTTCTCTATACATGAAACAGCTGACAGTATATTCCTTTGGGATACCCACGACATTTTGCATATAATTCACGAAAGAAATGTCACTTGTGGTAAGCTTCATCGTCAGCACCGCACCCACAGAATCATCAGGAATACCGGCATCAGGCAAATCCGTTTTTAGATTAGACCCCAGGTCGATCCGGATACCGTTTTTGCCCGATACATCCGGTACATATAAATGAGTGATCACATTCTCATTTTTCAAAATTTCGTCGTATTTGTCTTTGATTTTTTGATAGTCGTATTTCAGCTTTGTCGGATTCACCTCATCCCTTGTCGGCTCCACCACCGCCGCTTCGCGCGCCGCATTTCTCACGATGCCCTGCACGGTCTGGTAATCCCCGAACATGAAGCCGCAATAGATGATCCCGCAGAGAACGAGGAGAAAGATCGGCAGCAGCAGTGCAAACTCGACGATATCCTGCCCTTTTTGTCGTTTCATGATGCTTCGTTTCTCCTTTCGCGGAAATGGTGACTGGTAGCTAGTGACTGGTGACTAGTAGCTAGGGATTAGTGGCTAGGGATTAGGAGCCTCGAGTGACTAGTGACTGAAATGCCACCTTCGGGCATCGCCACAATTTATACTTTACGGCGCATTTCGTCATCCTGAGCGGAGTGAAATGTCGGATGTTCGATAATGTAAAGGCGGAACAGTGAGAACTGAGTCGAAGGATCTGGCGCCGCACCACCATTTCGCATTTCTCATTTCTCATTCAAACGGAATCAAAGGACGAGCCGCCCCAAAGGCTAACCCTGAACCCGACAACCTCTATACCTTGATATCTACGATCTTATGAATGATGAAGAAGCCTATGACTTCCATCACGAGGGCGACGCCGATCGCGATCTGACCTATGCGTGTCGTGAGGAGCGGGCGCATATATTCCGGCGACATGATGTACATGAAGAGCCCCATCGCGATCGGAAGAGCGGCAAGGATCATGCCTGCCATACGTCCCTGCGCGGTCAGTGTCTTGATCTCGCCGCGCAGCCGGATGCGGTCTAAGATGGTATCGCGGATGATATCAATGATGTCGGCCAGATTTCCGCCGACCTGCTGCTGGATGAGCACCGCCGTGACGATGAGCGAGAAGTCAGGACTGCCCACACGCCTGTCCATCTCCGTCAGCGCACGGTCCAAAGGCTTCCCCAGATTCGTCTCGCGAAGGACACGGGCAAATTCCGTGCTGACGGGCGGCTTCATTTCCTTGGAAATGATCTCGATCGTCTGCAGGAAGGAGAAGCCCGCCCTCAGAGAATTGGAGACCAGCGTCAGACAGTCAGCCATCTGGTAGAGAAACGCCTTCAGCCGCTTGTCGATCCGGTATTTCACATAGCCCCACGGGAAAAGGAAAGCAAGGAGGGCAAAGAGCAGCGCAGCACCGCCCTCCCCGGTGACCAGGAGCACCATGAGAAAAGCAAGAACGCTCACTCCGAAGGAAATCGCGACCATTTCGAAGCCGAGCAGCGGCAGTCCTGCGCGATGCATCATGAGATCGAGCTTCGAAGCGGTCTTCCTTCCCCCGACCCTTCGCATGCGCTTGCGGAAGGCATGGCGGAGCTTCTGCCCGGTCGAGATCTGCTCCTCTTCCGTCTCCTTCACATCGAGATAGTCCGCATACTGCTGCAGACGCTCAGACACCACCTGCTTCTTTTTCAGCGCATGACCGAGCAGGAAGAACAGGATGAAAAAGAAAAGAAAGGCGCAAAACAGCGAGATGATAAAGATCATAGATGGTTTGCTCCTTTCTTGGAAATCAGGGTTGCGGGCGAGTGGCTAGGGATCAGGGACGCTAACATCCAGTGAGACGCCATTTCGAGCGAAGCGAGATGAGGCATGCCAGCGGTATCTCTCTTTGCGGAATTGTCCATTTTACAGAAATTCAACACTTACATTGACTACCGCTATCCTGCCCCCTCAGCCCTTCGGGCAGCTCCCCCGATGGGGAGCCAAGAGGATTCGGCGCTTTCCTTTATTTCACAAGCATTTTTATCAATAGCCATTACACAAAACAGCGAGGCGCTCTTTCACAACTCTATCTATCATCATACACACGCCTTGAAACCTTTCGTGAATGTCTCCATTTGAAAACCGAAGTACCTGTATACCACTCTGCACAATGCATTGGCTTCTCCACGCATCATGCGCTTTTCCACGGTCAGAATAATGCTGCGAACCATCTAATTCAATAACTAGTTTTGCACGACTACAATAAAAATCTGCAATGAATCCATTAACAACATATTGTCGTCTGAACCTGACTGGATATCGTTGCAAGAATAGGTACCATAATTCGCGTTCTTCATCCGTCATATTTTTCCGTAGATTTGTAGCACATTGCTTTAACCGCGAGTCCATTGCCGATCTCACCATAGCGAGTACCTCAAACTTTTATAATAGCTCCAGTAAAAATACTTTCCTTGCATATTATATGCCACTGAAGGCAATGGTGCTAAGTGAAGGAAATGATACGCAACGTAGCGTCTTGCTTCCCCCTTCGGGGGAAGTGCCGAAGGCAATAGGGGCATGCTAGCGGTATAGCGTGCTATGTTGAATAGTCCGATGCTATCGATATTCCAACACTTTCATGCAATACCGCTACGTAGCCCCCTCAGCCCTTCGGGCAGCTCCCCCGATGGGGAGCCAAGAACGTTCTGCCGCTTAACTTAATAGCATTACCCGATGGGGAGGGGGCATTTTACCACTTCTCACTAAGTCCAGAAATTAACAGATCGCTATACCAGTCACTACTTACTAATGATCTTCTCTGCGAGTGCATCGACGGCCTTGGCAAAGGGGCTGTCGGGATCCTCGTCTACGACGAGGCGGCCATTGTCAGCCGCCTCCGAGACACGGACATATTCATTCGGGATGATGGCTGCGACAGGATAGCCAAGCTCTTTGGAGAGACGCTCCTCCTCCGCGTCGTCAAACGGCGAGACACGGGTGAAGAGCGGATAGACGCGCTCCCGGTAGTCGTCCCATGCCTTGAAGATCTCCAGTGCACGCTTCATATGCATCGTCTCGTAGCCGCCATTGTACATCGCCATCAGGACCGTCTCATCGGAGAGCTCACACGCCGTCGCGGAAATGTCGGAAAATCCCGAAGGCAGATCGATCAGGACGTAGCTGTACAGGCTCCGCGTCATATGAATGAGCTGCGTCAGCGCATCCAGTGTGACAGACTCTGCAAGATCCGGCTTCGCCGGCCCGCAAAGTATCTGCAGGTTCCTTCTGGCATCGATGAAGTACGACTTCAGCGTCACCGGCGAGAGGAACTTGATATCCCGCACCGCTTCGACCAGAGTCGTTTGCGGATTCAGATTGAAAAAGACCGCCATATCACCGAACTGCAGGTCACAGTCAAGGATCGCGACCGGCTCTCCTGTCCTCTTGGCGATGCTCGCGGCGAGATTGGAGATCAATGTCGTCTTGCCGCTCTTTCCCTTCGGGCTGAAGAAGGAGATCACACGCGCAGACGAGCGCAGCGAGGCGCGGTCCGCATTCCTGACCGCCGCCTGCAGCTCATCCGGCGTGAACGGCTTGATCATATACCCCTGCGCGCCGCCGCGCAGCAGTCTTGCCTGCGCCTCCGAGTCCCAGCGGCGGGAGAGACAGATGATCAGGGCCTGCCCGCAATTCTTCTTGAGATCGGAAAGAAGACTGACATTGGGCTCGCAGTCGATATCCAGAAGGATCAGATTCGGACTGAATGCCTGCATCTGCCCCAGAGCATCGCCCGCGGTCTGATACCTCGCCGACAGCTCGAAGCCCGGGCTGTTTCTGATCACGCTCGACAGCCGCTCAAGCATCATGCGGTTGTTCTCGATGAGGACTGTACGATAAGACATGGAATTCGCCTCCAGTTAAAAGGTTCAACGGGTTCTAGAGGTTCTGAAGGTTCAACGGGGGTGGTGCGGCGCATCATATGTATATAGCGCCGCATTTTTTAATTTTTCCCACACTCGTTGGTTTCCTCTAACTGCCCATATGTTTCTCGGGCATCATGGAAATAAGCCTGCTGCTTTCTTTTCAGGGCAGAAATCAATCGGTTGATCAGATACACGTCATACCTGATTTGATCATGAAGCTCAGTGGATAACTCTTGCGTCAGAAAATGAAGGTCATCGCAATATATGATCTGAGACTCCAACTCATAAGCCGAACCTCGTGCTATATATAGAAAATGGATATAATCATTAATCGTCCCACGCCCCTGCCCCTCGGCAATATTAGAGCCAATCGATACGACTGCTCTTCGCATTTGCGAGGACAAGGCATACTCTTCATTTTTGGGCAACTGCAAAACTGCTCGATATACCAAGTCTTTGAGTTTCCTCGCCACCTGCCATGCCAACAATTCTTTATAGCTAGTCATTTATACGTCTCCGGTTTGGGTCGGCTGAGCAGGCTCTGACGATTCTCAGGTTTCTCATTTTTCGTAAACAACGTATATTTTAATACTCCGCGGCGCTTCTTTTTTGCGCCGCACCAACCCCGTTGAACCTTCTGAACCCTTAGAACCCGCTGAACCTCTTTTGCACAAACAGCACGCCCTATGGGCGGGTCCTGAACCCGCCTTATCACGAGAACAGTCTCGACAGCCAGCCGCCCTCCTGTGACTTTTGGGGCGAGGCGGTGTCTTCTTCATAGGTGTCCACCATGGTGCGGATGCCTTTGGCAAGCGGCGTATCCTTCGCCGAAAGGACGAGCGGGACGCCGGTCTTGATGGACTCGGCGGCCGTTTGGAAATCGTTCGGGATGACGTAGTGGAACTGGTGACCCAGGATCGCTTCGACATCCTTGACATTGATGCGGGTGCGCGCATTCGAACGGTTCAGGACGTAGCGGATCTTATTGTCATCATAGCCGAGCTCTTTCAGGGCATCTGAGCCTCGCTTCATGTTCTTGATGGTCGGGATGAAGTCGACGATGCCGATGAAGTCGATCACCGTCGAAAGATCCATGAGGGAGAGATTGAGCGCACTGAAGGTCGATGTCGTATCGATGATGAGGTAGTCATACTCGAGCTGGAGCTGTACGACGAGGTCACGAATGAGCGTCGTGTCAAGGTTGTACGCCTCTTCGAGGAGCTTCGGATTCGCCATCACATCGAAGGAGACGCCGCCGGAGGAGAAGGGCGTCAGATACTCGGCGGCTACGGTGTCGTCAGGATGCTCGCGCATGGATCTCTCCGCGTCTGCGATCGTCTTCTCCGGCGTGAGCTTGAGCGCACTCGCCACGTCGCCGAACTGCAGATCCAGATCGATCAGACAGACGGTATGACGGCTCTTCGCCAGCTCCGCCGCCATATTGATGGCGATGAGCGTCTTTCCCACGGCGTACGCCGTGCTGAATACAGTAATGATCGTGCCTTTGCGGCCTACCATAGACATCACGCCTCCTTCGGGGATGTTGGTTGTTGGTTGTTGGTTGTTGCTGGTTGTTAGCTATTGGTTGTTGGTTGTTTGAGCGGATTCGACGAGAGGTTCGGCGGGTTCTGCAGGTTCTATGGGTTCAACGGGGGTGGTACGGCGCATAAAAATGGGAAAGCGCCGCAAAATTTTTAGTTTTAGAAAAACACGTTGTTCACACAAGGTGAGAACCCCTTTGAACCTATAGAACCTATAGAACCTATAGAACCTATAGAACCCGTTGAACCTGTCTACCAAAGTAGATACCATCGAGAAGAGACAGCCCACGGCTGTCCTTTCTCGATGGTACCTGCCGGATAGCAAGTACCATTGAACCATTATTTGCTTGGCTTTGTGGAAGCATCAGACATCAAAGAATCGGCATTCGTGAATACCGCATTGATCGATTCCTGAATTTTAGTCTGATCGTAAATCAGCCAGCCAATGCCGACGATGATCGCCAGCATCAGTGCGTATTCGACCATGTCCTGGCCTTTTTCGCCGAGTACCGGTCTGACATAGTAGTCATAGATCTGTTTTGCTCTGTTCATCATAATGATTTCACCTCCTTTTCGTGAAATGTATAGAAACGGAATCTATAAAAAGTCTCTGGAGACTCTTTATCAGAATGAAGGGGTTCAAGGTTCAGGGTTCAAGGTTCAAGGTTCAGGGTTCAGAGGGGTGGTGCGGCGCATTTTGTCATCCTGAGCGGAGAAAAACGTCGTGTGTTAAAAAATGGCTTATCTGAAATATGAGAACTGAGTCGAAGGATCTAATCGCCGCGAAGTTTCGATAGCGCTTCGCGCGCATCGTCATTTCGAGCGTAGCCCTCGATCTTTATTGCAGAACGCTCATCGCCTGATGTGAGGCAGCACCAAGACATCGTTTTCCCTCAGCGCATACACGCTGATTCCCGCAGTGCAAGAAAGATCCCTCGACTGCGCTCGGGATGACGATACGGAAAAGGGGATCCTCAAAAAGTTTGAAAGCAGGGATGAGTTGCTAGTGACTGGTAGCTGGGGATTAGGGGCTAAGGATTAGGGATTGGTCACCAGGGACTAGACATCAGATTCCCGTATCGTCATTTCGAGCGAAGCGAGAAATCTTCCTTGCAGACCGATAAACGAAGGATGTGTAAAAGGAGAAATACATAGCACCAAGGCGTCGTTTCCGTACAGTGCTTATGTGATCCTGACCTGAGTGCAAGAAAGATCCCTCGGCTGCGCTCGGGATGACGATGCCGGAGAAATCCCAGTCACTCCTAATCCCTAGCTACTCATCCCTAGCTACCAGTGACTAGTCACCAGTCACATATTTTTTGGCGCCGCACCACAACCTTGAACCCGCCAACCTGAGCCTTGAACCCACCACTTTTACCTGTTTTTCAGGGTCGTGCTCTTTCCGGAGTACCTATCCATCGCTGCCTTGATCCTTGCCCTCTGGGCTTCGGCGTCAGCGGCGGTGCGGATGGGCTGCTGTATCTTTACGGCTGGCCGGACAGTCTCCTGCTTTGCCTTTTTCTCCGGCTTTGTCTTTTCTCGACGGGCGACGGTCAAACGGTCTTTCTCTGCCTCGTAGTCTTCCTCGGTCATAGGGACGAGGATCGGCTCGCCGTGAATGTCCGTGGTCTTCAAGAGGTAGGACCGCGTCTTGGCCGGTGCTTTTTCTTCGAGGATGATGGTGTCATCATCACCGGGCTTTTCGCCCCAGAGGTCACGCTCCTCTGTGTCTGTCCCCTGCGGAACGGGCTTCCCCGTCTCTACAAGCTCACGGTTCCTGGCGGCGCGCTCACTAGCCTCATAGCTTTCCTTCATGCGCCGGCTCATCGGCGCAGGGGTATCGTCTGCGACAAGGGTCGGCGTGATGAGGATGATGACCTCACGCTTGTCACGGGTATTCGATGTATGACGGAAGAAGCGCCCGATGATGGGAAGATCTCCCAAGAGCGGGATCTTCGATACGATCTTCGCGTCCTCAGAATTGATGAGTCCGCCGATCGCCATGGTCATGCCGGAGCGGACATTGACTTCGGACTCGGCCTCGCGGGTCGCGATGCCCGGTACGCTGAAGGAGTCGATCTTGACGCCATGGCTGTAGTCTAGGGTCGATACTTCGGCATGGACCTTCGAGGTGATCTTGTCTTCTGAGTCGACGACCGGCTCGATCTTGAGCTTCACGCCGTATTCATGCCAATCGATGGATACATTGCCATTGCCATCCGAGACGGGGATCGGGATGCGTCCGCCGATCAGGATGTTCGCCGTCTTCCCGGACATCGTCGTGATGGACGGGCGGGAGAGGATGCGCGCCTTTCCTTCATTGATGAGCGCCTGCAGGGTCACATTCACATTTGCAACATGAGAGCCCAGCCAGCCGCCGTGTTTTCTGGAGGAGGAGAAATCTTCGCCGCCGTAGAAGAGGCCTGCCGTACCTACGGTGATATTGTTATTGGGATTATCGGAGCTGCTGCCAGAGCTGCTGTTTGAGCCCGGTGTCTGCGACCAGTACTGGATGCCGAGGTTCTTGGTATAGTCCGAATTGATCTCTATGATCTGCGCCTCGAGGCGGATCTGGCTCGGATGCTCCATCTCCAGAAGGTCGATCACGCCGGAGCCATCGCCGCCGGTGTAGAGGCCGGCGATCTTCAATGCGCTGTCGTGCTCATACTGGTTCTCGACCTTGCCGCGAAGCATCACGCGGTCCTCGATCATCTGCACATGGACCTTCGGATAGCCGATAGCGTCCTGAATGGCGCTCGCCATGCCGCGGTCATTGCCCGCGACGTACACGGTGTACTCGGTGCGCCGCCCGCCATCTGACCAGACGATGAGGGATGTCGTCCCTGCCTTCTTTCCGACGAGGAGGAAATCCCCCGAAGAGAGAAGCTGCACGTCAGCGATGGCAGGATTTCCGACCGCAAGGCGTGTGATGCCGGAAGCGGCCATGTATTTCGATTCATTCAGGGACACCTCGACAGGTTCAGCGGCGCAGGCGCTTCCGAAGGAGAACATCGCAGCGGCGAGGAAGAGTCCGATCCTTTTTTTCATTCCGTTCATCTTACTGCCCCCTCGTTACGCTTGTACCACGAATGACTTCGATACCACTGCCGGCACTGCCGGTCTGTCCCCCGCTGATCTCCACCTGCGGCTGGGGCGCACCCTGCGGAGGGTATGGCGCATAGGACGGAGCGGCCGGCGGCTGCGGATCCGGCTTCGGCAGCGGGATCACGTAGTAGGCGACCGATTCTGTCTCAGCCGCCTCGTCTGCCGGACGCAGCATCAGCTGTACCTGTCCGACCTGCAGGGAAGCGGTGAGTTTCGCCGCATCATAGGGCGAGAGAGCGACCGTTGCGACAGCGGGCGTCCCCATCGAGGACGTATCTGTGCGACGCGGCGCGGTCGGCATTTTATTTCCATTCGATTCATCTTTTCCGTCTTTGTCATCCTTCTTCGGCGCGACGTAGCCCTGACCCATGCTGGACTTATTGATGGCCAGCAGCAGGACATCACGGAGCAGCATCTTCGAAGTGACGCGGTTCTTCCCGTCCTGACTGGAGATCAGGAGGATATCCACATGGTCGCCGGGCTTCGCAAAGCCGGAGACGCCGGAAATGTCATTGATGCCAAAAGACAGCGCGCGCATCCCATCCGGAATGAGCCCCTGAAAACCAGCGGCTGCCGACACATCGAGTTTTCGCCTGGTGATGACATCACCCGCAAGGATGGTGACGCCTGCCTTATGCCCGACGATGAGCTTCTTGTCTGTCAAAGCCCCCGGCGGGAGCAGACTTTCCGGTACGACAGAGGCTTTCAGCATGTCATCTGTGATGACCGTCCGCGGCGAAATATCCATCGCCGCTTCGATGACGGCGACGCCCGCTGCCTCCGGTGGCTTTTCTTCTTTCTTGTCTTCGAAGGAAGACAGTGTGCTGTACAGGATGATGAAGATCATGAGCGCAAAGAAAGCGCAGAGAAGGATGAGCTTTCTGGGCGACATCTTCCCTGCGGCCTTGGCCAGTTTATCTGCTAGTTTCATGTAGCCCCCTCTTTCGGGATACTGTTTTATTCGACGCCTTACTCGTCGTAAGGTGAAAATTCTATCGCATCTGATGTGTATTTGACGATGCTAAATGCATTTTCGGCTTCATTTTACCATACCAGTTTAAGAAATTCTACACTTTCATAAACTTCTATGTATTTGGGCAAAAAGCATATAAGTAACTAGTGACTCGTATTGCGTTTTGTCAACTTTTGGACTTAGTTAGAAGTGAGAAGTGGTAGAAGGGGCGCACAATTCATATAGCGCCCCAATCCCCCTATTATATAAAACAACTTGTCCGCCATTTATATCAAACTCCACGGCGCCTCCTAATTTTATGCGCCGTACCTTCACTCCTCACTCCTAACTCCTCACTCCTAACTTAATTCGGAAGTTGACTTAAATGCCAGTTATAAAAAAAGGAAATGCTAATGACTAATCACTTCTTCTCCACCATCGTCACGCCGCCGATGTCATAGAAACGTGCCATCGCGGCATTGCCCCAGTGTGCTGGATCAGATTTCAATCCCACGGCGTAATGGTGAAAGCCTGTAAGGTACGTCCACAGCTCCTCCTCATACGGTGGTCGCTCGGTGATAGAGAGGATAGCCGGTGTCCCGCGCATGGCCTCAGCCTCTCCGAGCCAGCGGTCAAACCATCTGGCATTTTCCACAAATATCCAGAAGGTCATGGCGAAGGTGAAGGCGAAGTAGAGGGTGGCCAGCCGCTTCATCACCCCTGCCCCCGGCAAGCGAACCGGCGATGCGCCGGCGCGATCAGCGGCGTGCTGCATGAGGAGCGCCGCCGTCAGGCAGAAGATGGTGCTCGGGAAAAGACTTCGGAAGGGAAACTCCGGCGAGATGCACATGATGATCTCAAAGAGCAGGCTCGCCGACAGAAACCAGAGTGAGAGACGGACATATTTCCTGCCGCCGGAAAAAGCGCAGAGCTCTCTCCTCTTCCGAAAGGCTTTCATCAGATAGAAATAGAAGGGCGAGAGCAGCAAAGTATGAAACCAGATCGCCACGAAGGCTTTGACAGAGAACTGGAAGAGCCGGAAGCTCTCTCCGCTCTCTTCCATGCGCACCAGATTTCCCGGCGCCAGCATGAGGATCCCGTAGCCGATGGAGAGCCCTGCAAAGCCCGTCAGCATCCAGAGCTTCATCTCCCCCTTCTTATATATGTGATAGAGATAAAACAGTCCGAAAAGCCCGATCCAGCAGAGAGTATTTTCATTTCCGTTCCCGGCAAGAAGCCCCAGAAGGAAGAGGAGCGGCGAGAGCCAGCCTCCATAGCGCGCTTCCCCATCCGTCATGTAATGCCGGATATAAGGCAGCAGCCACGCCAGAAGGAAAACCATCGGCCAGAGATAATTGCACGAGCCATCCAGCCAGATGAAGATGCCGCAAAAGTTTGCCTGAAATGCCCAGAGAAAGAAGCCGGTGATAAGGACGCTCTTTGCCGGAAGCTCCATCGTGACCTTTCCGACCCGTGCCGTCCACTGCATGAGGAGGACGAGGAGCACCACCGTGAGCGCGATGGCCACATTGAAGACGCCTCGCGGCATCCAAAGGAAAAACATCGCCATCGACTGCGCGACGATGCGTCCGCCCCACGTCAGGAAATACGACCATGAAGACACCGCAATATCTTGAAAGCTGGCGATGCGCCGCGCGTCCGCTGACAGCGGCTCGTACATCGAGTGTCCTTCCCACATAAAGGAATACACGTAGTCATCCCCCGCACTGCGCGCCATGAGGCTGTTCAGTATAAAGATCACGAAAAAGATGCCTAGAAGCGAAAGGCAGAGCTTTTTCTTTTCTGTCGTCATAGGAATCATGTCCCCTCCTCATCATTTGGCTTTTATTCTAAAGGAACGGGGCGCGCGGCGCAAGGGAGGGGAAAGGGTTCAGGGTTCAAGGTTCAGGGTTCAGGGTTCAGCAGGTTCTATAGGTTCAACGGGTTCAGGTGGCGGCTTCGCCGCTTGTCATGAATAGCCTTCCCCTCGAGGGGAAGGTGCCCCGAAGGGGCGGATAGGGCACTGGCGGTATGAAAGAGAGTGGAGAAATGCGTCTCAAGTGCGTCGCTTATGAGAGCAACCGAGCGCCGCGGAGGTTTGAGACTGGCGTTTTTCTCGTATCGCAAACCTAATCCCTAGCCACCAATCCCCAGCTACTAGTCACTAGTCACTTGAATTTTTAAAGTTCGGCTCGCCTAAGCAATTTTTTACACTCTTTTCCTTGCTTTCCGCCGTTTCTTTATATAGAATATAAAAGAATTTTTTAATCAAAAAGGTTTTTACTCCAAAAAATCCCACAGGAACTCTCATGCATACCTACGACAAAAACTACTTCAAGATCGCCCTTCCTGCCGCATTGGAAGGGCTCTTCATGATCCTCCTCGCCTCGACCGACCTCATCATGGTCGGCGCGCTGGGAGCTTTGTCCATCGCAGCTGTCAGCATCTTCATGCAGCCGCGTCTCATCCTGCTCTGCTTCTCCCGCTCTCTCGCCTCCTCGGTGACACTGCTCGTTTCCCAAAAAGCGGGCGCCGGCGACACGAAAGGCACATCGGATATCATGAAGAAGTCGCTCACGCTCTGCGCGATCTTCATGGGTCTTCTGCACATCCTTTTCTACATTTTTCTGGATGACATCTTCTACCTCATGGGTGCGAATGACGAATACATGGCAGAAGCCATGGCGTATGGCCCCATCGCGCTTGCCTCGGTCTACGTGACCTCGCTCACGCTCATCCTGCAGGCGGTGCAGCTGGGCTATGGACGCACAAGCGTCATCATGAAGACGAATGTCTGCGGCAATGTGGTGAACCTTGCGCTGAATGCACTCTTGATCTTCGGCTTCGGCCCGATCCCCTCCCTCGGCGTGACGGGCGCAGCCATCGGTACGCTGGCAAGTACGATCTTCACCCTCGCATGGACTACATGGATCCTCAAAAATGAATCGTTCTTCTCCGGCGGAAGCTACCTTCCCGACCGTGCCTATTTCCACCGCATGATGCCGATCATTCTAAGCATCCTTTCGGAGCAGGGCAGTGAACGCGTGGGCATGGTGCTCTTTAGTCGCATGGCGGCAGGGCTCGGCACGATCCCCTTCGCCGTACACAGCATTTGCATGAACATCTCTGACGTATACTATGACTTCATCATGGGCTTCGGCAAGGCGAGCATGGTCATGGCAGGGCAGTCCTGCGGCAAGGGCAGTGAAAAGGACTGGCGCGGCTACAAGAGATGCGGCATCAAGTGGAGCCTCATCCTCTCGGCCATCGTATGCGCGGCGATCCTCTTCTTCGGCTCTGACATTTTCGCTCTGTTCTCGGATGACGCCTCCTCGCTGGAGATTGCCTCTGTCATCATGCTCTTCGTCGCAGCCGTGAGCTTCCCGGAAGCGCACGCGATCCTCTCCGCAGGCATCCTGCGCGGATCGGGCAAGGCTGCACAGGTGGCCGGCTACTCTTTCCTCTCCATCACCTTCCTGCGTCCGCTCATGACCGCCTTCTTCATCTATGTCTTGGACCTTGGTCTCATCGGCTGCTGGTGCGCGCTCCTCCTCGATCAGTTCATCCGTGCTTCCTGTGCGACCGTCCTGCTCTACCGCCTTGAACGCAAAGGCTGGCGGGCTCTCGTCGCAGGGGCTTAAGGCGTGGGAGTGACAAGAGACTAGGAGACGTCAGACTCCCGTATCGTCATTTCGAGCGTAGCGAGAAATCTTCCTTGCACAACGGTCAAGCGACGAGCGTCAGATGAGGAGCAGCCGAAGCACCTAGGCGATTTTATCATTACCTCATAAGTACAGAGTACCG
>OLFV01001981.1_pt1 | contig 17034 bp, 21 predicted proteins | sample 1605551 | NCBI WGS metagenome assembly OLFV01 (sample SAMEA3888922, study PRJEB22519) | human gut metagenome | biome: human gut; feature: human-associated habitat; material: faeces | place: Denmark | collected 2011
AGAAAATTTTGACCATCCATCAGGAGTAAGAACCTTCATTAAAATATATTTCCCATTTTTTAAAAATATTTATATGAGCAAAATAAATAAACATGTACAAATTACAAAAAATCATTAGGAAGATTAAGATGATAAAACATAAATTTGTTAAAAATAATAAATTTGAAATTTTTGGAAATTTAGGATGAGAAGAATTTGATGGCCTTTTTATAACAGAATCAGATAATTTAATAAAAGTTTATGAGATTTTAACCGAAGATAAATGAATAGAATGTACAGAAGATCATATTTTGTATATCGATAATAAACAAATTAAAGCAAAAGATATCAAAATAAATAATAAAATACAAACAATTGATGGTCCTGAAAATGTAGTAAAAATTAATATAAAATATGTTAAAAAAGTATATAATATAGTAAATACAAAGTCACATAAAATCTTTACAAATGGAATATTAAATCATAATTGTGATGAATTCGCATTTGTACCACAATCTCAATGTTTAGACGGTGATGGATTAATTGAAATTCAAAATGATTTAGGTGAAATTGAAAAAATAACACTTAGAGAATTTTATAATAAAATCACAGATTTTAAAGAGAATCCAATTAAATAATATAAAATGATTTTTCATGGTTTTAATAGTTTAAACATAATGTTTCAATCTACAGCCGCCAGATGGGGTGGGGCAATGAAAAAGAATTTCATCGAGTTTGCCATCTTGCCAACTCCACTTTTTCCCCCTGAAGGGGGAAAGTCTCAAACCACAAAGGAATTTTTAATGAAGAAAAGCAAAAAGTTAAACTTTCATAAACAGATATAAATTTGAAACGATAACGTTAATTCTGAAGAATAAAACTAATTAAATCATTCAATTTATTTTGAATTTTTAATCAATTTGCTATATTGTGTTCTTTTCCTGCATTAAACATTTTAATTTGAATGTAATCACTCAAATATTCTAAATGTATTTTATCAAATACACTTTCCATTGAACAGATACCTAAACATTTAAAATTTTTATTCTCATATTTTTGAAATAATTTTTTCAAATCTAAATATTCATCATTTGCAAGAATATTTTTATCAAAAATATTCTCTTTGATTTTTATATTCATTCATTTCGATAAAGGAAAATTTAAATTTAAATTCGTCTGGGGAGAAAAAGCTATGCATACAATATTTATTGACAAATGAATAGATAAAATTTTTCCTACTAATATTGCTGCATATCCGTCCCATAGACGAACCAAATAAATAAATGTTTTTTATATTTTTATCTTTTATATATAAAGTTAAATAGTTAACAATATCATTAATGCTAAACAAATTTTCATTTTTTAAACCATTTAAATATCATGCATTTTCAATATCCCTCATAAAAATTTTAGAAAAACTTTTATATTTTTCATTTAAGAAAATTTGCTTGAAATTATAGGGCACTATTTTATCTTTTATTTCAAAAAATCCAGAAAAAGTTATTATCAATGAATTATTTTTTCCATTATATTTTTCGATCTGCGTTTCCATTATTTTATTTATTATCCATAATGATCTATGAATAAAGCATCTAGTGATAAAAATATAATTTAATAAAATTTAATTTTTAAGAGGACTGCATTTAGAGAGGGTTTATAAAAATGTCAATTAAATCAATAAGATATAACATATTGAATTAATTAGATTTATTATAAGAGAAGAGTTCATACACATGGACATTGAGGGCGGATGCGATTTTTTCTAAAGTTTCGAGTTTGCAAGAGGATATTCGATTGTCCCTTGCCCTGGCGATAGTATCAGGACCCAATTTTGATATATATTGAAGTTCCTCATAAGTCATATTTTTATCTGCCATTATGTATCAAATTACATAAAATATGTTAATTTGTTTTTGGAATTTTAGGGTACATAACTCCTAAACTGAGGATATTCTTTGCTGCATTAAAATCTGCATCCAATTCATATCCACAATGTTGACAATGAAATCATTCTCCATTTCTTGAATTTTTGTCAACAATTCCACATTTTGAACAAGTCTGAGATGTATAAGCTGGATTAACTTTTATCAATTGAATACCATTCTCTTGACAATATCTTTCCAATTTACCTGTGACTTGTGAATAAAGTCACCTCTGCACCTTGTTCATAACTTTTCTATGTATATTTGAACTTTTCTTTACATTTTTCAAATCTTCAATGTATAATGTTCTAAGTTGCTTATTTTGTTTGAAAAATTCATTTATAACCCTATTTGTTTCATCAGATCTGAACTGAAGCAATTTCTTGAATTTCTTTGAGCCTTGTTTCTTATTGTTAAGTTGTTGATATAATTTGAAAAGATCTTCTCCATAAAATTTACCATTTGAATCTGAAATTAATTTTTTATAGCCTTGATCAATTCCAAGTTCTGTTCCAGTAGATCTTTTTGCAGGTTCCTTTTTTTCATAAATAAATTCTAAAAATTTATTTTTGCCTTTCTGGGTTAATCGAATACTATTTTTTCTTTGTCAGTCTTTGTATTTTAGACTATGTTTATGATGTTTTATTGGTAAGCAAATTGTTATTGCTCGCTTTTTGTTTTCATGGAAATATGGGGTTTTAATTCGAACAAATTCATCAAAATAGTTTCCTTGTTGAAAATCAATTAATCTACAGTCCAATGTTATTGTTATATTTTTCAAATCTGGCCTAGTAAAATATTTTGATTGCAAAATTGGTTTTAATTTCAAATCAGAAAATCTTTTTTCAAGAAAACTAACATGAATATTTTTATGTTTATATTTTGCATATATTCTTTTATATCTGGCATATCGTTTTGAATTTGCTTTTTTAATTTGTGATCGAATAATTTCAGATGCTGTTTTGTAAATTATTTGTCTTCAATTTGCATGGGCAATTTTGTTAATTGGTAAAACTTTTGGGCTTAAATTTAATGTTAAATCTAATTGTCCAGTAATGATCAAGTCAATGTACAATTGAAGATCTATTTTAAAATCTTCAAATATTTTATCTAACATATTATTTTTATTATATGTTTGATATTTTAAAATATGTTTACTTGACCTAATCATAAAAAGATTACCTTTCAAACTATTATAATCTTTATTTATATTAAGTCAATTGAAAAAATAATTAATTTTTGAAAAATTAATTTATAAAAGATTATTTAATTTATAATAGTACATACTATCTTACCGATATTACTGGAGAAACTCATAATTTTAATCTCCTTTTTTACTAGGGTTTATCCTAGTAATTGGAGATAGACACTTTGGTATATCCAAGTGATAAAAAAACTCCCGAATTTTTTGATTCGGGAGTTAACAATTTTGGGGGTAGTGTGGTATAATTTTTTTATTTTTGGGTGAAAGGAGAAGTTTCACCCAAAAAACGTAAACCATTAGATAAAGGATATTTTATGAAAAAATTCCTCACTACTCCCATGTTTTTTGGTTGCATTTGGATCACAATGTTCATTTCTTGTCATACGACTCAAAATGTAAAAATGAAAATTAATAACCTCCTTTCACTTTCAATAGAAAATAATAACAAATAAATTAATCCATTTTTCAATGGAGTACATATTCGCACTATGTACTCCATTGTTTTTATAAATTAATTATAACCAATTTTCCGACAATTGTTAACTATCCATGTGAATTAATTGATGAAAAAATTGATGGACAAGATACTATGGTTAATCATAGTAAATGAATTAAATTTTCAAAAATTGGAGGGATAGGTATGTATTGTCGGAATTGTGGGTCTGAAATTTCTAGTCAGGCGATGACGTGTCCTAAATGTGGTGGTCCTACTGGAGTTATTGATGCAAGTCCAAAAAAGAAATCAACTGCCACTTTGTTGTGTCTTTTTTTGGGGATATTGGGTGTTCATAGGTTTTATGTAGGTAAAATTGGGACAGGAATAATACAACTTTTGACAGGTGGTGGTTTTGGTATATGGTTATTAATAGATTTGATTAATTTAATTTGTGGAAGATTTAGAGATGCAAATGACAAATTGTTAGTTGATTGTCCCAATATCATTTCCAATTAAATTTAATTGGAGGTAGTTATGAAGAGATTTGTATTGTTTGTTGTAATGGTGTTGATGTTTGGTTTTATAAATGTTAATAAAGGTGAATGTAAAGTAATAAAAACTGAAAATGTTAATGTTATTGGTGAATCATATAGTTATAATGAGGCAGGGATGATGTGGTATGGATTGAAAGTTGATGGTAAAGACATATTGATTGGTCCCGCTTATGAATTGTCTGAATCTATATCGCAATGTTTAGACAATAATTCAAAAGTTCGTTTACAAGGGAAAATGAATACTATTGAGGAGAAGGGGAGTAATGGAAAAGTTGTTTATAGGGGTAAACAATTTGACACTAAAACAGTAAAATGTTCACCTGTTAAATAGGTTTTTTTTATTTACTGGTGACATCAGGTTTGATTTTTTTATAAAGTTAATATAGACTTATGTCTTTAAATAAAAGTGACCTCTGAATTCATCTAGAGGTCACTTTTTATCTTGACATATTCTTATATTCCTTACTAAAATAAGAAAATCTGAGATAATTCTAGTTATTCAGATGTCGTTTTTATTAGGAGGATTAAATGCAAACTATATCATTAAAATTTTCTTTTTATTTAATTTGTTTTGACGATGATTCTAATAATCCAGTCAGAGGATCTATTCTTGATCTAATATTTAAACTAAATAACAATTTAAATGATGAAGAGTTTAAAATAAAATATGAACAATATAAAAAAAATCAAGAAAAATTAATTGATAAATATAGATTACAAAAATCCATTTATTATGTCTTATCAAAATATGATTTAAATTATATTGAAACATTGTTTTCTAAAATAATAACTGATAAAACTTTATTAATAATTACTCCCATAACTGTATTATCAGGAACCGATAATATAATAAAAAAACTTAATCCCTAAAATGTCTTACTAAACTTTTGTTTTTAGTCCAATCAATATAATCTATATCTTTAATATCCTTTAAATTAACAGTTTTATAGTGTTTATTTATTAATTTAACTACATCCTCATAAAAATCATCATGGTCACTCGGTGGTACATGCAAAATAAAACTTGCAGGATCAATAGTAAACATAACATGTTCATTGTCTTTTACAGTTAATAACACACTATTATCAACAAAAGCAGGCATATCCCAAATATGATATAACATATATTTTCTCCTTTTTTTATTTTCATTATATAAAACAGATTATTATAGTAAATTTTACTCTATAAAACAGGTATTAACGGTCTATCAGCAAATGTCCTATACCTCATTAAACATACTATATCAACTACACCTTCAATTATATCAACTCCCATTTTCTTTATATTATTCCACACAATATAATTGTTCAAATATTTCGTCGAGACTCCATTAAATTTTCTGACAAACCCCTTCAACCCATTATGATATGCATTTATATGATTTAAATGATATATCCCATTCTTATATTGACCTGATTTTATCACAATGTGTTTATATTCATGTTCCTTTACAAAATCTTTATACGATTTCTCTCCATCACTACATATTATAGAATTATCAATAATTTTACCATTAAATACTTTATTCAATTTGTCTTTAGTTATCTTACCTAAATTACTCACACGCCCATATACATTTTTATTCCTATCAATCCCACAAGATATACACACCTTCTCTCCTGATACACCCCTCTTACTATCCATTCCACCTCTTTTCCTTGCAGGCCTTGGTAAATGTCGTGAACCTTTATATGATATCGGAAAAAACGTCTCATCAACCTCTACAACACCTGATAATTTTACATCATCAAATCTCTTCGATAGTACATCCAATATTTTGTGTCTCCATACAAATGCAGTTGTAATTGAAATATTACAAATTTTTGCACTTTTTCTAATGGTAAATTCATTTATCATGCACTCAATATATTTTTCCCAAATATCAAATGACTTTTTTGAACACATAAAAACTGAATTTGTAATTTCATTAAATACCCTATGACAATTCTTGCATTTAAACCTCTGATGACCATTTTTTAACCCATATTTTACTATATTCTCCACACACCCACACCGAGGACAATACAACCCATTCTTAAACCTCTTCTCTATTAAGTTAATGTTTGAGGATGAAAGGTAATTGATGAGTTCTTTTTTTTCTGTATCTGATAACGAGTTGATTAATTCCTTTAATTTAGAAAGGTTCATGATTATTACCTCCATTAAGAATATAATATCATGAACCCACCAAATGTACACTTAAACTTTATAAAATATGTTAACTTCAATAAATACCATTTATAAAATCTATTTTATAAAGAGAGTGGTTACCATGAATAACCACTCTCTAAATGACCATTAATATGGCATAGAATGATAAAATCATTCTGCTTAACTATCAATAACTATTACTTATTAGTTATGATGTAATAGTTATTGATAATTACTACATTTGGGTTATTGGTACTCAGAACATATAAAATAATCGGCATTACAATACCGCCAATAACCCCAATAATATAATCTCATCTAATTTTTTCTATATAAATCACCTCCTTATAATATAAAATTTGTATTGGGAAATGGGTGAAATTTTCTCCCCTCTACATGCCTTATATTATACAGGAGGTCTTTTATTTTGTTAAATAAAAAATCAGGAAAATTATTCTCCTGATTTCAAAAAATATTTAAATTATGTTCTCATTGTCTTAATTTTTCTAAAATTTATTAACTTTTTAAATATGATTAAATAAAATTAATTTATAAAAAATATGGAAGGAATATTGCAAGTATTCCTCCCATATGTGTGGGAAATTAAATTATCAACTATTTATTAACACTCCATAAACCAAATATTCCATAACCGTAATTTAATACATTTAAATCCCAATTTATTACAAATCCAAATACTAATTAAATTAAATAAATAAAATAACCCCATTATAACAATAATAAAAACTAAATTTTCTAACATAAAATTTTCTCCTATACTTATTTTTCCCACACACATAAAGTATAGGAGAAAATTTTTAAATTGTTAATTAAATAATAAAAATTAGAGAAAATTTTCCCCTAATTTCAAAAACATTTAATTTATGTTCTCGTCTTTTGTGAGAAATAAACGTTTTGTTACACATTTAGGTTGTCACAACAAAATTCTTTTATTTCATACACTTACATAACCAACTAATTTTACTAAAAAGACCTCTCACACTTGAAGAGGTCTTTTTTTTTGGTGATTAGGGTGTGAGATTATTTGAGAATTTTTGACGTGTGAACGTGGGAATGTAAAAATCAACCCAAAATTACATAATACTGTAAAAAATAGAAATTAATTCCATAAATATATTAAAAAAGGAAATTTTATGGAACAAAAAGTAAACTATTATTTAAAACCCTCTGAATTTGAAGATGATTTAAGAAACTTTATCAAAAAATGATATGAACCAAGTGAAAATTATCATTTATGCGACACGATTTTTACTGTAATTTGAAATATATCTATTTCAAACGGTTTAATTAAAGAAGTGAAAGAACCTTTTTGACCTAAAATTTAACAAATAGGTAAATCAGAATTTACTTGTTTTACATAAAATTTAAAATGTGTAACAAAACGAAAATAAATTTCACATACTCATTTAATAAAACCCCCTCCCTCAATTCATCCATGAACTTATGCCTGTGTAAACCCCCTCTTAAAACATAACCTTATAAAATAGTTTATAATATATTTAATTTTTTTGTATTAGCCAAGCAAATCCTGAAACAGCAACAATAGGAGAGGTAGATTCTGTAACTAATTGTATGGTTGATCCACCTGCCGCAACACCAGCAGCCGAAGCAATTACAGCGCCTCCATTTGCATGACCGTGAGCAAAATAAGCCCAAGTTCCGCCAGATTTCAACGTAAACTTGCTATCACTTACTGCAACAAGATACCAATTTCCCAAGCCTTCCGATGCAGTTGGTATGGGAGCAGCAAATGTTCTTATTGCCAACTTAGCTCCAGCAGGAGTTACAATACGCGCTCCTGTTTCTACACCAGCTACTATCTGTTCATCCGTAGCTAGATAAGCAATACCATTATTAGTAGTTGTTGAATTACCCAGAATATTAAACCATTGCGTATAAGCACCATTTAAAAATTCCCTAATTACTATTCTATAAAAGTTATCTGCGCTGAATATAGTCTGTTTAAAAGATTCATTTATTTCAGAATTAGATGTGCCATAGACCATAATAACATAATCTCGATCTACACTACTAAAAGTTGGCAACGTTCCTTGCGGCGTTACACCAGACGGTTTATAGTAACAACCGGGTTTAAGATTATCAATGTTATCTTCATCAGTAAGTGTGCGAGTAGTATATGCACTACTATTTACTATATTTGAGATAGTATTATTAATCGTACTGGAATCAGAGTTAAGTTCATTCTCTATAGCAGCAATGGCATTCTGTTTTCCAGTAGCAGGAGTAAGAGCATATGCACCTGATTCTGTTCCTGCTATGGCCTGATCTTCTGTGGCAAGAGCAATTAATCCAGATTGACCCTTAGTTGCATTAGTCAATGCAACCCAACTATTCCAAGTAGAGTTTACTCTTTCTCGTAAAATCATTCTATATGCGTTTCCACGAGAAAAACAAATCTGCTTGAATGAATCATTTACAGTAGTACCATCACCGTAGACAAGAATAACCATATCCTCAGTTCTGGTAAATGGTAATGTACCTTGAGGAATAACGCCAATAGGAAGATAATAACTACCGGGAGCAAGATTGTCAATGTTGTCATCAGCAGTAAGAGTAATAGTTCTGTATGCACTGCCATTCTGAACTGATGCGGCTACTGACGGTAAAATAGTAGCAGATATTGAACAAGCATATGCAACAGAATCTAATGTAGAAGGAACAAATATTTTAAAATACAGTGAATCATTCTTTTGCATAGGTAAAAGAATGAAGAGATTAAACACATCCGAATTTAGCTGTGTTTCATCTACTCTAAAGGTAGAAGTTCTCACAAGAACAGAAGAACCATCTGCATTTTTTCTATAGGCTTGACATACGAAATCATATTTGTTTGTTCCATCGGCAGTACCAATAGAACAAGAAAAGTTCCATAACACCATTCCACCTTTGTATGGAACTAATTCTATGTTATTTTTAATTGCAAGTCTATCTGGATATTCATTGACCGCACTATCTGTATCCCAACGAATATCAAAATATTTTTGATTCTGATTATCTGGATTTTGCGTGGTTTGAGTGATTGTGTATTGTGTCTGATATATACCCATGTATTCAGAGTTGCTAACCTGATATTCATTTGTCGTCGGAATCTTGAACACATATAAACCATATGAGCCAGAATACCATTGAAAACTTGTATCTATCGGGCTATACGTCAAACTGCTGATTGAATCGCCCTTGCTACCATGCAGAACGATATTAAAATCGACATAGTTCCATAAATCAGGGTTATCATTCATTTCGACTGTATGTGTGCCAATATTATAGAAAATAGAGCCACCTGCTCCCTTATGTGAAATGCTTTCCGTCAAGTCAAATGTGCCAGTATTTTCAGCTCCCGGATAAAAAGCTCTACGCAGGCGAACAATGTAAAAACCTTCTTCATCAAGTACAATAGCATTATTCTCTACATGACAAAATGACTTTCCATCCAAACTTTTCTGAAACGAAGCGTCACTTAAATTTGGCCTAAACTGCTGATTAACTCCCGATTCTCCCTCGTCCGTCCAGCTTCCTTCACCATTACCAGCCAAACATGCAAATATACTTCCACCATCGAATGGAACACTTTTGGATTTTATCTTGCCATCTTCAACAAGAATTGTATCATTATCTACCAAACCTTCTGGAACAACAGATAATGATCCGAATTTGTCTGCTTTTATTGTAGTTCCATCAGCAAACACATTTCCCATCGTACCGTTATCTGTGCATGCATATGCCTTATTGTTAAATGTCCAATATCTATCTAGAGCATTACTGCCTATTGTCCTGAATACCGGACTTGGAAGAACTGCTGAATAAAAAACTTGTCTGATCTTCCCTGTGACTGTATCTGTATACACATTAAGAACGTCTCCAAGTTCATCCACTCCTAAAACAGGGACATATTGATATGTGTTTTCCGGCACAGATCCATCATTACGAATCATTTTTATAGGAGCATTTGTAAATCTTCCGTTGCGAGTTACATACAAGCCTGGAGTAGTAAGTGTGTCGATATCTGTATCTTCATCGATATAGTTAATAGTATTGTAATTAATGTTGTTTTTAATTTTTAATTTACCATTATCATCTACAATAATTGTTTCATTATCCACTAAACCTTCTAAATTTACAGACAAAGTATTATTATCATTTTTTATAATTGTAATATTATCAATATTTACATTAGAATTATCTGTTATTGATGATGCAGCGAAGATGATTGCTTTGCCTTTGATTGAATCAACGAAATTTAAGTTTATTTCATTATCATTTATAAATTCAATTCCAGCACTTAAATTTAAAATTTTATCAGAATCATATACAACTGCAAAAAGATCTTGTGTATTTAAATTATGTGTTATATGTCATTGATCTGATTCAGTTTCTTGATTAAAAACAAATGAAGAAGAGGAACCTGATTCACTAGAGTTCTTTAGTAAATTTATTCACCTTTCATTAAAAAATAGATATAAACCATCATCTTTTAAGATGATGGTGCCGAGTTTAGGGTTTATTGGGAAATCATTTAATTGATCTAAAGTTATTGTACTATTTTTGAAGTTTAAATTAGATAAAACTTGCATAAATAATTATCCTTTTTGTTAATTATTTATGAGGATAATTATTTATAACTTGTTTGAATATTAGTTTTTAATTTTTTTAAAAACATACTTCATAAAAATCATGTCTTATTGTTCCATGATCTGCATAATAGGTCTCTCTAAATTTTCCTCTTGTAAATTTTCTACCATCTTTACGAGAAATGATTTCTGTTATAGCGCTTGCTTCAGCATCTGAAGAAATATATCCATTAAATAAACACTCTGGGGTTAAATCTCCTGTTCCGTCATCATATATATACCCACAAAAACTTGCTTTTATTCCAATAATTGTATTACAGACACAAGATGAAACTAAAGACTCATCATAAACAGGTGAAATATCTCAGCTAGGAACCTCTACAGTTACCATTGGATAATATGTTCAAGCACCATTTACACCATAATATTGAACATCTCAGAGTAAACTTACTCCATAGTAACCTTGATTGTTATAATAATAACAAGTAGCGCATGGTTGGGTGTTGCAGGTTGTTTGTGATGATGGTTTTGATTCTGTGAATTGGTTGCAAATATAATCATCAACAACTATTCCATCATTTCTTTTGCATGTTACCGTTCTTGTTTGGGTGCCACCGCCACATTCAACAGAGCATTCAGATCACTGCCCAACTTCCCAATTATATGCATATAATGGCTTTCAAATATCACCATTCTTCACATATATCTGCGGCACCACCTTCCAGTTATCTTCGATTTTAATTTTGTGAATTGAATTTTTAAATTCATTAGATATTTTTGGATATGCAGGCATAAGTAAATTAATCCTTTTTAATAAGTAATTATTAAAAAAGACTATATATTAAGAGAAAATTTACATGAGTATAAATTTCATGATATTATTCATTTAATGGAACAAATTGAGAATAACTGTTAAATGAAAATATATTTCAGTTCAAGCCATTCATCTCTTTTACCAAATTTAAAATGAACAATTATTTTTAACTGTCATTTTTTTTATTCTCTGCATACTTGATATTTGTATGCAGATTTTCATTTTCTACTACATCTTTCATATATCCATTTTCAATATGAACTAATTCTCCTCTAGTATAAACAGCTCCATCTGTTCCAATACAACTTGTTGTTCCTAATTGAATACATCCACAACCCGTTCCGAAGCTATATCCCACGCCATTTCATGCAACTTGTATAATATCTTGATATTCTTCTCAGAAAAATCAATTTAAATTTGATCCTCCATCAAGTTTACACTCTTTACATGAATGAGTATTACAGGTTTGGGAAGTTGCTGGTTTTGAATTAATAAAAATGGAACAAATTGAATCAGAGACAATTAATTCATCGTTTCTTTCGCATGTTACAGTTCTGGTTTGCATACCTCCGACCACATGTTGCAGAACAATTTGATCATTGGCCAATATTTCACTTATATGAATATAATGGCTTCCATGTATTGTTAACTTTTACATAAATTTGTGGTGTATTTTTTCAAATATTATAAATTTTAACATAATGAGATGATTTTTTATATTGAGAAACTTTTGGATATGCGGGCATAAGTAAATCCTTTTTAATAGATAATTATGTCCGCATTATATTTTATACTAGTTTTTTATATTCATTTTCAAGTTTGGTATCATATTTATTTTCTTTATAGGCAGGCCCATTATATAGTTTTGCAAATGTTGCTCAATCTTTATTTTTTAAAGCATTATGCATTTTTTTATCATTTTTTATAAAACTACAAAATGCATATAATTGATTTCCTTCATTTTCTGACATAAAGTTGAAAAAGTCATTTACATTTGAGAATCCACAATTTATATAATTGAATCCCATAATTTGAAATAAGCCATATGATGTTGAAAGTTTTGCAGCTGTTTCATCAATTTGGGCAGCTTCATTAAATCTATTTCATTCTGCTTCTCCACCTTTATAATATTTTTTTGTTCATTTTGGATATAAAATATTGCTATAATTAAGATTATTGGCTAATATATTTTCTGGATTTTTATTTAGTTTTTTTAGTTCTTTTCAGAAGATATGGCCTTCAAAGAGTATTTTCATTTTTCCTGATGGTAAGAATCCGTTTCCATTTGATTCGACATTTTTAACAGCTTTTACGGAAGCAACATCTACATTTAACAAATTTGCAGCTGTTTTAAATTCCTGTTCTGTTATCATAAAATCTCCTTCAATTTATAATTTAATTAAATATTTATGATTCATTAGATTAAGGAGATTTATGAATGTATCAAAATGGTATTAGTAGTGGACAAATATTTAATAATGTGTTTAACAGTTTAATAAATGATGGAAATAAAATACAAGAAAAAATGAATTGTTTAAGTAATGAAGCAATTAATCAGATGGATTTATTAGAAATTCAATTTATGATGGGTCAATACAATGCAAAATTAGAAGTGTTTTCCCAGGTAATAAAGAGCATTCAGGATTTGTTAAAGACATTAGCTCAAAGAACTAATTAAGAATTTTCAACAAAAATTGATCCTTTGAATCCTGTTGTTTTTCTATAAAAATTAACAAGTTTTTGACTGTAAGAGTTTTTGTAGATTCTGTTTGGTTATTTTTCTTTTTTCCTTCAATAAATTTAAATTTATTATCGATTGCGAGAATGCCGCCTTCGAAATAAGAGATAATGTCTTTGATAATGATTTCATTTTGTCTGTTATAATTTGTTGCAAGATAGATGAAATTTTTTGAACGTTTGATTGAATATTTATCTATAAAATCAATTATATCTTTTCCGCATTCTCCGTAAAATATCTTTTTCATTGAGGATTCGGAGATATAAATTTCGATGAATGTTTTTATATAGATAAATCCTGCTTGTGTATCTAATTCGCTTTTAGTCCGTTTAAATTGTGTTGGAAAATTAAAGTAGTGCATTTTATTGATATATGACAAAATATCATAAATAGAATTATTAGTATTTAAAATATATCCATGAATTGAAGTATTCATTATTTTCTCCTTTTTTACTATTTTATCAAAAAAGTTGAAAATTGTTAATAAGTAAGATGAGTTTGAGTGAAAGGAAATATTAGATGAAATATATTGTGTTAAGTGATATACATGGGATGTCTGAGAATTTAAGAGATTTATTAAAAGAACTAAAAAAAATTAAAAATTCTCAGTTTATTTTTTTAGGTGATTATATAGATCGCGGGCCAAATAGTGCAAATGTTATAGATCAATTGGTAGAGTTAAAAGAAGAAAGAAATGATAGTATATTTTTAATGGGAAATCATGAAGAATTGATGTTTAATTTATATTTCCCAGAATTATTGCATATAACGACATTATCAAAGAAAATGTGTAATGATATTGATTATATGAATGAATTATGAATATATGATAATGGTGGTATTAAGACATGTGAAAGTTATAATTTTGTTTTTGAGAATGGAATGTATGTTGCAGATTTTCCAAAAAAGCATATAGATTTTTTTAAATCTTTGAAAATTTTATATTCTGTTCCTAATTTTATTTTTGTACATGCGGGAATGGATAGAAAGAAGCCTTTAAGTGAAAATGATGCTGAAGATTTTTTATGGATACGCCCGCCTTTTGGTTTAGAGTATGAAATGAAAAGAATGATAGTTCATGGGCATACACCTGTAAAAGAAGTAGCATTTGATAATTTTGAGAATAGAATTAATATAGATACTGGTTGTGTATATGGTGGCAAATTAAGCGCACTTGTTATTGATACAGAAAATAATAGTTTTGAAATTTTTGAAAATAAATAAGAAGGTTTGTGATGGGAATACTTAAAAAGTCAGACATTAAAGTTGATATTGATTATGAAGAATTGCAAAAGGAAATCTCAAGAAGTTTTGAAAATGCAATAAATAAGAAGTTAAAAAATGGTATAAATGTGATTTCTTATAGAGAATTTTTAATTGATGGATTAGATGAAACTCATTTTTTTGAAGTAATTAATAGAATAGCAGAAAGTGGATGAAAAGTAACAATTGGAGAATTTGATATTTTCATCGAATAAAATAAGTTAACAATCTGGATTAAATACATTTTTAGTTTAGAGTTTTAATTAAATAGAATTCTGTTGGATTAATTCAGATTTCGTATGAGTTTTTAATTGCTTCTTCTACATTTGTATTTGTTTTAATGAGTGAGGGTAATTTTTTTATGCCTTCTTCTAGTTCTGCAACTGTAAAAATATGTTTTTTTGATAATATTTGATAATCAAAGTCAATGGTATAATTTTCTGGTAATTTATTTATATTGATATCTGAAACGTTTTTTCAGTTAAAATCATTCATGAGTGTGTATAAATTAGAAATATTTCCGATTCATATTTTTTCATTTCAATTTTTACTATTTTCTTTGATATTCATCCATTGAATATATGCTAATTGAAATTGATCTCATTCTTCATTGAGGTTGAAATCTGATGATTTACATCAACTATATTCAAATTTTCCAATTGGGAAAACCTCACAAATTAAATCATTATATCTCATAGCAATATGAAAATTAGTTGTTAATGGGATTGAATTTTCTCTTTCTAAGATATTGTGTTTTTTAAATCATTTTTTTATTGTGTCATTGAGTTGTTGTGATTTTATAGCTTTTAATTCTCTTGTTTTTAATTTTATTTTTCTACTTATATCAGTATTGGGTTGAATTCCTTTATAAAATTTACAATTATATTTCTTTTTAAAATTAAGATAAAATTGACATTCCTTTTCTAATTTTTCATTACTTATATTTTCGTTTAAGAAATTTATTAATCTCATTTTATTTTTCCCATATTTTATATATACTATCATTTTTTGGTGATATTAAATAAAATTCATTGCAGTCTACCATTACCTCGTTATGGGATTTAATAGCTGCTTGTAAGTTACCTTTTTTATAGAATAAATTAATAAAATCTTTAATTGAATTTCCTATATATGGTTTTAATTTTTCTTTAATATTTTTTGTATTTAAATCATTAGGTAAAATAGAACTATATTTATTTATAATATTTTGTGTTAATACATTTGTTTCATTATTTCAAGAATTAGAATTATTTTCGTTTATTAGATACAAAATTGTAATTATGATATTTGGATTTTTATTTTTAGAAAGTATATCAGATTCAAAGTTTTTAAAAGTTATATGATCTTTTAAGTTTTTATAAAATGAAAAAAGATCGTGTATATATGGGCTTCAATAAATTTCAAATGGATCTGTTGGAAAAAATAGATAAGCATTTCCATAGCCCATTGCTATGCGATCATTTGATGTTGTAAAAACAGATTCAGTTCTTAAATTTTTTCCAAAAACTTGTTTAAATCCATTATTAAATATTTCATGGATTTCTTTTGATGTGTTTCTTGGCAATCTATTTTTAATTGTTTTTTCTTTTTTTATTACTCCGTTTAAATATGGATCTAAATCATCATCTCATTGCCCTCTGTATAAGATTGAATTATGAGATGTTTCTTTTAAATATTTTTTGCATTTATTTTTTATTTCATTTATTTCATTTGATTCATTTATGAATTTAATAAGACGCATTTGTTTTCCTTGAATATTTTATAGATTATTTATATATGTGTGATGCAGATTGTAATGTAGCAAAGAATAAATATTTATGTTTAGGGATTATATCTGTTATAAAAAATAATGGAGGTTTGAATGAAGATTTATTTTATACATGGTGCTGGTGATATTGCTGAAACAGATGAGCGAGCTAATAAGTTATCGAATTTATTTGATAAGAAGATTAAGAGATTATCGTATTTTACAGATTTGTCATATTTAGAGATATGGCAATCGTTATTAGATCAATTGGAAGATGCTGATAATAATTGTGTTTTTATTGGTGAGAGTTATGGTGGTTTTTGGGCTGCTCAATTAGCTGTTTATTTTGATGCTTGTTGTTATTTATTGAATCCTGCTATGTTTCCTTCATGGCAGTTGAGACAATTTGTTGGGACAAAATTGCAGCCAAATAGGCCTGAATTACCTTTATATAATGTTTTATCTACAATATTAGCTAATGATCCGAAGAGTAAATTATGTAAAGGAAGAGTTGGTGTGATGGTTGGAAGAAATGATAACATAATAGAGCCTGTTGTAAATGATTGTATGTAACTCAATAAACTAGATAAATCTTCATAAAAATTGATCATTTGAA
>OLFV01001985.1_pt1 | contig 17004 bp, 17 predicted proteins | sample 1605551 | NCBI WGS metagenome assembly OLFV01 (sample SAMEA3888922, study PRJEB22519) | human gut metagenome | biome: human gut; feature: human-associated habitat; material: faeces | place: Denmark | collected 2011
GTCGTTTGCTAATACAGCTGTCATTTCTGCGTCTAAATCTTCTTTCTCACGTCCTGGTGTTGGAAGGTCGAATTTGGTGATGACGGCGCGGAATACTACGTAATAGATAACTGCGAATACAACACCCTGTACTAACAGCATAAACGGCTGGTTGGCCATTGGAAGCCTGCAGCTGAAGATGAAGTCCGTTACACCTGCGCTGAAGCAGAAGCCTGCGGTCCAGTGGAATGCGGCTGCTACTGCTACGGAAATACCGGTCAGGACGGCGTGTACAAGGTACAGTCCGGGAGCCAGGAACATGAAGGAGAATTCCAGAGGCTCGGTAACGCCTGATACGAAGGATGCTACTGCTCCTGCAATCAGGATACCTGCCGCATACTGCTTCTTCTCCGGCTTTGCTGTCTGATACATTGCAAATGCAGCTGCCGGAAGGCCGAACATCATTACAGGGAAGAAACCTGCCTGGTACATACCGGTAACTCCCTTGATTCCGCCTTCTGCGAAGCCCCAGAATTTGTTGATATCGGCAATTCCTGCAATGTCAAACCAGAATACTGCATTCAGTGCATGATGCAGTCCGGTCGGAATCAGAAGACGGTTTGCAAATGCATAGAGACCTGCGCCTACAGGACCAAGTCCCATGATATGCTCGCCAACCCATACAAGGGCGTTGAACAGCATCGGCCATACAAAGTACAGGATGGCGGACTCTGCAACCATTACGAAGGATGTAACGATGGGCACACAGCGCTTTCCTGAGAAGAAAGCAAGCGCGGTGGGCAGCTGCGCGCTGCTGAACTTGTTGTAACAAACGGACGCTGTGATACCGGAAATGATACCGATAAACGCGTTGTCAATCTTGGAGAAGGCCAGAGGAGCTTCTTCTGCGCCCATCATAGTGGCAACAACTCCGCTGTTAAGTACTGTGGTGACAGTCAGGAATGCAACCAGACCTGCAAGACCTGCCGCACCGTGCTGGTCCTTTGATAAACCGATTGCCACACCGACTGCAAACAGCATGGGCAGCTTGTCGATTACGGCACTGCCAATCTTCACCAGCGCAAAACCAATGATCTGGATGATACCGGTTACGTCACCGCCCTGCATGGTGGCAGGACACATGGCATAGCCAATACCCATCATAATAGCTGCAACCGGCAGAACGGCAACAGGAAGCATGATGGCCTTACCTAGTTTCTGCAAATACTTCATCATAACATAAATCCCCTTTCTTTTTTAGAGCCTCCTTCTACACTTTTCCCGTAGGAGTACTCTGAATTACATTTTGATAAATACTCTATTCAAACCTGTTTCCAGGCTTAAATCACTGTTACGGTTTCCAGGACAGCTTCCACTTCTTTCATGGCCGCCTCCTCATCGGGTCCGTCGATGCGGAAGATGACCTCATCACCTGCCGTGGTGTTCATGGCCATGATGCTCATGACATCCTTTCCGTCCGCCCTGCGGTCCCCGCAGATAATTTCCACGGAGGAGCTTACATGAAGCATCCTGACCATAAGCATGGCGGCCGGCCTTGCGTGAAGCCCCATTTCGTCTTTTAAGATAAAGCTCCGCTCTATCAACTCATCCCCACCTTTATTCCTTACAGTTTGATGATGGCTGTCTCTCCGGCCTTTACTTCCATTCCGTTCACACATTCCATCTTCGGGAACTGGGGCGTGTTGCAGATAATAACCGGCGTAGTCACATCATAACCAGCTTCCTTAATCTTATCTATGTCAAAGTCTAAAAGGAGGTCGCCCTGCTTTACCTTATCCCCTGCTGCCACATGAGCATCAAAGTACTGCCCCTTAAGCTGTACCGTGTCCAGTCCGATGTGGATAATCAGCTCCGCTCCGTTGTCTGTCTGCATGCTGATGGCATGCTTTGTGTCAAATACCATGGTCACCAGTCCGTCTGCCGGCGCAACCACCCTGCCGTCCGACGGTATAACTGCTGTTCCCTTTCCCAGAATCTCCTGGCTGAAGGTGGGGTCGCTTACCTGGCTCATGGGAATGGCTGTTCCATTGACCGGCGCTGCGATTATCTTCTCTTCCTTTTCTTCTCCCCCGAATAACTTCTTAAGTGATCCAAACATCCTTGCTGCTCTCCTTTCACGTCCCACAAGGGACCTGTCAAAATAATTATTTAGTCCTGATACGTTTAATGTGCAGGGCCAGGTAAGCCACTTCTTCCTCTGTTACCTGGTGCCTGTACTGCAGCTTGATGAGCGCCTGTATTTTCTGGCTGCAGGCATATTCCTCCGGATACAGACGGTCAATGACCTCCTGGAACTCCAGGTTATCCAGATTCATATGCTCCCCTGTAAATACCCGCTGGGCCAGAAAGCGCAGATGAGTGATGAACCTCTCATAGCTGAGGGACTGCTCATCCAGCTCTATACTAAAATACTCCCTGACCACCTCCAATACCTGCTGTATCAGATTGGTGATCTTAATTGTATCACCCATAGGTGCATCATACTCCGCATTAACGATGTGAAGGGCAATGGAAGCTGCCTCGTCCACCGGGAGCTTTACTCCCAGATCCCTTTCAATCATGGCAATGGCATATTCGCCAATGAGATATTCCGCGTGGTAAAAGCTGCGTACCTCCCTGATTAAGGGATTGGAAAACATCATCTTCTGTTTGTACCGCTCCAGTGCAAAGTTTATATGATCCGTAAGGGTGATATACACATTTGGGTTAATAGGCCGGTTAAGAACCTCTTTGGCATAACCGATGATTTCTGCCGATATCTGTACATGCTCCATGGGAAGGTTCTCCAGCAGTTCCTTGAACTTATCCATGGTGTTCTGACTCTCCAGGCGGAATATCTTCTCCACCTTTTCCTCGTCAATGGTACTGCCTTCCTTTGCTTTGAAGCCAACGCCTCTTCCCATGACGATGATCTCCCTGCCCTCTTCATCGCAGGTGCTCACTACATTATTATTGATTATTTTCGCTATTTTCATAATTGCTCCTGATGAAAACAAAAAAACCAACTTTGTTAAAGAGACCCATGTGCGCATACGCACGGGTACACATCATCCCCTTAACAAACTTGGTTTTGCCTGCCGAACAGTAACAATCCTTATTAATTATTTAATTATAACTTCCAAAGATTTACTTCACTAACAGCATCATAGCAAATCTTAAGATAAAAGTCAACAATATTTTATATAATTTTTATATTTGCCCCCACTCCTGTTGTCAGAATTCCCAACACAGCCCTTGTCATGACTTGACATACATGTAAATAATACCTGTAACAGCCAGATAAAACCAGGTGGCAGGATTGGAAAACCAGGTGGTGAAAAATGACAGCATCATGTACATGGCAATCTGGGCATAGATCACATGGCCTGCCGGACAAGACATCTTCCGCCTGCGCCTTACCAGAAAGTAACATGCAGCTCCCAGAAGTGCGCCCAAAAGCACCATTCCGAAAATGCCGAAATCATAGTAGGCATCATAGAACAGGGTAAGGGTGGTCAGCTCCTTCTTTGTCACAAAGAGAGGAAAGCTCACCAGGACCGGGAACAGGAATTTAAGCCCCGTAAGAGCCCACACCGGAAACAGCATGCGAAGCCCAAAGCTGTGGGATTCCAGCTGCTCCACCAGACAGTTAAAATTATCATAGTTATTGGCAATATACATATAGGGCTGTGTGATGAATATCGGCATATGGCTGTTCTTCATCTCAAAAATGCCGTTCAGGTATTCCACGCTGTGGCTGCGCATAACAGTTAAGAGCAGATAGGCCGGAATCATACAGGCCATCAGCACGCCCACATAGACCAGGCTGAAGGTGCCGCTCATGGAAATATAGGTAAATGCGGCCATGCCCACGGCCAGAATCAGCTGGAACCTGGACACGCAAAGCACCGGCACGGCCAGGGACAGCACCACCATAAGCAGTCCCAGCCAGAATCCCTGATCTCTGGTCAGTCCTCTTCCCCTGCGGGATATCATAAGACTGTACACCACGAACAGACTGGGCACCAGCACGCAGGAAACCGTAAAATAATGGACACCGCTGACATGGAAATAGGAATAGGCATGGGGCACACCGTATGAGAACAGCGGCACAAAGCCCAGCTTCCACGCCTCAAAGAAAAAAGCGAGGAAGGATATGACCACCAGCGCTGCCATGGAATGGAGCAGCCGCTTTGCCTGCAGCGGAGATTCAGCCGAGGCGTAAAAACGGTATACGGACTGCATGTCCGCCGCGCTCCAGCCGTCATATATCCTGTGCAGCACCTCAAATACAATCCAGAAGGTGAGCACGGCCAGTCCCAGGCAGACCCATGTCCGGAGGTCCCAATCCGTCTGAAGGCGGCTGAGCTTAAAGCAGGATATTCCCTGCCCGCCCACAAAAAAGAGGCAGAAAAGCCCCCGCAGGTGAATCAGGTTGCCCGTCTCCCTGTAATCCTTTATATACAGCCACAAGGCTGCTGTAATTAAAACCAGCCCAGACAGCATATAAAAATGCTGCCGGGCCAATATGAAGCTTATGATATAACAAACCAGATAAACTGCCATTAATCTGTAACCTTCTCCACAAAATCTCTCATGTATTGTTCTGTTTCCGCTGCGGTGGCAAAGCTCATGGCCTTGTCAGCCACTGCCTGAAGCTCCTCCACACTGTACTGGGTAACCATCTTCCTGGCTTTCAGAATGGCGGATGCGCTCATGCTGAATTCATTGAGTCCAAATGCCAGAAGCAGCGGTATCATCATCGGGTCGCTTGCAGCCTCGCCGCACATGCCTACCATAATGCCCGCCTCACGGCCGCAGGCAATGATATGCTTAATACTTCTGAGCACAGCCGGATTAAAGGTGGAATAAAGATAGGATACCTTTTTATTGCCCCTGTCAACAGACATGGTATACTGGGTCAAATCATTGGTTCCGATGCTGAAGAAGTCCGCTTCCTTTGCAAAAATATCTGCAATCAGGGAAGCTGCCGCTGTCTCCACCATAATGCCCACCTGGATGTCCTTGTTGTATGCAATGCCCTTTTCATCCAGCTCTTTCTTGATTTCCTCCACCAGTGCCTTTGCCTGACGGTACTCTTCAATGCATGTTACTAACGGAACCATAATACGGATGTTGCCGAATGCGCTTGCCCTTAAAAGCGCCCTCAGCTGCGGCTTGTACACATCCTCCCTGCGGTCCAGGCAGAAACGGATTGCCCGGTAGCCCAGAAACGGATTCTCGTCCTTCTCCAGGCCCATGTACGGAATCTCCTTGTCGCCTCCGATATCCAGGGTGCGGATGATAACCGGCTTTCCGTTCATGGCGGCAGCCACCTTCTTATATGCCTCGAACTGCTCTTCCTCTGTAGGCATGGCGTTCCTGTCCATAAACAAAAATTCGGTGCGGAACAGTCCGATGCCCTCTCCGTCATACTGGAGCACCTTATCCACGTCCTCGGGCTTTCCAATGTTAGCCACGATTTCCACCTGCACGCCGTCCTTTGTGACAGAAGGCTTGCCGATATACTGCTCCAGCTCCTTCTTTTCCGCCAGAAACTGCTTTCTCTTCTCCTCGTAATCAGCCGTCACAGCCTGGTCCGGGTTCACATACACTTCGCCGGTGCTGCCGTCCAGCACCACCTGGTCCCCGTCCCTGACGCCGTCCATAAAGCCGGTGACAGCCACCACAGCCGGAATCTCCAGTGCTCTTGCCAGGATTGCGCTGTGGGAGGTCTTGCCGCCCAGCTCCGTGACAATACCGGTTACATTGGCGGGATTGATTCCCGCTGTCATGGACGGGGGCAGATCCTTTGCCACTATGATACTGCCTTCTGGCAGGGAGGAAATGTCCACAGACTGGATTCCCATAAGCATCTGCTGCATACGGGTCTTGATGTCGCGCATGTCCGTGGCTCTCTGCTGCATCAGTTCGTCTCCCATGGAGGCAAACATATCCGCATACATATTGCACACATTCTCAATGGCGTATTCACTGTTTACGCCGTCATTCCTGACGGAGTTCTCTATCTCCCCTGTCAGCATGGGGTCTGCCAGAAGCATCATATGTCCCTGCATGATTTCCGCTTCCTTCTCTCCCACCCTGGTTGCCAGGTCCTCTGCCAGTTTCTCTGTGGCCTTGATGGTCTCGTCCAGCGCTCCCTTAAAACGCTGCACCTCCTCTTCCACATTGTTTACCGCCTGCCTGGTAATAACCAGCTGTGCTTCCTCCACAATCACTGCTTTTCCAATTCCAATTCCTGCAGAAGCGCTTGTTCCCTTGTACATCTTCTTGTACCTCCTTATTAAAAATTCATTTATACTCACAACCTTTGGTTGCCGTCAATCTACTCGCCTAACCCGGCCTCCACGATACCAACCATGGCTTCCAGTGCTTCCATCTCATCTGGCCCCTCACAGACGAATTCAATCTCGTCTCCAGATTTCACGCAAGCCCCAAGGACGCTTAATACACTCTTGGCATTGGCCGTGGTGGTGCGCACCTTGAAGGATATTTTTGATTTATAACGCAGTGCCTCCTTGCAGAGGACTCCCGCCGGACGCAGATGCAGGCCGGACGGATTCTTGATTACAGTTGTTTTACTTACCATGATACCTCTCTCCTTGCTTTTTGTTACTGACCGGGCTCTGCCTTGGACGTGCCGGCAGGACCTTCTGATGTCTCACTTTCTGTCCCTTCCTGGCTCTCATTTGTGCTGGCCGCAGTACTGTCAGCCGACGGCCCTTTTTCTGTCACCGTCACCTGGATACGGTCGTAGCTCACCAGTTCATAGGCATCACCCAGCTGGAACGTAATCTCCCCGCTGTTCTCTCCCGGAACCATATCCTCCACATCCATCTCAGCGCCCAGAGCGGCAGCCGAAAGCTGGTCCAAATCTTCCTTCAGGCCTCTTATGACCACATTCACGGAATCCCTGTCATACTGGTATTCATAATCGCTGTGGTATCCCACCCGCTTAATCTGGCTTGTCTTAAGCTCAAATGTCCTGCTCTCCAAAGCCTCCACCTTGATGACAACCTTCACCTCTTTGGATGACTCGTCCGAAAGGTACACTCCCTCCGGCAGATACTGGCTGATATCCAGGGTAACTTCCTTATCCCCTGTGGCTCCGTCCATATTCAGCTCAGAGCTTGGGATGGTAATGGAATTAATATTGGCCAAATCGGACTTCAGACCATTGACAGCCACAGAAGGACGGCTGCTCTCAATCCCCGTATACCGGTATCCGTCCGCCACCCTGCCCTCCGGCTCAAAGTTCAGCACCAGGCTCTTGCGCTTGAGAATCGGCATAGTATAATCCACACTGGAGCGGCTGAATGTGATGCGCTCGTCTGTGGGTATTTCATTTTCATTGGCGTCAAAGCACACCACAGGAGCGCTGTCTGACAGGTTGGAGTCAGCGCCGTCCACATTGATCACAATTCCCACCGCGCTGATCTGCCCCACCACGGACATGGGACCGCTGACATTTATATAATTCGGTGAAACAGAAGGTGTTCCTTTATCGTATCCTTCGGCAGCTTCCCCTATGACCTTGGCCCTGATCTCAAAGGACTTGCGCTGCAGATCCTCTGTCTTGACGCGGATGACTCCCGGCTTTGCCACCGGAGTGTCCAAAAGACGTCTGTTGTTCTTAACCTCTATCTTCACCGGCACTGCACCCGTAGGTTCATATATATCGGCCAAATCTATATAGGCCCTGAAATCCGAGGCGCTGATGCCTGCCTTATCCAGTGTCCTTACACGGTAGCTGACGGTAACAGTATCCTTATCCGTCAGCAGCTCATATGTCTTGCCGTTGGATGTCAGAATTCCTTCGTTGACAATATCTAACGGCACCTCCTTTGAATCTGAGTCCTCCGGGTTATTGATATTCACCACTGCCAGCCAAACAAAAAATGCCAGGAAGACAGAAAGTACTTTAAGCCCAATATTGTTAGACAGCTTTTTTTCCATTCTTCAGCCTTCCCTTCCATATTTTCAATCGGTTCAACGAAACAGTCTCCTCTTTCACATTGGAAAGTACCTTTTTGAGGCTTTCTGCATCTGGTATCCTGGACAGCACTCCTCCTTCTGCTACCGATACCCTTCCGGTTTCCTCCGACACCACGATGGTAATACTGTCCGTGGATTCACTTACACCCACAGCCGCCCTGTGGCGCGTGCCCAGGTCCTTGCTGATGCTCATGTTATCAGTCAGCGGCAGATAACAGGTGGCCGCTGTAATGCGGTTGCCCCTGATAACCACTGCCCCGTCGTGAAGAGGTGTGTTGTGTTCAAAAATATTAATCAGCAGCTGGCTGGTGACCAGGCCGTTGATTTCGATTCCCGTCCTCTCTATCTCCTTAAGGGAAGAACCACGCTCAATCACCATCAGGGCGCCTGTCTTTACCTTGGCCATCTCAAAGGTGGCCCGTACCAGCTCGTTGATGGTCTTGTCGTTAAAGCCCTGGTTATCCTTGCCCTCGTCAAAGGAAAAGAGATAGGACATGTAATTGCGGCTTCCCAGCTGCTCCAGAGCTTTTCGAAGCTCAGGCTGGAATATAACCAAAAGGGCCGTCACCGCAATGGTCGTGGTATTCTCCAGAATCCACAATATGGTGGTCAGATGAAGCACGGCGGCAAACAGCACAAACACCAGGATAACCAGAAGTCCTTTTAACAGGTTCCAGGCCCTGGTGTTCTTAATCCACACCAGAAGTTCATAGACCAGAAAGGAAATAATCACGATTTCCAGAATATTCCCCACTGATATCCTTGGCAGCAGCGACAGCCAGGATGTCACTTTTACCAGTATTTCCGCCATACTCTCACCTCCTTACGTTCACTTTTTTTCATTAATAAGAATTTCTCTCCCTTGTGCCGCGTTTATGGGTACTGATTTTCTGTACCTTCACATCCGGGGTGCTCACGGTCATCTTGGGCACCGCCTTCACATAATAATAATAATCATCGTCCTCGAACTGCACATATTCGGTCCGGGTATAATCCACAGACAGGACAAAAAAATTGAACACAGCCGCTATGGCTGCCGATAAAACAAGTCCCAGAATCATCTGTCCCACGGGAACAGATACACCAAACACAAAATCTCCCACAAATATAGCCAGAAGCTCCGCCACGGCTCCTGCCACAATGGCAACCACCCATGCGTAATCCATGGACAGCCTGCGTATGAGATACACCACGATGATACCCACCGCGCAGGTGGCAATCATGACCATCATGGTCTGGTTAAAGAGCACGGATTTAAGAATCTGGCTGTATTTCTGTACAATATCCACAGAGCCGTCGCTGGCAGCCAGGATGCCCGCATTCTGCTTCACATATATGAGCAGGTAATACAGGAACACGCCGCATCCGACGGGAATCACGGATGCCAGGCTTCCTCCCAGTCCAACCAGCAAAGGAACCACATAGGGGATCTTAAACAGGAAGGCAAGAGGTGTCAGAACCATCAGATAACTGTCCCCGGGCTTGAATCCGTAGTAGAGAATGGCAATGGTCAGTATGAGCACAATGGCAATCAGGGCCATCTCCAGTGAAACCGCATATACATGGGCAATCATCAGGCAGCCCGCCAGGAACACGATGGCGCCGTGCCGTCGGCGTAAGGCAGGAACGCGCTGACCAGACAGACCGGAAGAATAACCAGGGGACTTTTAAGTTTTGCCATATACCCGATATTCGTATTAAGGCTTACCATGGTGCAGAGCGCAAACAGGAAGCGCACCACCGGCTGTATTCCGTAACTGTAGCGGTTGTAAAATCGTTTCAGATGTTCTTTCCATAGCAGAAGACTTGTCATCGAACCCTTCCTCCTCTGTTGTCCTTGGTCCTGTCGGTCCTGTCTTTGTTGTCGTACTTCTTGACCAGGTGTCTCAGTCTGGAGGCATACATGGTCTGGGAACGGGACGCGTAGTCGTACCTTCTGGAATATACTATCCAGGTCACAAACAGGTAAAATACCAGTCCCCCCACATAAAGGATGCCCCAGTTCCTGCCGCACTCAAGCAGTTCTTCTATGCTCATGCCGCCCAACAGCACGTCCAGTTTGTAGAGGACCCACAAAAGCAGCATCAGCAGGTAGCAGAAGGTATAACCGAAAAAGGAGCGGAACATCTGTCCGCCGACATAATCTTTTTTAAAATAACGGTTAATGGGAAATATCTTCCTGCCCTCATTCTTTTCAAATATGGCCAGCCCAGTCATATATCTGACCTTTTCTTCGTTCAGCATACAGGTACCTCTTAGGCTTTTTCATAACATATCAATTTAGTATACCACAACTTTTTCAGATTTGCGACACTATAAATCAATTTTTATGATTTTGTAAGGAACTGGAATTTGCCTTAAGAAACCGCCCTATTTTCCCACCAGCACCACCACGGTTCTGGGACGAATCCTGAATCCGTCTGCCCCCAGGGGACCCGGACAAGGCGTATCCTCCCAGGTGTCTGCCGCCAGCTCCCATTCCATTCCGTCCGGAAGTACAGGCAGCTCCACATCAAGCTCCTCCCAATATGCATTGGACGCAATGTACACGGTCTGAGGGCCTTTTCCCTCCTCCCGGCCCGCAAACATGACGCCCACATATCGCTCGTACTCCGCAAAGGAGCTGCACCAGGGCTTTACTCCGTGAAAGCTCACATCCGGGAAACCGCAGGCCCCGCCGCTCACATTGGCGCGCACCAGGCGGTGGGTCTTGCGAAACCGTATCATATATTGGAAGAAACGAAATATATCCTTATACTTCCCCAGCCGTCCCCAGTCCAGCCATGAAATCTCATTGTCCTGGCAATAGGCATTATTATTGCCGAACTGGGTGTTGCAGAACTCATCTCCCGCCAGAAACATAGGGATTCCCCTGCTGCACATAAGGAGGGCGCAGGCGTTTCGCACCATGCGCCGCCTCAGGGCTTCCACCCCGGGATCGTCTGTTTCCCCCTCTGTGCCGCAGTTCCAGCTGTTGTTGTCATTGGCGCCGTCCGTGTTGTTCCATCCGTTTGATTCGTTGTGCTTTACATTGTAGGAAAACAGGTCGTAAAGGGTAAAACCGTCATGACAGGTAATGAAATTCACGGATGCGTTCTTCCTGTCATGGTCCGCATATATATCCCTGGAGCCGGCGATTCGCAGGGCAGCCGCCTGCGCCATGCCCTGGTCCCCCTTGATATGGCGGCGCATATCGTCCCTGTACCTGCCGTTCCACTCTGCCCAGCGGTTCCAGGACGGGAAGGTCCCCACCTGATAAAGACCGTCCGCATCCCACGCCTCGGCTATGAGCTTGACATCGCCCAGAATGGGGTCAAAGGCAAGACTCTGAAGCAGGGGCGGCTTGCTCATGGGCGTGCCGTCCTCGTTCCGCCCCATGATGGAGGCCAGATCAAAGCGGAACCCGTCAATCCGGTACGCCGTAACCCAATAGCGCAGGCAGTTGAGAATCATCTGCTGGACAATGGGATGATTGCAGTTTAATGTATTGCCGCAGCCGCTGAAATTGTAGTAGTATCCCTCAGGAGTCAGCAGATAATATATATTATTGTCAAATCCTTTAAATGAAAAGAAGGGCCCGTTTTCATTCCCTTCCGCCGTATGGTTGAATACCACATCCAGATAGACCTCTATCCCGTGCTGGTTGAACACCCGTATCAGGTTTTTAAGTTCATAGCCCTCCCGGTTGTACTCTGTACCGGCCGCGTAACTGGTATTGGGCGAAAAAAAGCTTACGGTGTTGTATCCCCAGTAATTATAAAGCTTACGGCCGTCCACCTCCCGGTAATCCTGCATCTCGTCGAATTCAAATATGGGCATCAGCTCCACCACGTTCACACCCAGCTCCAGCAGATAAGGAAGCTTTTCCACCAATCCCTCAAAGGTTCCCGGATGAAGTACGGCTGAGGATCCGTGCATGGTAAATCCCCTTACATGAAGTTCATAAATGATTAAATCCTCCATGGGGGTCAGGGGCTGGGCCATATCCGCCCAGTCAAAGTCATCCCTGACCACCCTGGCCTTATAGTGCTGGCATCCCGGCAGCGGTTCCCCCCACCGGCTCTGTCCGGTAACCGCCTTGGCATAGGGGTCCAGCAGATACCTGGTCTTATCAAATATAAGCCCTTTTTCCGGTTCATATGGGCCGTCCACCCGGTACGCATACTCAAATTCACCGATATCCAGCCGGAACACAATCATGGAGTACACATTGCCAATGCGGTAATGCTTTGGAAAGGGCAGGACCGCATAAGGCTCCTCCTCTGTCCGCCGAAACAGCAAAAGCTCAATATCTGTGGCTCCATGGGAATACACTGTAAAGTTGACTCCCCCGGGTATGGCGGTGGCTCCGTTGATCTCATAGAATCCCGGCCTGACCGCGTATCCTCCCACGTAATCCATGGGTACCAGGTGAATGGTGCCGGGCAGGGCCAGATGGTCGATACAGTTTGTTTTTTGATCCCATGTTATGCCGTCTGCGGGGCCGGCAGCTTTCTTTCCCTTATCCTCCATACATTCCTCCTATATGCGCCCTTGTGAGGCTGTTTCAGGCATTGTATTAACAATATACAACATCCCCGCCCATATTACAAGACTTGGAAAAAGCCGCCGGACCCAAACTGGTCCGGCGGCTTTTTCCTTCTGTCTGTTTTCACACTGACAGCTCATCTTATTTTATTTCTGATATCTCTCCCACTTTATCTTTTCCATGGGCAGCTCATCCAATTGATGGGCAGGCGCCTCTGCATCCGGCATTCCAAGGGTAAGGATGGCTTCCAGCTTATAATTTTCAGGAAAACCCAGGCGTTCCCTTACAAATTCCTCCGTGGTTTTCTCATCCGCGTTCCTGAGTCTGCCCTGGACCCAGCAGCTGCCGATCCCCAGGCTGGATGCCATCAGATGCATGTTTGCCATGGCAACGGAACAATCCTCAATCCACACGTCCTGCTCGGTTTCGTCGCCTATGACAACGATAGCGCACTGTGCTTCCTTCAGCATTTTCACGCCTCCTGCCCTGCATCCGGAGAGATCATCCAAGGTCTTTCTCTGGCGCACCACGATAAACTCCCACGGGCGTTTTGCCTTTCCCGACGCCGACAAAAGGCCGGCCTGAAGCACTTTCGTAAGACTTTCCTCCGGAATCTCCTCACCGCTGTAGTTCCTGATGCTGCGCCTTCTTCTCATAATCTCTAATAAATCCATGGTCTTCTTCCTTTCTGCTGCTGCATCCATATGATGCCGGCTTACAGTTTCAGATACGCTTCCAGCACATCCTTCATATCGCAGGTCATACCGTAATCCGCGATATTAAAGATCGGCGCGCTTTCATCCTGGTTGATTGCCACAAAGAGCTTGGTATCCTTAATGCCCTCCGTGTGCTGGATGGCGCCGGATACCCCCAGGGAAATGCATACCTTTGGCCGTATCGTAAACCCGGTCTGTCCAATCTGATGCTCAAAGGGTATAAATCCGGTGTCTGCCAGAGGTCTGGTGCCTCCGATTGCTGCTTCCAGCTTTTCAGCAAAGGCTTTTAAGAGTGTAAAGTTTTCCTCGCTCTCAGCGCCGCGTCCGCCCACTACCACCACCTCTGCCGCAAGGATACTGTCCGTATCATTCATTGCAGGGGCGCTTGACATCACCTGAATCCCTGATTCAGGAAGGGTGATATCTTTGTAATATGTGACATCTGCCCTTCTGCCCTCCTGGGCCTCACAGGGGGTGTACACACCCGGCCTTACCGTCATCATCTGGGGATAAACCCCTTCCTTTGTCACGATGGTGACAAATACGTTTTCCCCAAAAGAAGGTTTGTTCTGCTTGATGAAAAAGGTCCCATCCTCCCTGGTATCCACGGCTAATTCCGTACAGTCCGCAGTCATTCCGCAGCCAAGGCGGGCAGCCACTCTGGAAAAAACGGAGCGGCCCGTGGGGGTAGCCGGAATCAGAACACTGGACGGGTCTATGCGCTTCAGCATTTCCGCCATTGCCTGGCTTACCGCATCGTCCTGGAACAGGCAGTTCCTGTCTGTCTCAACGGCATATATCTCGTCAAACCCAAGCTGTTCCAGCTGGGCCACCAAAGCCTTGCAGTCCTCAGCCAGGACAGCGGCCTGTATCTTTTCACCGGTGGTCTCTTTGATACAATGAGCTGCGCGGACCAGTTCTGCCACAACGGGTTCTAAGTTCCCATTATAATTTTCTGCAAAAACACAAATTCCGTTCGCCATCTATTCCTTTCCTTTCTCAATCTCAATCAGTTCCTTGAGCTTGGCTGCCAGTTCCTCCGGAGTACCTGAAAGCATCTGGGCTCTCCTGGTACTCTCAGGCTGAAATGAATCCGTCACCATTGTGGGAGATCCCGGAAGTCCAATCTCGTCCGCCGCCATCTTAAGGTCTGCATTGGTATATACCTCCAGGGGCTTGTTCTTGGCAGCTCTCTTGGAACGCAGGGTCGCCAGACGCGGTTCATTGCTTCCGAAGCACACGCTCACCAGCGCGGGCAGGGCCGCCTTAATCTTCCACTCCATACCCTGGTACTTTTTCACAGCCGTAATACAGTCCTTGTCATCCTCATCATATGAGAGTCCCTGTATTTCAGCCACATGGGGGATGCCCATGTATTCCGCCACCATAGCTCCCACCTGTCCGGTGGCGCCGTCAGCAGACAATGCGCCGCTTAAAATCAGGTCGAATTTCCCGTATTTCTCAATGCTTCTTGCCAGCACCTTGGCTGTGGCAATGGTATCTCCTCCGGCAAGGCACCGGTCTGTGATGAGACAGCTCTCATCACAGCCCAGGGCCATAGCGTCCCTTAATGCTTTCTCCGCGTCAGTGGGGCCCATGGTGAACACGGCCACCTTACCGCCGGTCTGCTCCTTTAAGACCATGGCGGCCTCTATGGCGTTCAGGTCCGCAGGATTGATCATGCCTTCTGAACTGGAACGGATCAGGGCATGGGTTTCTGGGTCAACGGAAACATCGTTGGAAACAGGAACCTGTTTTATAAGAACCGCTATATCCATATTTTCTCCTCTCCGCCGCTTTCTTATTTTAACAGACGCTCAAACGCCCAGTCTTCCAATAAAGGTGTCTTTTCTCCGCGCATAATGAATTTTGCAAGGTCTCTGCTGGCGGCAGGTGCCTCGATAACGCCGTTCCCGCCGTAACCGGTTGCCAGGATATAGCCCTCCACCGGTGTCTCTCCCAGAATCGGAAGGAAATCCTTTGGCTCCGCACGGTATGAAAGCCAGGATGATACCAGTCCGCTGTCCACGATTCCCGGTACCCTGCACTCTAACTGATCTAACAGGAAGTCAATGAAGTAATCATCGGTTCCGCCTGTGGCCGGAAGTTTGTCCGGATCCCACTGGCCTGCGTGCATAGGATTGCTTAAATCCATGGAAAGGTGGGACTTGCAGATAAAGATGTTGTCTCCTGCGCGCAGGGCGTAGAAGGCCGGGTATTTAAGCACCGGGAAGGTATAGCCTAATTTCTTGCCTGGAGGGCATAAGAAGAAGGCTTCTGCCTTTGTATGCCAGATCGGCACGTCCATGCCTACCATCTCGCCGGTAAATTTGCTCCATGGGCCGGTACAGTCCACAACATAGTCAAATTCATAATCCTGACCGTCGTCTGTCTTAAGGCCTTTTATTTTATTGCCCTCTTTCAGAACTTCCGTCACCTTTACGCCGGTCTTGATAACTCCGCCGTTTTTCTGCATCTTCTTTGCGTAGGTGTTGGAGATCATGGTTCCGTCAAAGTATCCGTCATCCTGTGTGTAGCCTGCGCCCAGGATATTGTCTGTGGAGATGTCAGGAAGGATTTCCTTGATTCTGTCCTTGTCCGTTATGTACTCGCCTGTATAGCCGGCTGCCTTTGCCAGGGCGATGCCTGTCTTAATGGTAGCCTCTACCTTCTCATCTGTTGCGACCACCAGAGTACCTGTTTTATCAAATCCGGCGGAACCCTTTTCCTCTGCTTCCATCTTTAAATATGACTCAAAGCCATACAGCCTTACGTCCCAGTATCTGTTTCTTAAGGAATCGTCAAAGAGACATACGGTTCCAGCGGACTTTGCTGTGGAAGCTCCGCCGATGGTATCCTTCTCAAACACAATTACCTCTGCATTGTCATAAAGACTCAGATGATATCCGAGACATGTTCCCGAAATACCTCCGCCAATAATACCAATTCTTTTCTTTTCCATAACTTTACCTGCCTTTCACATTTTTATTTTTTTATCACAAGGTTTATATATCATCTACACGAAGGACTGTTTCCAGCAGCACCCTGCACCCCTGTCCGATATCCCGTCCCTCTGTAAATTCATATCTGGAATGGCTGATTCCCCCCACGCTTGGCACAAATATCATGCCTGTGGGAAAAACTGTTGTCATGAGCAGTGAATCGTGGAAGGCCCCGCTTGGGACTTTCGTGTAAGGAATATCCAGTTCTTTGACAGAGGCTTCAATGGCATCCTTCACCCATTCGGTCATGGGCGCCGGCTCATGGTAGGAGAACCGGTTAAAGCTGTATTCTTCCCCCATCGCCTCACAGATTTCCCCAAGGCACTCTCTCAGCTTCTGTTCTATGGTTTCCATCACTTTCTCATCCTGGTCGCGTATCTCCAGGTGGAAGAAAGCCTCCCCAGGAATCACATTCACTGAGTTGGGCACCACCTTCATGGTTCCCACGGTTGCCACTGTAAACGGATTACCGTAAGCAGCTACGATTTCCGGAACCCGGGCCACGAATCTGGCCGCAGCCACCAGCGCGTCCTTTCTGTCCTCCATCACCGTGCTCCCGGCATGGTTGGCCTCTCCCGTAATCTTGATTTCAAACCGGCTCACTCCTGCAATGGATGTCACCACACCTACGGGAATCTGCTTCTTGTGAAGGGACGCCCCCTGTTCCACATGCAGTTCCAGGACTTGCCGGTTACGATTGGCTGCTGAGCGGAGTCACCGCCGGAGCTGACCCAGGTTTCATAGTCTATCAGCCAGCCTTCGC
>OLFV01001997.1_pt1 | contig 16937 bp, 11 predicted proteins | sample 1605551 | NCBI WGS metagenome assembly OLFV01 (sample SAMEA3888922, study PRJEB22519) | human gut metagenome | biome: human gut; feature: human-associated habitat; material: faeces | place: Denmark | collected 2011
TATAAATAATCTATAGAACCAAAGAATTATCCCCATGGTTTATCGGGTGAGCCCTGTAGCCGATGCCGTGATGGGCACAAGCGTAAGCATGGAAGCAGCGAACAGGTAGGTCCATTGCTTTGAGGTCTTCAAAGCAGCGAACACGCTCTTTTTCTGTTTCTCATCCATAAGGAATTAAATTAGGTGATTAGAATTGTTTTTTATGTTTTCGATTTGGGTTATGCCGACTGTTGCTGTAACAGCCGAAAGATTGGGGGACATCGTGGTCTTAGTTCAGTTCATGGGCACTTTCATTAGGTGGTCAGTTAGCACGATGAGGTTAAGCATCGCACTCATATCGACACCAAAATTAACAATAATATTTAACAACGTAAGCGTTTTTTTAATCTTTTTTTATGACAATTACGCGTCTTTGCCATGGCAGGATGACAACCGCGATGGTCAGAACGAGAACAAAAGTGGTAGAAACCACTGGTTCACAGGTCGTTATCACAGAAGCAGGCAAGGAGATGACCGTATTGACAATCATTAATAATTTGCGCAAAATTTGCGCAAGTTTATTCATTACCGACAATTTGCAAGAAAACCATGTCGCTTGGCAATAGAATAACAGAGAAAAGAGCCAGAACAACACCGATGGTTAGCAAAACCACCGAAACAACGACAGGGATGACCAAAGCAACATGTGGAGTTGCACTTTACACCTTATTATAACTATAGGGGATACCAAGAATGAACATTGTACCGTATGCAACTGCCTACTACACCTTATTATAATATAGGGGACGGCGGGGGGAAGTATAAGACATGAATGAAAGGAGCAAAGAAAGGCTCGCCGAAGCAGTGACTACCCTTGGGAGATGGCGCGGTGGCGCGCGAAGGAACGCTGAAGGAGGTTGCCAAGAGAGAGCAGCGGCGAATAAGCGCTGAGGAATGTAGCCATAAAAAAGAGTGGCGACCCGAGGGCCGCCACTCCAGTATTAAGAGTTGAGATTAATCGCGAAGGATTAATAACCGTAGTTCTGAGGATACTCAGCACCTGAGTTAGACTTGATCACATCGTCTGGGATAGGCTGCTGGTAGTTGTAAGGCTTGATGTTCGGGATGAAGCGGATACCCTTAGCACCATCGTTCTTGGTGTAGATAACCTTCTCACGGCCGAAGTCAGCATTAACCTGGTCAGTAGCGTTGTTCCAGCTCTGGCCATACTTGCGTACACGCTCATACAGAGTATTGCTGGTCTTCTCGTCCTGTGTAGGATACTTAGAAGTAACGTAGCTACCGCAGTTGGGGTTAACAGAGAGACGGTTCAGAGTGATGCAACGATGCTCCTCACCGAAGAGCTCACGGGTGCGCTCGTCGAGGATGTAGTCGATGTCTACCTCAGCGGCAGAGCAACGGGGAGCGTTGGCACGGTCGCGGATTACGTTGATATCGTCGGCAGCCTTCTGCTTGTCGCCCTTGGCGAGGTAAGCCTCGGCACGGAGCAGGTAGGTCTCAGCGATACGGATCATGTAAGGCTCGTACTCGCACTCCTTAACGTCACCGTTAGGATGCTTTTCCTGAGAGAACTTCCAGAAACGTGGGAAGATATCGAGGGTATCGCCAGCGGTCAAAGCATAATTTGAGTTGCCGGGATGAGCCTTCTCTTGAGCCTTAGCATACTTCCACTGTACGCTCCACTTGGTACCACCGGGAGTGTACCAGTCGCTCTGCATCATAGTCTCTGAGCAACGGAAGTCTGCCTTACCTGGCTGTGCAGGGTCGGTAGCCTTTGCCCAGATGTAACCAGGCTCCAGTGGGTCGAAGATGTAACGGCAAGGCCAGTTACGGTTGCTACCGTAAGCATAACCACCACCAATAGAGTCGCGAGTGTTGTTAGCCTGATAACGGCCGGCAGCAATAGCAGAGGTAGAAACACCGAGGCTGCTTGAACCACCCTGAACACCTGCGGGATAGCACATAGCGTCGTCACCGAAGAGGTAGAACTTCACACCATTATCGGTACTGTTGGTACCGCAGTTACGAACCTTGTTGCTCATGAAGTCGCCTTCCATGGTGTTGTTGCGCATACGCCACCAAGCGTCACCGCTACCACCTTCATCATAGTTGCCTACAGAGAACTGGCTGGTCCAGAGAGCCTCCTTGTTACCGGTTACACCATAGTCCTGGTTGGTATTGCCTGAACCGTTGCCGGGTGTAGCGAAGAGGTCCCAATAAGCACCACCCTTGTCGGCAGCGAGAGAGTGACCGTAGCGGTCGGTAGCACGGCTGGCCTCAGTACCGAAACGGGTAGTCATCAGGTGATAGTCACCGTCCTGACCGCCGATTACGCGGCTGGTAGCCTGGATAGCCTCGTCAAACTTACCGAGAGCCAAGCAGATTTCTGCGAGCATGTGGTCGGCAGCAGCACGGGTTACACATCCCTGCTTACGCTCTGTCTTAGACATATTCTCAGCGGCAAACTTGAAGTCATCGTAGCACTTCTCCCATACTTCCTGACGGGTGTTGGGCTTGTAACCCATCTCGATAGTCTTGGTAGGCTTGTCGAGATAAGGCACATTACCAAACATACCGGCGAGCATGCGGAATGCCCAACCACGCATGAAGCGTGCCTCGCCCAGGAGCTCGTTCTTCTTCTCTGCAGTAGTATACTTGATATCCTTGGTCTCGATGGCGTAGATGGCTGTGTTGGCGTAGTTTACGAGGTAGTACAGCTCATTGTACCAGTGACGGCTGTAACCGTTGGCAGAGTTGAGCTTGGTCCAGTTAGAGAAGCAGTCGTTGTTGTTGTTCTCTGTGTATGTATCCAGACCTACACCCGTAAGCATATAAGAGTGATAACCGTGGGTCTGACCGAGAACCAGGTAGTTGACCTCCTTATAGCAGGAGTTGATAGCCATTGCCACCTCGTTTTCAGTATTGAACATACCCGAGTCGTCTTGCTTGTAAGAGTGCTCCTTCAAGAAGTCAGAGTCGCTCTGGCAGGCTGTCTGGGTAAGGGCCATCGCACCAAGTGCGACGATGCCCAATATCTGTTTTGTTAATTTCATAGCTGTTGTCTTTTAGATGTGTTAGAATGTCACGTTAAGACCGAAGGTGATGGTGCGGTAAGCGCCATTGCTTGCATACTTGGTAGAAGCAGCGCCGGCAGCGATAGTACCACCAGTTTCAGGATCGAGACCAGACCAGTTGGTGATGGTGAAGAGGTCGGTACCTGATACGTATGCACGGAGACCGGTGAGGCCGAGAGGTGCAATGAGGTTGCGGTCGAAGTTGTAAGAGAATACGAGGTCCTTGAGCTTGAGGAAGCCGCGGCTGTTCCACCAGAGGTAGTCAAACTCGTTGCTCCATCCGTAGCGAGGATAGTCGTTGTTCTTGTTGTCGGCGCGCCATGGATTTACGCGGTCAAGCTGGTTGCCGCTGGCACCATTGGGACCCCAAGCGAATGGGTCGTAACCGAGGAAGTGGCTGTCGCTACCTGGCATCCAACGGAAGTTGAAGTACAGAGAGAAGTTCTTGTAGCTGATGGTGTTGCCAAAGTTCAGAGTGAACAGAGGATCCTGGTCACCAACACAGTGGCGGTCTTCAGCAGAAATCTTACCATCGTTGTTCCAGTCCATGAACTTCACATCACCGGGCTTGGCATTGGGCTGAATCTTGCTAACGGCGCCAGTCTCGGGGTTCTTCCATGTATAGTTGTCAATCTCTTCCTGGCTCTGGAAGATACCGAGCTTCTTCAGGTCGTAAGCAGCGGTGATAGAGCTACCTACCATCAGAGCATAGTAAGACTGAGGACCATAAGTGTGGAAGTTGGCCACATCGTCGGCCTCTACACCCTTATAGTTCTTGCCGTAGAGCTCCATAACCTTGTTGCGGTTCAGGTCGAACACGAGGTTAGACTCCCAACGTACATTGTCCTTACCGTCGCCATTGATGTTGACAGAGTGCAGAGTTACCTCAATACCCTTGTTGCTCACCTTACCTACGTTAGCGTAAGCAGTGTTGAAACCAGAAGGATAAGGTACAGAGCGCTGCATCAGCATGTTGGTGGTGCGGCCGCTATAGATATCGATAGTACCATCGAGTCGGCTGTTGAGCACGCTGAAGTCCAAACCAAGGTTGTACTTGGTAATGGTAGCCCATGTCAGGTCCTTGTTACCCAAAGTGCTGGCGAGGTAACCGAGAGTAGACTGGTTGTCAAGCCATGTCTTGGTGGTAGAGATAGTAGAGTTGGTGGCGTAAGCGCTAACCGAACGGCTACCGTTCTGACCCCAAGAGAGACGCAGCTTGGCATAGTCGAGCCAAGTGAGGTTGTCCTTGATGAAGTTTTCCTTGCTGAATACCCATGCACCAGACACACCGTAGAAGTTACCCCACTTCTTGCCTTCGGCGAAAGCAGAGAAACCGTCACGACGGTAGTTGAAGGTTACATAGTACTTGCTGTCGAAGTTGTAGTTGAAACGAGCCAGGTAAGCAGCTGACTGGGTACGAGTGCGCTCGCGTCTTACATTCTGAGTATTGGCAGCAGAAGCACCATAGTAACCCAGAGAGGTAGAACCAGTGAAGTCCTTGAAGCTGAGGTAACGGTAGTTGTTGTCGTAAGACTCACGAGTGTAACCTACCATGGCGTCAACGTGGTGCTTGTCGATATCAGTACCATAGGTCAGGATGTTATCGGTGTTCCAGTATGAAGAAACAGAAGCTGTAGAGATACCCTCAACCTTGTTGTTGAACTGGGTTGGGTCGTCCATCTGACCGGTATTGCGGGTGTCAACCCACATCTCGGGACGGTTGAATGTATCCTGGTAGCTTGAGTTGCGCTGTGCGTTCAATGTGAAGCGATAAGACAGACCCTTGAGGAATGGGAAGTCAACCTGTGCGGTCAACACGCCATTGACGTTGTTACCGTTTCTGTCGTTGACACCATAGAGATAAGAGTCGGCTACACCACCGCTAACGCCTGAACCCCACAGAGGGCTGAGGGTATTGCCATCGGGGTGAGAGTTGTACCAAGAGGTGTACTTGAGAGAACCAGGAACAACTTGGTTGTGCTCGTCCAGGACGGGCTGTACAGTCTTGAATGAGAAGGGAGAATACCACTCGGCGTTACCGAGAGTAGCGGTTACACCCCACTGACGCCAGCCGAGGTAGTTGGCCTTCAAACCAACCTTCAACCAGTCGGTAACGTCGATGTCAATCTTAGACATTACGTTGTACTTCTCGTAGTCATCACCACGCTGTACACCCTGACGGCGAGTGTAGTCGCCAGAGAGGTAGTACTTGACGCCCTTGCTGCCACCGGCAACACTCAGGTCGTACTGCTGGCCTACACCAGTACGGGTGATTTCGTCGAGCCAGTTGGTCCACATGCCGGCATCGTAAGCCTGCTCTTCAGTTGTGGTAACGAAGAAAGCGTTCTTGTTTTGCTTGAAGAAATCCATAGACCATGTAGCATCTGCGGGGAAACGCGTGTCACCAGCAGCCTGCTTGGCATAGAAACGGTTCATCAAGAAACGCTCTGTGTTGTTAACAAACTCTGGCTTGCGGCTCCAGTCAGAGAAGCTCCAAGAAGAGTTGAAACGTACTGTAGGCTTGGCGCTTTCGCCACGCTTGGTAGTGATGATGATCACACCGTTGGCAGCACGCGAACCGTAGATAGCGGCTGCAGAAGCATCCTTCAATACGTCGATGGTAGCGATGTCATTGGTATTGATTTCGCTGATACCGCCATAAGAGATAACGCCATCGACGATGAGCAGAGGAGCATTGTTAGCCTGCTTAGCAGCAGCAGGACTCTCTGGGATCACGTTCTTACCACGCAGAGTCATGGTAGAAGAGTTGTCACCAGCAGCGCTGCTCGTAGGAGAGTAGTGCAGACCGGCTACCTGGCTTGACAGGGCAGACAGGGCGTTAGGGTTAGGCAGGTTGGTCAGCTTGCCGTCATCAAACTTCACGCTGGTGATGGCGCCAGACACGTCTTTACGCTTGGCTGTACCGTAACCTACGACTACTACCTGCTCGAGTACTTCTGCGTCCTCTTTCAGGGTTACATCTACTTTGTCACTGGCCTTTACGGTCTGCTCCTTGAAACCTACGCTTGACACCGTGAGCATTGCGCCCGGCTTCACGTTGAGTTTGAAGGTACCGTTGACGTCGGTAATGGTAGCGTTCTGCGTACCTACCTCCTTAACGGTAGCACCGATGATGGGTTCGCCGTTGGCATCAACCACGGTACCACTGACTGTTTTCTTGTCTTGCTGTACGGCAAGAGACTTGCTTGCATTCAGGCTGTTGCTTTCGCTTGCTGACGCTGACAGCGGAGCAAGGGTCAACATAGAGGCAGCGAACAAATATGCCCACTGCTTCGAGATGTTCAAAGCACTGAATGAGGTCTTTTTCAGTTTCTCATCCATAAACTATAATTTAAAAGGTAATAAATAATATAAGTTTCGTAACTAACCAAGTTTTACAAGATACGGTTGACGCTATGCAAGCACCAGATGTATTTGACCACTGGCTTTCACTCACTTTTTTCTGTGTTTTGGTGTGTCTCGGGGGCTGTTCGGGCCCGTCAACACCATTTCACTCGCAAATGTAAGCATTAAAATTTGATAACAACTTATAAATATGTCATTTCTTCTATTAATATTTAATATTTTTTTGAATTGTAACAGGAAATGGGGAATAATCGTTAAAATCGGAGTGGTAATCGGCGGGAAAAGGACGATAATTGGTGGAAGAAGAGGAATAATTGGGACAAGCAGCACAGACAGGGCGCCGACCGACGAATGTAGTGTGGATGCGGTGGGGATGCACATTATTATATATATGGCCACGGGGAATGGCAGGGGCATCACAGAGATGTAGCCCGAGATGGCATTAATCATCATTTCAAGGTGCGATTTCACTATTTCGGACTTGGATTTATGCGTTGCATGGTGCGAAATAGTCGTTTCATACCCTAAAATTTGTTTAATTGTGGATGTATTCAGGTTCGCGACAACCATAGATTTTGGCATGGGCGGGAAACGGATAACGCAAAAAGCCGTGGCGTCTTCTGATGGCTCCGCCATAGTGACCGTGGCGCCGATGGCAACCGGAAAACAAGTTTTCCTCGGTGCCATCATCACCACACCCACAGTCATGCAAAGCATGACATCAGAAGACACCACAAACAAAAAGCGGCCTACGGCCGTAAAAAAAGTCCGGCTGGCGCCGGTACAAAAACAGTTGCCGAGAAAATTTCCCTCCACCCGGTGCTGATAATATGGGAACCACAATAAACACGCGGCAAGTTATGGGGATGGTAGGGATGGGCATGGGGATAGTTGGTCGCGTCCGTAGGGATGGTTGGGGTGGGCATTGGGATGGTTGGGATGGGCATGGGGATGGTTGGGAAGGGAGTCCTTGTCGGAATGGCACAACCCAGCGGCAACTCTGTAGGAGTTGCGTTTTCATAGCCCAGGGTTGCGGGCGAAGCTCGCTACCCTGGGTAGCGGCACAACTATTATAGCTACTCTGTAAGAGTTGCGATTAGCCGAAGGCGTTATACTCAGTTTTATGATAATCGCCTACACATTTCTGCCCAATATCCTGCTGCGGGTAACGCCTACGGCTAAGCGCAACACTTACAGCGTTGCTACACCTTATTATATATACCCAGGGTAGAGGCGCTGCACGCCTCAACCCTGGGCTGGGAAATCGCAACTCCTACAGAGTAGCCGCTGGGTGCGAACTGTATCCCCACTTGGCCACTTGTGTCCTCCTAAACTACTCCAACCTTCGCTTCTACCCACACCATCATCCCCACGCCTACACCTACCCACAACTCCACCCACACCATCAACCCCTCACCTACTCCTACCCACAACTCCACCAGCACTATCATCCCCACGCCTACACCTACCCACAACTCCACCCACGCCATCATCCCCACGCCTACATCTACCCACAACTCCACCCGCACCATCATCCTCTCACCTACTCCAACCCACAACTCCACCCACATCATCATCCACACGCCTACACCTACACGCAAGTCCACCCACACCATCATCCCAATGCCTACACCTACCCACAACTCCACCCACACCATCATACCCTCACCTACTCCAACACACACCACGTTCCGCACCATCATCTCCACGCCTACACCACACCGCATGGGGGAATCGGAGTGCCTTATTCCTGCAAAAATGGGGATGAAAAAAATGGGGGAAATGATACTATATATATAAATAATGTGTACTTTTGCACCGTTGACCCTATCTTCGGGGCCAACGTAAATGCAAAATATCATGACAATAACGAAGAAGGAGGAACAGATGGTCGCCGACGAGCGGGTGCGCGCCATCAACAGGGTGACCATCAAGGGCAGCATCATCAATGTGGTGCTGCTGATATTCAAGTTTGTCGCCGGCATCGTGGGCGGTTCGGCTGCGATGATAGCCGATGCGGTGCACTCGCTGTCGGACTTTCTGACCGACGTGGTGGTGGTGGTCTTCGTAAGGCTGGGCAGCAAGCCCGAAGACGGAGACCATGACTACGGTCACGGCAAGTATGAGACGCTGGCGACGGCAGCCATCGGCATGGCGCTGGGCGTGGTGGGCGCAATGCTCTGCTATGGTGGCGCAGACAAGATAGTGGACGCCATGAGGGGCGAGGCGCTCGAGCAGCCGGGGTGGATAGCTTTGGTGGCAGCGCTGATGAGCATAGCGCTCAAGGAGTGGGCTTACCGCTTCACGGTGAGCGTAGGCCGACGGTTGGACTCGCCCGCCGTGGTCGCCAACGCATGGCATCACCGCTCTGACGCGCTCTCGAGCATCGGCACCGCCATAGGCATCGGCGGCGCCATCATCCTGGGCAGCCGCTGGGCGGTGCTCGACCCCATCTCCGCCGTGGTGGTGAGCGTCTTCATCATGCGCACCGCCTATACACTGGTGGGCCAGTCGATGGGCGAGCTGCTCGAGAAGAGTCTGCCCGAAGACATGGAGCGGCAGATAGCCGACATCGCCAGCGAAGAGCCCACGGTGAGCGCTATCCATCATCTGCGCACACGCCGCATAGGCAGCCACATCGCCATCGAGATGCACGTGCGCATGCCGGGAGCGCTCTCGCTCTACGAAGCCCATCAGCACGCCACAGCCATAGAGCAGCGGCTGATGGAGCGGTTTGGCGAGGAAACGTATATCAATCTGCACGTGGAGCCGGTCAAGGTCAACGGCGAATATGTGAAGCCATAACGCAGCCCCATACGACAAGAGCGGGGAGGCATGCCATAGACAGGCACGTCTCCCCGCTCTCTTTGTATGGGGCAGACCGCTTAGCGGAGCACGCCGTTGACCCGCTCGACGACGAGGGGTGCCGACACCTGGATGTGGGCTTTCAGCCGGGCATCGCGGGCATTGGCGCCAATCTCGAGGGTATAGTCGCCGGCATCGAGTACCCATGCGTTCTGCGCCTCGTCGAAGCAGGCGAGGTCGCGCTGGGTGATGGTGAGACTGAGGGTCTCGCTCTCGCCGGGCTGGAGCGTGCGGGTCTTGCCAAAGGCGACGAGCTGATGGCTCAGCGAGCGCACGGGGGCATAGACCTGTACCACCTCCTTGCCGGCGCAGGTTCCGGTGTTGGTGACCTTGACGCTGAGGGCGAAGTTGCCATCGGCCTGGGCGCGGCAGACGGCGTCGCTGTAGGCGAAGGTGGTGTAGCTGAGTCCGAAGCCAAAGGGATAGGCCACAGGGCGGTTGAAGGTGTCGAAGTAGCGGTATCCCACGTACATGCCCTCGACATAGTCGACGTAGTGTACGTTCTTAATGGCCGGTGTACGCGGTATCTTGGGGTAGTTACCGATAGCTTTGGGGCCGTGGTAGTCGTAGGGGAAGTTGTCGTGGGTGCTGCAGTCTTCGTAGCGCAGAGGGAAAGTCATGGTCAGGCGGCCCGAGGGACACACCTTGCCGGTGAGCACGCGGCATACGGCGTCGCCGGCTTCCTGTCCGGGCAACCACGAGAGCACCACGGCGTCGGCGAGCGAGCGCCAGGATGCCACATCGACCACGCCCGACACATTGAGCACCACTACCACGCGCTTCTGGGCGGCGTGGAAGGCTCGGCTCACCTGGGCTATCAGCCGATGTTCGACGTCGGAGAGCAGATATTCTGTCGCATGCAGGCGGTCGGCTCCCTCACCACAGCTGCGGCCGATGGTGATGATGGCGACATCGTCGGTCTGGGCGCTGCGGGCTATCACAGCCGAGTCGATGGTGAGCTCGGGGATGGCGGCGTAGCCCAGCGGGTCGTAGGCGCGGGCTGCGATGGTATCGCGGATGATGCGCTGGTAGGTCTGTGCCACGTCGGCATTGGTCTCGACGCCCACATTGGCAAATCCCTCAAGGAGATTGACGGTGTGGGGGGTCTTGACATTACCCGAGCCGGTGCCGACGGAGATGAAGTTGTAAGAGGAGACACCAAACATACCCACACGCCGGGTCTCCTTGGCGAGGGGCAGGGTCTGGTTATGGTTCTCGAGCAGCACGATGCCTTCCTCGGCAGCCTCGCGCGACTTAATGGCGTGGGCCTTGAGATCGGGGTTCTCGCTATAGGTGCGGGGGGTGATGCGCTCGGTGCGGGCTACAAACTGGAGCATGCGGCGGGCACAGCTGTCGAGGGCGGCCACAGAGAGGGTACCGGCCTTGACGGCGGCCTTGATCTCCTGACGCTGCTGGGCGGTGCCGGGGGCAAGCAGGTCGTTGCCAGCCCAGATCTCGCGGCCGGAGTCGCGCCATCCGGGGGCTGCCCAGTCGCTCACCACGAAGCCGCGGAAGCCGAAGTCGCCGCGAAGGATGGTGGTAAGCAGGTCGCGGCTCTCCATACACTGCTGGCCGTTGATCATATTGTACGCACTCATCACCGACCAGGGGTCGCTCTCACGCACGGCTATCTCGAAGGGCTTCAGGTAGAGCTCACGCAGGGGTCGCTGGGCGATGCGCACATCGACGTCCTTGCGGTTGGTCTCCTGGTTGTTCACGGCAAAATGCTTGAGGGTGGCGCCGACATGCTGGCTCTGGATGCCGCGCACAAAGGCTGCCGCCATCTTACCGGTGAGCAGCGGATCTTCGGAGTAGTACTCGAAGTTGCGGCCTCCGAGCGGGTCGCGGTGCAGGTTCATGCCCGGGCCGAAGATGAGGTCGAGCCCGTACTCATGGGCCTCGTTGCCGATGGCCTCTCCCACCTCGTAGATGAGGGGCTGGTTCCACGACGAGGCAAGGGCGGTGCCGATGGGGAAGCCGGTGTGGTAGTAGCGGCGGCTCTGGCCCTCGCGCATGGTATCGATGCGGAGACCGGCAGGACCGTCGGTGAGCGCGGTGGGCGGGATGCCGAGGCGGGGGATGGGCGAGGTGGTTCCGGCAGCACCGGGCACGAGCTTCTTGGTGTTGCCATAGCCGGTGAAGGTCTCGTTGCCGGCGCCCACGACGATGTTGATTTTCTCGTCGAGGGTCATGTGGGCGAGCACGTCATCGACATTGTCGCTGGTGAGCTGCGGCGCTTTGCCGCAGGCCACCATGACGAGAGCGAGCGCCATGGCGCCCATGCTCAGAGGGGTGAAGAGCTTACGTTTCATTGCTTGGAGTTATCGTAGATTTGTCCGTTCTTCTTGCCGAAGGGGTAAGAGATGTTCTCAAACTTGACATTCGAAGCGTCGTCGAGAACGAAGGCAGGACGGAAGTCGTCGTTGCGGAGCAGGAGGTTGACATTGCGGAAGGTGACGCCATCGGCATGGCGCACGTAGAAACCGTAGCAGGGCAGCTCGCCAAACATATCAAACTCAGGATAACGGTTGATCTGCTCGGGTATCTTGCTGAGCTCGCCCATGGTGAGGTAGCGCAGACCCTTGTCGGCTCCACCGGGGTAGATGATGGTGACATTGTCGATGAGCACATTGCGCACCTTGACGGCGGGGATGCCCACGATGCTCGAAGGCATAGGGTTGCGCATGGTGTTGGTGATGGGGCCGCGCAACTTATAGCCTACATCGGGGCGCTCGAAGGGAACTTCGCACACCATGTTGCGGATGGTCACACCATCGACGATGCCGTCGCGGCGGTCGGCCTGGCGCTTGCCTAAGCGGATGAAGATGGGGTTGCCGGTATTGAGGGCGTGGATATTCTCAACGAGCACGTTGCGCACTTCGCCGCCGTCGACAGCCTCGATGGCTATGGCAGAGCGGAAGGTGTTGCTGACCTTGATGTCACGGATGGTAATGTTCTTGAAACCACCGGCAGAGTTGGTACCGAACTTGATGGCCGACGCCGAACTCTCCACAGCGCAGTTGTAGACCTGGATGTCGTCGCAGGCGAGCTCGAGCTTGTCTGACTTGAGGCAGATACCGTCGTCGGCAGCATTGACGTGGCTGTCGCGGATGATGACGTGCTGGCAGTCTACGATGTCGATACCGTCGTTGTTCCAGTAGGCGCGGTTGAGCACATCCACGCGCTCGATGAGCAGGTTCTTGCACTGGAAGAAGACGAGTCCCCAGCAGGCGCCGTTGCGCAGATGGAGTCCGCTCACCTCGATACCGTCACAGGCATTGATGGTGAATAGGTTGGGGCGCATGGCCTCGCGTGGGCGGTTGAGTCGGTCAAAGTAGTTGGGGTCTGGGCGCACGCCAGCCTTGTGCAGGCTGTCGATAGCGAGAGCCAGCTCGCAGCCGCGGGCGTCGATGGTGCCCTCGCCGGTGAGCTTGATGTTCTTGGCTTGGTATGCCTCGATGAGCGCGAGGCTCAGATAGTTCCACTTCTTAGGGTCGCTGCGGTCGGCGCCCTCCTTGGTGATGTCGATGTAGTCATAGGGATTGGTACTGCCCAAGAGGGTGGCGCCGCTCTTGAGGTGGAGCTCGATATTGGAACGCAGCTCGAGGGTACCGATGACATAGTTGCCGGGCTCGAAGACGATGGTGCCGCCGCCCTTACGACTCAGGTCGTCGATGGCGCGCTGGATGGCGGGAGTGTTGACGGTCTGACCGTCGGCTACGAGTTTGAGACCCGTAGAGCTCACGGTCTTGGCAGCTTCGGCCACAGTGGCAACGAGCATCATGGCTGCCACGAGGATATAGTTACGGTATTTCATAATGTTTGCTATGGGCAGCGTCTGCCCGATGATAGTTGTGGTTGTTATTAATGTCTATATAAGTATATGTAGATTAATCGTGACGATGGCACTTGCCACAGTGCTTGGGCTCGGGCAGAGTGATGTTGACTCCCTCGTCCTTGTAGCCGTTGACATTGACCTGGCAGATGGCGGGACGGAAGTCGCGGTCGCGCAGGGTGAGGTTGACATTGCGCAGGGTGATGCCCTCGACGTGGCGCAGGAAGAAAGCCCAGGCGGGGAGCTCGCCAAACATGGTGAACTCAGGGTAGCGGTCGTAGTTTTCGGGAACCTCGGGCGCCTTGACATAGGCCATACCCTTGTCGGCACGACCGGGAGCGCTAATATTGATGTTCTCGAGCACCACGTTCTCTACAGGATGACCGGGCCAACCGGTGATACTTGAGGGGAAGGGGTTGTGGAAGTAGCTCACCTCGGGGCCGCGGATATCATAGTCGGTGTCGGGACGGCCGAAGGCGAGCTCAACATCCATATTGCGCAGGGTGATGTTGCGGATATAGCCCTGGTCGTTCTGGGCACGGTTGCCCAACTTGACGAAGATGGCGTTGCCGGTATTGGTTGCCTTGAGACCGTCGACTACGATGTTCTCTATCTGCGAACCGTCGACGCTCTCGATGGCGATGCACGAGCGGAAGGTGTCGATTACGCGGATGTTGGTAATGGTGATGTCGCGGAAATTGCCCCAAGTGGCAGTGCCGAACTTGACAGCCGAGGCAGAGCTGCGTATCTCGCAACTGTCGATGACGAGGTTCTGGCTTACGCCGCGCTTGTGGTAGCTCTTCAGGCAGATACCGTCGTCGGCTGCGTTGATGCGGCAGTTGGTGATGCGCGAGTCGCGGCAGTCGGTCATGTCGATACCGTCGTTGTTCCAGTAGGCACGGTTGTAGACATCAAGATGATGGAGGTTCATATTGGAGCAGAGGTCGAAGGAGAGACCCCAGCAGGCGCTGTTGCGCAGATGGAGGCCGGCGATTTCGACTCCGTCGCACTCGGAGAAGAAGAAGAGCTTGGGACGCATGATCTCACTGGGACGACGCAGACGCTTGCTGTAGTTGGGGTCACTCTTCACGCCACATTTCACGAGCGAGTCGATGGTGAGCGCCAGCTCCTGACCCTGTCCGTCGATGACTCCCTCGCCGGTGAGGGCGATATTGCGGGCACCCTGGGCGAGCACGAGGGCATACTTGGAGTTGTCCTTGCGCACCACGTCGCCGTCGCCCATCACCTGCAGCTGGTAATAGTCATCGGGATTGGTGCTGCCCAAGAGCACGGCTCCGCGCTCGAGGTGGAGCTCTACCCCACTCTTCAGCTGGATGGCCCCGGTGAGGTAAAGGCCCTTACTGATTGACAACTTGCCACCGCCCTTCTTAGACAGACGGTCGATGGCGTTCTGGATAGCTTCGGTGTTAAGGGTCTTGCCATCGGCAACGAGCTTGAGCGACGCCGAGGTAACCACTTTGGCGGCGCTGAGGCTGAGCGACAGCATCGCCATGAGGATGAATGATACGGTCTTCTTCATGATAAGGCAAAGATAGCAAAAAACAGAGTGACACACAAAAAGTTTAGCATTAATTCGTGTTATTTTTTCAATCATTCAAGTAATTACTGGGCAGGGCGAGGCAAGGACTGATAATTACCGCCTGGGTTCTAGATAGTTTAACGATTAGGATTTGAGCGGTTAGAAGAATAGTGTTAGCTTTGCATGACAGAGAGTACATGTGCCCAGAACCCGAGGGCAAGTACGGCAATGCCCCTTACAACAATAAAAAAACTACTGTTATGAGTAACTACACCTCGCTGGACGAACCGCAATTACTGGTGTCTGTTTCAGACCCCTCGCTACTGGGGAAACTCAAGAATGCAATAAAGATGCTGGATGGCGTCAGCGCAGTCACTGTGCTCAAACCCAAGAAGACAGAATTGGAGATGGCCAGAGAAGATGCCGCAGAAGGAAGAGTGACCCAATGGAGTTCGGTAGATGAAATGTTTGATACTGTTCTGAACTGAGTCCTCCCCCTCTCCCCATCCCCAAGCTCAAGGATATGTCAAAGCCAGAAACCTGCAGATGGTTTCGGGCTTTGTTGGTTCTCTTGGTGAGAGGCGGCAGACTATTTGAGAGTCAGCTCAACGATGGTGTCCACACCCTTGGGCACAGCGGGGAGCTCGAGGGTCACGCCCTCAGCGTTCTTGCTGACACGCACCTTCTGGTGACCGTCATACATACGCGCACTGGCCACACGGCGTTCGGTGAGGGGGAGGAAGAGGGCACGGTCCTGACAGTTCATGATATGCACATAGAGGGTGTTGCCCTTCTGGGTGGTGACGCCCCAGTCATGGGGACGCACGATGCCACCGCGGGTGCCGTAGATGGTCTCGCCATAGCGTCCCATCCAGTCGCCGATAGCCTTGAGGCGCTCTACAGCCTCTACGGGCAGCTTGCCGTCGGGGCGGGGACCGATGTTGATGACATAGTTGGCATTGTTGCCGGCAGCCTTGATGATGTGCTGGATGATATATTCAGAGCTCTTGTACTTCTTGTCGGTAATGTCGTAGCCCCAGACCTTGTTCATGGTCATCACAGTCTCCAGAGGCAGCTGTCCTATCACCGTTCCCTTGGAATAACCGGCTGTGTTCTGACCGGGCAGGTCCTGCTCAAAGGTCTGCAGGTCTTCGCCGGGCTTGGGGGCCTTGTGGTGGTTGTTGGCCACGAGACAGCCGGGCTGCAGGCGGTGGATAAGGCTGTACTGCTCGTCGAGGCGCCAGTCAAACTTGGGGTTGTTCTTCTGGTCCCAGTAGCCGTCAAACCAGATGGCACCGATGGGGCCATAGTTGGTGAGCAGCTCGGTGAGCTGATGCTTCATGAAAGCGAGGTAGGAGTCATAGTTGTACTGGTCCTTGGGCTTGCCGATACCCATACCGCTCCATCCCTGAGGATAGTCGGGGCGCGACCAGTCTACGTGAGAATAGTAGAGGTGGAGCTTGATGCCATACTTCTGACAGGCATCAGCGAGTTCCTTGAGCACATCGCGGTGGAAAGGGGTACCATCGACGATGTTATAGTGGTTGGCAGAGGTCTTGAACATCGAGAAGCCATCGTGATGACGGGTGGTAAAGGTGACGTAGCGGGCACCGGCGGCCTTGAACGCCTTGACCCATTCCTCGGCGTCGAACTTGGAGGGATAGAAACCGTCGGCCAGGTGGGTATATTCCTTATAATTAATGTTGCGGTTACTCATCACCCACTCGCCGTTGCCGAGCATGGAGTAGAGTCCCCAGTGGATGTAGATGCCAAACTTGTTGTCCTGGAATTCGGTACGGGCCTTGAGGATTTCGGGCGAAGCCTGATACTGAGCCGAGGCGGTAAGGCATGCCACCATCAGCAGGAGTAGTGTTGAAATTTTCTTCATGACATTGATGATTGTTATAACGCACACAAAGTTAAGGATTTTGGCTGAAAGAGCCAAACGAATGTCCGCTTTTTAGCTGTCCGTCCCCCAAGATTTTGAGAGCCCCGCCATTGACCGAGGACAAGCCATGGAAGTAGCAGAGGCCAATGCATGAATTTACCCCCAACCTACCCAAGAGGGTAAATAGCGATTTGACACCCGACAACGGCACAGGCAGTACGGTGCAGACGGTACGCACCCCCGGCAAGTCTGTAGGAGGTGCGATTACATAGCCCAAGGTTGAGGTGCGGAGTTGTTTTACCTTGGTCAATGATATAGGCAGTACGGCGCAGACGGTACGCACCCCCGGCAACTCTGTAGGAGTTGCGA
>OLFV01002002.1_pt1 | contig 16915 bp, 9 predicted proteins | sample 1605551 | NCBI WGS metagenome assembly OLFV01 (sample SAMEA3888922, study PRJEB22519) | human gut metagenome | biome: human gut; feature: human-associated habitat; material: faeces | place: Denmark | collected 2011
TGAAACAATGGAATTGATGGAAGATTCCGTCTTATATGTATTGAAAAGGAAAAAACTGAAAGAGTTGTTTTCAGAAGACTTGCACATCGCCAATTGGGGACGGCGTTATGCGGAGATGGAGCTGCTTGCCACTGAGGAACGGCTGATTTCTATGTTGTCCGCTATTGCTTCGGAACGGTATAAGGAACTATTGGAGAAAGAACCAGATTTGTTACAGCGATTGCCGCTGGGAAGTATCGCCTCCTATTTAGGCGTAACGCAGGCAAGTCTGAGCCGGATTAGGGCAAAAATCACACGGCCGTAATACTGGTCGATAAACTCTGGGAACGAACCTGTTGTAATTTGGAACTTTTTTCCAACTGCTGGGGATGAAATACATATTCGGCTGCGGCTCAGCAATTCAAGCAAGCTTGATTGCATTCGCCTTACACGATGATTCAGCCCGCCCTTGCTAAATCCGAAACTTGAGTTTGTTACAATTCCTAAGCGCATTAGTATTGAGGATATCTATGGTAGAACTCTTAGTAAGTTTGTCAAATCGGTGAAACATATAATTAACAGCCTCCACAGAATCCTCTACAAAATGTTTCAGAACGCCTAAATAGGCATTTGTACTTACGTATATTTTACCAATGGCGTTTTTTGCCTTCATGTTTCATTTTTATGCTTCAATTCGTTGATACTCAACGCTTTCAACGGCTGAAACATACGACTTCTATGTTTCATTTTTAGTTTCAATGTTTCATACTAAAAACACTGAGGGAGAAAAACAAAAACACTGTGGGAGCGATTCAAAACCTCTGTGGGAGCGATTCAAAAACACTGAGGGAGCGCGAAAGCGCTCCCTCAGTGTTTTGAAAAATGAAACATGAAACTAAAAGTGAAACATTGAAGTCGTATGTTTCACTCGTTGAACGAATTGATTATCAACGATTTGAAACTAAAAAATGAAACATGAAAGATAAATCAAATGTTCTGAAAACGTATGGAATCTGTTCGATAAACTGCAATTTATCTGCCTAATTGGGTGGCGCGTTTTTAACCCGCGGCAGCAGCAGGTTAAAAACCCGCCCCCCAATTAGGCAGACAAATTGCAGTTTATCGAACGTAAACGTATTTTTATTGTCAAAAAGTTGGTTATATCATTATTTTTTTAGATTTTAGCACACGAAAAGTCTTTTAAATGAAAAAAATGACATTTCTTTAAGCATGCAATGATAACACATTATTAATAATAACCTAAAAATTACCTGTATGAGAAAAGTTTACCAAAAACTATCACACTTATGGCTTTTGCTCATCGCGTTATTGATTGTGCCCGTTGTGGCAACGGCCCAGGATTTATCGTCAGGTGGCGACGGTGGAAGCACTACCATTAAGTATCAAGAAGACTTTGACTATGACGAGGGCGACTTGCTCAACCAAGACAAGTGGACACAGTATGGCATTAATACAGCTGCTCCTATTCAAGTGGTGAACAAGACGCTTGAGTATGCCAACTATCCTGGTGGCGTAAAGGGCAAGTGCATTCAGATGACACCGACTGTTTCAGGTCAGGACCTCTGCACACGCTTCGACTCGAACGATGAAGGTATAAAGAGTGGCTATGTTTATTATACGGCCCTCATTAATGTGACGAAGTTGCCTACGCGAGATGCTCCTTCTAGTCAAAACTATGTTATGAGTTTGCTCGTTCGCACTAAGAATTACAATGTTGGCGAGGCTGATGCTGGAAAATACTTCAGTTCAACAGAACTCGGTCGCCTCTTCATTGTTAAGGCCGACGATAATTCCTATAAAATCGGAATCTCGCGTGGCACTTCCACAGCCGTGTTCGCAGAAGGAACTTTTGCACTCAACACTACCCAACTTGTAGTCGTAAAGTATGGTGTAAAGACGAGCGATGGTAAAGACGAGGTAAAACTCTATGTGAATCCAACAGACTTTACCAATGAGCCTAAGGAAGCTAGTGCAGAATTTGATGTAAGTGCTACAGGTTCTTCAGTTGGCAATTATGGCCTGCAGGGCTTCGAACTTCGTCAAGGTTCTAATGCTTCGAACCAAGGTCCAGAAATGTATGTAGGCGCACTTCGCATTGCTCAGACCTATGCTGGCCTCTTCGGTGAAAGCAGTGGTGGTGACACACCTCAACCCGCTACGCCTACTATCAGCGTTAACAAGAACGATACCTTCTTGGCTGATACTTACGTAGGCTATCCCGTTACTAAGACTATCACCGTGAAGGGCGCAGATTTGATCAGCGACGTGACGGTTGCAATTGAAGGCACAGGTGTGACAGCTGACAAGACCACTCTTAGCAAGGAAGAAGTAGAGAGCACACAGGGTGCAAAACTCACTTTTACGTTTGATCCTACCGAAGCCGGCGAGGGTACTGTAAAGGTTTCTTATAGCAGCGAAGGCGCTGAAACAGTGGAGGTTAACTATAGTTACAATGCCCTTTCATTCACCGACGTAGCAACGCTCAGCGAACTCAATGCTAAGAGCAGTGACAATTATGAAGTATATCGCTATACAGGCGAGGCTGTGGTAAGTTTTATTGACAAAACGGCCAACCGCATCTACGTTCAAGATGCTACTGCTGCAACTGTTATTGCGAATGAAAATTTAAAAATGCCTAATGTAGGCGACAAACTTTCTGGCTTCTTTGGAACAGTTAGCAGCAGTTGGGGTGTAACTACGCTCACTCCCGAATCATTTATGGGACAAGCGGCAATGGGCAACGTGCTCAGCACCAACAATGAGGTTGTCCCCACTGTTGCTACCCTCGCAGAAGTAAAGGCTACTCCTAAGAATTACTTGAACAAACTCATGCGCATTAATGGCGTAACCATTACGTCTGATAGCGAAACTTTCGCTGAAGGCATGACACAACCTACGCTGAGCGACGGTACTGAAACGGCTAAGATGCGTATATTCAAGGGCACTTCGCTTATCGGTACGGCTATTCCTACGGAAGCGATTGACCTCGTAGGCCTCTCTACCTCAACGGGTGCAGTGATCATTGCACCACGTAGTGCTGAGGACATCAAGACACCTGAAGTAGTTGGTAACCCCGAACTTACCATTACACCCGCTCAGTTCGACATGGCGGCTGGCAAGGTAGGTCAAACCACTGAGGTGGGTACCATTCACATCAGCGCGAAGAACATGCCCGCAGCTACTACGCTTGAGATTACAGGTGCTAACCGCGCTATGTTTGCCACTTCGGTAACGGAGATTAAGAAGGGAACAAGTGAGACAGATGTTGTCATCTCTTATAACCCGACAGCCATTGGCAAGCACAGTGCACGTGTCTTTATCGACTGCCCCGAAGTGCCTACACTCTCACAATCTATTACCCTCTCAGCCTACGCCATTGACGAGCAAAATCCGCCCGTTGTTAAGGCCAACGTTGAAAGCGTAAACTTTGAAGCAAAGGCTGGCGAAACGGCAGAACAGACAATCGTGATCCAGACGGCTAACTTGCCCGACTATGCACACGTTAAGTTGGCTAGTGTTGACGTGTTCCGCATCAGTTCTTCTATGTTGATGAAGAATGCCAACACTTCTGTAAAGATTTCTTTCGTTCCGCTGAGTGCTGGCACTTACAACAACGAACTCATCGTTACTACTTTGGGCGCTGATGAGTTACACATTCCTATTAAGGGTGTAGCTACGGATAATACAATGCCTGACAAACCGACTGAGGGTGACCTCCTTCCGCTCGATCCTTCTAACCCCACAACATTGCTCAACGAACACTTTGATAAGGGCGAGAAGAATAAGCCTCTCGCTATTGACGGTTGGAAGAACATTGCTACAAAGGGCACACGTGCTTGGTGGAACTATACGTTCAACGATACGGACGAGTCAGCTGGCGAACACGTAGCAAAGGTAACGGCTTACGACTCTAAGGTAGAGGACGGTGACGAGACAGAAGCTGAGATGATGCTCGTTACGCCTGCCCTCAACTTTAAGGATGCTGCTTCAAAGGTTTTCACCTTCCGCGTTCGCGGTGACTATTTGACAGACAAGCAGACTGACCAACTCGAGCTCTGCTACATCGATCTCACTGATGGTGAGATGTACATCAGTCCCGTTGGCGGCTTCACAATGCCTTCAACAAAGGACGAGAGCGGTGAATGGTTTGAATATCACGTCGACCTCACCGACCAGCCCATTGCTGACACCTTCTTTATGGCCTTCCGCTTTAAGAGCACATGCGGTCGTAACAACGCTGCTACTTACTACATTGACGATGTAAGTTTCGGCCGCACCGACCTTCCAGTCGTTCGCACTGATGTCGCATCGCTTGCTTTCGAAGCTATTAAGGGCCAAGATGCTACATCAGACGAGGTAACCGTAACGACTCAGAACTTGACTGAACCTATCAAACTCACCTTGGGGGGTCCTAATAAGAGCAAGTTCAAACTCTCTGAGAGTGAACTCCCTGCAGAGGGTGGTGTATTCACCGTTCGTTTCAACTCTGATGCTGAAGGCGTTCATGAAGCATACGTTAAGTTGGCTTCACGTGGCGCAGCCGACAAGTACGTTGTACTGACTGTCAACAACACCTTGCAGACAGGCATTGATGGCATCAACGTTGCTCCTGCCGACATCACCATATTTGCTCTCAATGGTGTTGCCTTGAAGAGTGGCAAGGCCATCACGCCTGCCGAAGCTATCAAGGGTTTGCCCACTGGCACTTACATCTTGCAGAAGACTGATGCAAATAGCATTCAACGCTTCAAGATAGCAGTGAAGTAATCGCTTATACACATTAATCATAGAAAGCCAAGATAAGGTCTACACCTCTATCTTGGCTTTTTTATTAAACTGCTATTTAGCGGCCTCTCCCTCTCACCCTCTCCCCGGCCGGGGAAGAGATGAGGGGGAGAGGCCGCTAAATAGATAGGTAAACTGCAATCCTTCTTGCGTTCATGAAGGTTTTTCAAATGAAATCTGTAATTTTGCACCTTTAGTGAAAGCAATAACGTATGAACGAAACGATACAGGTAAAGGGAGCGAGGGTAAACAACCTCAAAAACGTGGATATTGACATACCGCGTGACAAACTCATCGTTATAACCGGACTCAGTGGTTCGGGTAAGTCGTCGTTGGCCTTCGATACATTGTATGCCGAGGGCCAACGACGCTATGTTGAGAGCCTTTCGGCCTATGCACGTCAATTTTTGGGCCGTATGCACAAGCCTGAGTGTGACTACATAAAAGGACTTCCCCCTGCTATTGCTATCGAACAGCGCGTGACGAGTCGTAATCCGCGTTCGACCGTGGGCACCAGCACCGAGATATATGAATATCTTCGTCTGCTTTATGCACGCATAGGTCACACCTTCTCGCCCATAAGTGGTGTGGAGGTGAAGCGCCACACCGTGCAGGACGTGATTGACTGCATGCACTCTTACTCTATGGGCACGCGCTTTACCGTACTTGCTCCTATGCGAGTGCGTCAAGAACGTACTTTGCTCCAGCAGCTCAGCATCGACCTTCAACAAGGACTCTCACGTCTCGACGTTGACGGCGAAATGGTGCGCATTGAGGACTTTGCCGAACAATTGAAGGCGGGGCAAGTAGTCGTTGACGATGCACCACACGATGAGGCTTTGCCAGCTCCCACGCCTGAGGCTGTGTACTACTCGCTCTCGCAACTTAATCTGTTGATTGACCGCCTTTCGGTAAGTGATGACAAAGACGTGCTTTCGCGTTTAGCCGACTCAGCAGAGACGGCCTTCTTCGAGGGTGACGGACAGTGTATGCTTCGCTTTTATCCAGCCCGTATTCTTCACACCTTTTCTACTCGCTTCGAGGCCGATGGCATTACATTCCGCGAACCTGACGACAATATGTTTTCGTTCAACTCGCCCATAGGTGCTTGCGAGCGTTGCGAGGGCTTTGGCCGCGTAATGGGCATTAGCGAACATCTCGTTGTGCCTGACACATCGAAGAGCCTTATGGATGGTGCTGTGATGTGTTGGCGAGGTGAGAAGATGGGAGAGTGGAAGAATGAGTTTATACGTCGTTGCTCGGTGCGAAAAAATGGGTTTCCTATCTTTGAACCTTATTATAAACTTACGCGCAAACAGAAGGACATGCTTTGGCATGGCGATGCGGCCGAACAACGATTACCTGAAGAAGAGCAAGTAAGCATTGATGCTTTCTTTCGCATGTTAGAGCGCAATCAGTACAAGATACAATATCGTGTCATGCTGGCGCGCTATCGTGGCAAGACGATTTGTCCTGAGTGCCACGGTTCGCGCTTGAAGAAAGATGCAGAATACGTCAAAGTGGGCGGCCGTAGTATCACGGAATTGGTACAACTGCCTATCAAGGAGTTAGTTCCCTTCTTCGACCAGCTCGAACTCAGTGAACACGATGCAGCAGTGGCCAAGCGATTGCTGAATGAGATAAAGAGTCGTTTGCACTTTCTCTCTGAAGTAGGACTCAACTACCTCACGCTCGACCGCCTCTCTAATACGCTTTCGGGTGGTGAGAGTCAGCGCATCAACCTTGCCACATCGTTAGGTTCTTCATTGGTCGGCTCGCTCTACATTCTTGACGAACCGAGCATTGGCCTTCATCAACGCGACACGCGTCGCCTTATCAACGTATTGAAGGAGTTGCGCGACTTGGGAAATACGGTTATCGTGGTTGAACACGATGAAGAGATTATGCGTGCGGCTGACTATATTATAGATATAGGTCCTGAAGCGGGTCGATTAGGCGGACAAGTGGTGTACGCTGGCCCTTTTATGAAGAACGAGAATGAACTCTTGCAGTGTCACCCCGAACTCTTTGATAAGGAGAAGGGAGTATATTACTCACACACGCTCAACTACCTATATGGTCGCGAACAAATTCCCGTACCTACGACTCATCGCACGTGGAATCGTAGCATCATAGTTGAGGGAGCACGCGAGAACAATTTGAAGGGCATTGATGTAACCTTCCCTCTCAACGTGCTGACGGTCGTGACAGGTGTAAGTGGTTCGGGTAAGTCTACCCTCGTGCGCGACATCTTCTATCGGGCTCTCAAGCGGGCTAAAGACGAGGTGGCCGATCGTCCAGGCGAGTTCCGCCGACTGTCAGGCGACATTGATGCCGTGCAGGCCATTGAGTTTGTTGATCAAAATCCTATCGGTCGTTCTTCACGTTCTAATCCCGTCACTTACGTCAAAGCGTATGATGAGATACGTAAACTCATGGCTGCGCAGCCATTGGCCAAGCAAATGGACTTTACACCAGCTTACTTCTCGTTCAATGCCGATGGCGGCCGTTGTGAGGAGTGTAAGGGCGACGGTGTAGTAAAGGTCGAGATGCAGTTTATGGCTGACTTAGTACTTGAGTGTGAGAGTTGTCATGGCAAGCGCTTCAAGAGCGACGTGCTTGAGGTAAAGTATGAGGGTAAGAATATCTACGATATGCTTGAGATGACTGTCAACCAAGCCATTGAGTTCTTTACCGAACATGGTCAGAAGAAGATTGTCAGCCGTTTGCGTCCTTTACAAGACGTGGGTTTAGGCTACATCAAGTTAGGCCAATCCAGTTCTACCCTTTCGGGCGGTGAAAACCAGCGTGTCAAGCTGGCCTATTATTTAGGTTTGGAGCGTTCCGTACCTACGCTATTCATCTTCGACGAACCAACCACAGGTCTTCACTTTCACGACATCAACCGTCTGCTCCACGCCTTTAATGCCTTGATTGAGCGAGGCCATAGTATCGTAGTGATTGAACACAATCCTGATGTTATCAAGTGTGCTGACCATATCATCGAACTTGGCCCCGAAGGTGGCAACGAAGGCGGATATCTTATTCAAGGTTGATAAGTTGAGTTAGTGTTGGTCAGTCTGCAGTTCATAAACTTATTAAACTCACTCAACTTATTAAACTCATTAAACTCATTAAACTCATTAAACTAACTAAACTCATTAAACTAACAAAACTCATAACCCTCCCTTAATGGACATCTTGCACATCATTACCCAAATGCTGATGATATTCGGCATTGTGTTGGTCGGACTCTTTGCGGCCAAGCGTAATTTGTGGGCGGGCGATCTCGACCGCAAGCTCTCTATCTTTATTATGAACATATCCATGCCAGCACTTATCTTGGCATCGGTTATGGGCAAAGACCTCGCATTCGAAAACTCCGAACTCATCTCACTTGCCGTAGTGGCCGTCGTCAATTACATTGTACTCATCGGTTTGGCTTATCTCATACCCCACTTATTTAAGGTAAACAAAGCCCGATTAGGTATCAGTCGCTTTATGTTAGCCTTTGGCAACGTCAGTTTCATTGGCTACCCCGTGTGCGATGCTGTGTTTGGCTCCAAGGCCGTGTTCTGCGCCTCTGTACTCAATATTCCCTTCAACCTCTTAGTCTTCACTATCGGAGTCTCGTTTATAAATGGAGGCAAAGCTAAGAGTGCCTTCTCACCCCGACTCATATTATCGCCTTGCGTTGTAGCTTCGCTCATTGCTGTAGTAATCGCTGTGGCACGCATTCAGATGCCCACGCCCGTGGGACAGTGGTTTCACCTCTTAGGCGACCTCACTACTCCTTGTGCGCTGCTTATCATCGGTTCCAGTTTGAGCCACATACCTGTGCGCGATATGTTAGGCAATCGTTTTGTCTATTCCATGACGCTGCTTCGCCTCTTCATTCTCCCCTTAGCCGTAGGTGGCGTATTAGCTCTGATGGGGATCAATCCCTTTGTGAGCGACGTAGCTGTTGTGTTGAGTGCCATGCCTGTCGCCACCAATGGTATCATGCTCTGCTTACAATATGGTAAGGACGAGCGCGTAATGACGCAAGGTCTCTTCTTTACCACCTTGCTCTCCGTCATTAGTATCCCATTAGTAGCCTATTTGGCAAGTTTGTTCTAATTCTTAGTCGACGAGTTCTTTTAGTTGACAAGTTAACAAGTTGACGAGTTAACGGGTAAGTTTGAAGGTAACTTACTTGTCAACTCGTCAACTTGTTAACTTATCAATCAAAATAAAAAAGAAGAAATGCTCTACTTTCTCCTCTCCCTCCTCTCCCTCCTCTCCCTCATTGCCGGTTATGCCATTGGCACCTTGCGTTCGCAGCGCGAGGCCATAGCAGCTAAAGCGCAACTCAAGGCCGAACAACAACATGCTGACGAGGCCATGCGCAAACAGGCGCAAGCCCTACGTGCTGAGTTTAAAGCCATGTCCGTCGAAATGATGCGCACACAAGGCGATGCCTTACGCGAGCAACACGTCAACTCGCTCGAAGCCTTACTCAAACCTCTTGGTCACGACATCGAAGCCTTTCGCACGCAGTTTGTAAAAGGACACGCTTCACTCGATGGCTATATCAAAGCCCTCGTCGAACAGACGCAGTCGCTTGGTCGCGAAGCCGACGACCTTGCCAAAGCTCTTAAAGGCAACACCAAGTTGCAAGGCAATTGGGGCGAAGCTGTATTGGCCAACCTACTTTCTGTATCAGGTCTCACTGAAGGCCGCGACTATACGTTGCAAAGCCACGTAGCTGACGGACGTGGCTCTGTAGCTATACCCGATGTAGTGGTTCACCTACCGCAAAGTCGCAACGTTATTATTGACTCTAAGGTATCACTCAAAGCCTTTACCGAATACGTGGCTGCCGACGATGCCCTTGAGCAAGACCGCCTCATGAAAGAGCACTTACGCAGTGTGCGTCAACATATTAAGGAATTGGCCGATAAGAATTATAGTAAGTTGGTAAAGGATAGTATTGGTTACGTTTTAATGTTCATTCCTGGCGAAGCCGCCTATGTAGCTGCCGTGACGGCCGACCCTACACTGCCCACTGAAGCTTACAAGCAACATGTTATCCTTATCAACCCCACCAACCTTCTCATGGCCCTTCAGCTGGCTTACAATCTGTGGCAGAGTGAGTTACAAAGCCGTTCGGTTAACGAGATTTACACCTCAGCCGAGAAACTTTATAAAAAGTTTAGTACCTTTGCCCAAAACTTTGTAAAGATAGGCAACTCTATCGACCAACTGCACCGCACCTACGATGATGCACAACGCCAACTCACCACAGGTCGTGGCAACATCATCAGTCAATTAGAGGGTTGGCGCAAGAAGGGACTTACCCCCTCAGCCTCTCTCCCCGATGAATTAACGGGAGAAGAAGAAAACTAATTAATGTGTGAATGCATGGTTAATGTGCAAATGTGCGAATGTGCAAATGTGCAAATGGTCGCCTTTATTTACTGAGTTTTAAGAAAAAGGAATGATGCAATGTCATTAAAACACAGCAAGTAAAAGCGACCATTTGCACATTCGCACATTAACCATGTATTTGCACATTAAAAATATCGTTTGCCATGTTTAAATTCGAAGCAAAATCAAAGTTAAAGGGCGGAATGACACTTGTAGGTGCCGTGTTGGTAGTCGTGGCGCTACTCGTCTACTTCCTGCCACGCGAAACCAAGTTTGGCTACGAATACGAGCAAGGACGCCCCTGGCGCTACAACTCACTCATAGCCACCTTTGACTTCCCAATATATAAGACGCAACAAGAGGTTGAAGCCGAACGCGATAGTGCTTTGGCCAACTTTCAACCCTTCTATGTTGAGAATGCTCAAATGGGCCAACGCCAGATAGCCGCCTTTCATAACGACTTTGTCAATGGTGCGTTCAACGATGTGCCAGCACGTTTCTTGCCTCACATCGAACGACTCATGGCTGCTGTCTATCAAGCGGGTATTGTCAACTCGGCCGACCTTTCACAGATGGCCAAAGATCGCATTACAGGCATTCGTGTAGTCGAAGGCACTGAAGCCCTCTCGCGTTCTCTCACCGAACTCTACTCTACCCGCTCGGCCTACGAATACATCGTACATTGCGACAGTACACAGTTTCCACGCGAGATAATAGCCCGTTGTAACCTCAATCAATACCTCGCCCCCAACCTACTCGTTGATAGTGCCAAGACAAGTACCGCACGTGAGGACCTCATCGCCTCCGTAGCTCCCGCAGCAGGTATGGTACAAAGTGGACAGCGCATCATCGATCGTGGTGAGATTGTGTCGGCCGACCAATATAAGATACTACAATCCTTCGAGCGTGAGACCGTGCGTCGCAATGACCCTTCAGAAGGCTTTTGGCAGGTGCTTCTCGGACAGGTTATCTTCGTGTCGTGCATTTTAGGTTCATTTGTCTACTACCTCCGCCTCTATCGGCGCGACTATCTTTATTCACCTCATAGCATATTGCTCCTATCGTCGCTAGTAGCTATCTTCCCCTTGATTACCTATCTCATGGTCGATCATAAGACGTTTAGCGTCTATATGGTGCCTTACGCCATGGTGGCCATCTTTGTGCGCACCTTCATGGATTCTCGCACCGCCTTCATGGCTATGGTGTGCAGCGTCGTGCTTTCTTCTTTTGCCCTTCACTCTAACTACGAGTTTGTGGTCGTACAATTCATGGCGGGCATGACTGCTATCTATGCCCTTCGCGACTTGAGCGAACGTTCGCAACTCCTACGTGTAGCCCTTTACGCCTTCCTCACGTCCACCACCATTATGCTCGGTTTCGACCTTTCACAAGGCGTCGATTGGAGCCACATCGATCGTTCTATCTATATATATAATGGTGTAAATGGTGTTCTCCTACTCTTTGCCTATCCCCTACTCTATCTGTTGGAGAAGACATTTGGCTTCACTTCAAGCGTAACGTTGGTCGAACTTTCCAATACGAACAATATAATCTTCCGCCTTATGGCCAAGAAGGCACAAGGCACCTTTGTTCACTCCTTGCAAGTGGCCAACCTCGCTGCCGAGGTGGCCGATAAGATTGGAGCCAAACCTCAGTTGGTGCGTACGGGAGCACTTTACCATGATATAGGTAAAATGGTCAACCCCGCGTTCTTTACCGAAAATCAAACGGGTGTCAACCCACACGATGAACTCAGCGAAGAGCGTTCTGCACAAATCATCATCAGCCACGTGACAGAAGGTCTTCGTTTAGCGGATAAATATCACCTGCCCAAAGTGATACGTGACTTCATCTGTACTCACCACGGACGTTCACAAGTAAAGTATTTCTATATACAGTGGCAAAACAAACATCAAGGCGAGCAGCCTGACCCCAAACTATTTACTTATCCTGGCCCCAACCCTTTCACGCGCGAACAAGCCATTCTCATGATGTGCGATGCCGTTGAAGCATCGTCACGTTCGCTCAAGGAATACACCGAGGAGAGTATCAAAGAGTTGGTCGACCGCATCGTCGACGGACAAGTGCAGGCAGGCTACTTCCGCGAGTGTCCTATCACCTTCCGCGATATTGCCGATGCCAAGCGCGTACTCGTAGAGAGTATCAAGACAATCTACCATACGCGCATAGCCTATCCCGAACTCAATCCCAAACCCATCACTCCGCGTCCACAACCCCGACGCCCCTACTTCTTCGGACGTAGATAACTATCAACTCTAAAAAAATAAGAACCTATGATACAAAATGGAGAAAACTATATACGTTTTGATTGGGCGATGAAACGCCTCTTGCGCAATAAGGCCAATTATGTGGTGTTAGAGGGATTCTTATCCTCACTTATTGGTAAAGGGATAAAAATTCACCGATTCCTTGAGAGCGAAAGCAATCAAGAAGATGATGAAGACAAATACAATCGTGTCGATATCTTTGCAGAGAGCGAAGGCGGCGAACTCTGCATTATTGAAGTGCAGAATAGCCGCGAGCTATCTTACTTTCATCGCATGCTATATGGAGTGTCAAAAGCCATCACGGAATACATCGGTTTAGGCAAGCCCTATGATGAGGTGCGCAAAGTGTATTCCATCAATATTGTCTATTTTGAACTAGGACAAGGTAAAGATTACGTCTATCATGGCAGGACAGAGTTTAAGGGCATACATGCACCGCATGATACATTAAAACTCTCAGTACGTCAAAATGAAAAGTTCTTTGGAAAAAAAGAAAAAGATATACTACGTCGTAAAGATGCAGGTATGCTCTTTCCCGAATATTACGTATTGCGTGTAAACGATTTTGACTCTGTAGCTAAAACACCGCTTGACGAATGGATTTCCTTTCTAAAAACAGGACAAATAAGTAAAGAGGCAAAAGCAGCAGGACTTCCTGAAGCTCGTGAGCGCTTACGTGTTGATGCCCTTTCCGAAGATGATAGGCAAGCCTATTTTCGCCACATGGAATCTGTTCGTCATATGAAGAGTCTTTTCGACACTAGTCGCGATGAAGGTTACGAGGAGGGTCGTGCAGAAGGTCGTGCAGAAGGTCGCAAAGAAGGTCGTGCTGAAGGTCGTGCTGAAGGTCGCGAAGAAGGTCGCGCAGAAGGTCGCGCAGAAGGTCGTGCAGAAGGTAAACTTCTACAACAAATAGAAGTGGCACGTACCATGTTGGCAGATGGAATGCAGCTTAGTTTGGTAATGAAGTATACAGGCTTAACGAAAAAGCAAATAGAGGAAAGTCAAAGTTAGACTATGGCTAGGCAATAAAAGGGAAAAAAATGCTTTTTCCCTTTTTATTGCGCTCACCTTGCACTAACTTTGCATCTCAAAATAAAGAAAAGTAATAACAAATAACATACGATGAATTTTGTAGAAGAACTCAAATGGCGCGGCATGTTGCACCAAATGATGCCGGGCACTGAAGAATTGCTCGAAAAAGGCATGACAACAGCCTATGTAGGTATCGACCCAACGGCCGACTCTTTACACATTGGCCATCTCTGCTCTGTAATGATGCTCCGCCACTTCCAGCGTGCGGGCCACAAGCCATTAGCACTCGTAGGTGGTGCAACAGGTATGATTGGCGACCCTTCAGGCAAAAGTGCCGAGCGTAACCTCCTTACCGAAGACATTCTTCGCCACAACGTTGCTTGTATCAAGAAGCAACTCTCTCACTTCCTCGACTTCGATTCTGATGCTCCCAATGCAGCCGAATTGGTTAACAACTACGACTGGATGAAGGACTTCACCTTCCTCGATTTCGCACGCGAGATTGGTAAACACATCACTGTCAACTATATGATGGCTAAGGATAGCGTGAAGAAACGCTTGAATGGTGAAGCACGTGACGGACTTTCATTCACAGAGTTTACCTATCAGCTCTTACAGGGTTACGACTTCCTCCACCTCTACGAGACGAAGAACTGCAAACTCCAAATGGGTGGTTCTGACCAATGGGGCAACATCACCACTGGTACCGAACTTATTCGTCGTACTCTTGGTGCTGAAGCTGATGCTTATGCCCTCACTTGTCCGCTTATTACCAAGGCCGACGGTAAGAAGTTTGGTAAGACGGAGCAAGGCAACGTATGGCTCGACCGTCGTTACACCACTCCTTACAAGTTTTACCAATTTTGGCTCAACGTAGGCGACGAAGAAGCAGAACGTTATATCAAGATTTTCACCTCACTCGAGCACGATGAGATTGAAGCCCTCATTGCCGAACATCGTGCCGACCCAGGTCGTCGTCTCCTTCAGAAGAAGTTGGGCGAAGAGGTTACCTGTATGGTACACAGTCGTGAAGACTATGAAATGGCCCTCGAAGCCTCAAACATTCTCTTCGGCAAGGCTACTAAAGATAGCCTCTTAAAACTTGATGAAGCTACGCTTCTCAGCGTATTCGATGGTGTACCCCAATTTGAGGTAGCCAAAGATCAAGTTCTTGGAGCCAAGGCTGTTGACCTCTTTGCCGAAACCACCAAGTGTTTCGCTTCAAAGGGTGAAATGCGTAAGCTCACCCAGGGTGGTGGCGTAAGCCTTAACAAAGAAAAACTTGCTGCTTTCGATCAGGAAATCAATTCTGACGACCTCATTGACGGCAAGTATCTTCTTGTTCAGCGTGGTAAGAAAAACTACTTCCTCATCATTGTGAAGTAACATATATATTAATTATATGTGTACATTATAAGGTATGTTATAATGTACGCACGTATATCAGCAACTAAGGGGCAGGCCTTCTGGCTTGCGAATAAAGAGTCATGAGTCAGCTATTTTTAGCTCACCATTCTCTTATTCGCAGACCAAAGGTCTGCCCCTCAGTTGTAGCTTAACCATGCGTAGTTAAGTAGGTAAATTTTGCAACTAATTGAAAATCAATACTTTTAGAAATGCAAAGTACTTAAGAAAATCTCCATGATAGCTGCTTTTCGCCCATTTTTCGCAAAAACGCCCACAAAAAGGCCTTCAAAACGCAAAAACATCGTTGAAAAAACTCAAAAACACAGTGCAAGAGATTTATCGCTCCCTCAGTGTTTTTAAATTTCTCCCTCAGTGTTTTCATTTTTCTCCCTCAGTATTTTCAAAATACTCCCTTTTACCCCTCATATCTTCCTCAGTGTTTTTTTAGAACGTCACATTTAGAACGTCAAGATTTCTTACCTATAGTCACAAATTGCAGTTTGAATAATTAACGATAAATTACATGATAATTAATGCCCCCCAGCGTGCTCATATATATATTATATGTATATACGCGTAAAACAAGCGCATTTATGTTCTTCAATACAAAACATAAAAAAATCATCTTAATTATTTGTTCCTTCAAAGCAGAGAACGTACTTTTGCCTTGTTACTCGTTCCCCGCGAAAAAAAGTTTGAAAAAAGTTTCACTCTTTAAGTCGTTGGTTTACAACGACTTACGCATTTAGAGGAGAAATTTCTCAAAGATTTCTTCCAAAAACATTTGGCCCGTAATGAAAAAGTTTCTACCTTTGCACTCGCAAATCAGAAATGAGGCCTACAACACTAACAAACACGGTGTTGGTAACGGGTTGAACGAACGATAAGCAAACGATCTTTGACAAGAATTACATAAAACTATTTTGTAGAGAAGTACAAGAGACAAATGAGCATTCAAATAAAGAATGTCTCGGGTTAAAAAGTCACTTGTCAATTCCAAGCGAAATAAATCTGACAGGCGTCTTGAGCGCAAACAGAGAATAAACAAAAACATTATATTACAATGAAGAGTTTGATCCTGGCTCAGGATGAACGCTAGCTACAGGCTTAACACATGCAAGTCGAGGGGCAGCGATGAAGAAAGCTTGCTTTCTTCAGGCGGCGACCGGCGCACGGGTGAGTAACGCGTATCGAACCTGCCTCATACTCAGGAATAGCCTTGCGAAAGTAAGATTAATGCCCGATGTTATTAGAGTATCACATGATGTTCTAATTAAAGATTTATCGGTATGAGATGGCGATGCGTCCCATTAGCTTGTTGGCGGGGTAACGGCCCACCAAGGCATCGATGGGTAGGGGTTCTGAGAGGAAGGTCCCCCACATTGGAACTGAGACACGGTCCAAACTCCTACGGGAGGCAGCAGTGAGGAATATTGGTCAATGGACGCAAGTCTGAACCAGCCAAGTAGCGTGCAGGAAGACGGCCCTCTGGGTTGTAAACTGCTTTTAGTTGGGAATAAAGTGCACCACGTGTGGTGTTTTGTATGTACCATCAGAAAAAGGACCGGCTAATTCCGTGCCAGCAGCCGCGGTAATACGGAAGGTCCAGGCGTTATCCGGATTTATTGGGTTTAAAGGGAGCGCAGGCGGACCTTTAAGTCAGCTGTGAAATACGGCGGCTCAACCGTCGAACTGCAGTTGATACTGGAGGTCTTGAGTGCACACAGGGATACTGGAATTCATGGTGTAGCGGTGAAATGCTCAGATATCATGAAGAACTCCGATCGCGAAGGCAGGTATCCGGGGTGCAACTGACGCTGAGGCTCGAAAGTGCGGGTATCAAACAGGATTAGATACCCTGGTAGTCCGCACAGTAAACGATGAATACTCGCGATTTGCGATACACAGTAAGTCGCCAAGCGAAAGCGTTAAGTATTCCACCTGGGGAGTACGCCGGCAACGGTGAAACTCAAAGGAATTGACGGGGGCCC
>OLFV01002003.1_pt1 | contig 16897 bp, 16 predicted proteins | sample 1605551 | NCBI WGS metagenome assembly OLFV01 (sample SAMEA3888922, study PRJEB22519) | human gut metagenome | biome: human gut; feature: human-associated habitat; material: faeces | place: Denmark | collected 2011
GCTAAAGGCTTGGACATTGCTGATTATTTGCTCAAAATCAAGCCTGCAGAAGCAAGACTTCAAGCCCTCATCAAACAGAATCCTGCCATTCGGAAGTTGATAGATGTCTTCAAACTCGAAATTGTTGACGAGCCTCAACCACGTTTCCGCACTCCTAAAAGGCAACGTGGTTTCAGACTCTGAGATGATTTGAAAAATCGAGGTATCTGACGATAGCAAGTTATGTTTTGAGTTACTCAAAACCTTTCGAGTTACTCTCGAAAGCACTTGCCTATCGGTAGATACCTCTCCAAAGTCGAGTATCTGAATCAACCTATCGGTAAGTATTGATTTGCAAATATGATGATTGAGAGACTTACTGACGTACTGATTCATTGTCGTATTGATATACAGACAGAAAGAACGGTAACGCTACTTCATATATCGCATCATCTTGTCGATGCAACTTCGCTTCTGCTCTTCATTCGGATGAACATAAAGGTTAAGCGTAGTACTAATATCGGCATGTCCCAAAAGAACACTCACGGTCTTGTAATCGCAATGACTCTCAATACAGCGAGTAGCAAAACTGTGGCGTAGCCCATGAAATTTTAATCGCGGAATATCCAACTGCTTCAATAGCTTGTTAAAATAGTTGCGATACGTTCTTGGCTCAGTCGGTTTTGTGTTGTTCGTGAGGACATAGTAGTCCTTGTTCACCACCTTCATCAAAGGCTTAAAAATTCTGACAAGTTCTTTACTCAAAGGAATCTCACGCAAAGAGTTCTTTGTCTTAGGAGTATTAATCACAATCTCCGTATGTGGTTTATCAGAATCCACAATATAAATGCGCTCGATGGTGCGATTAACATGAAGTAATCCTGTGTCCATATTAATGTCTGACCATTTTAAGGCGCAAACTTCTCCAATGCGAAGTCCGGTAGAAAGACACACAAGTATCCCCAAATTAGGAAACGTGAAATTGTCTTTGAGATAGTCCATTAGCTTCTTTTGATGCGCCTTTGTCAAAATTGGCAATGTAGCCTTTGGCTGATTAGCAGGAAACTTAACTTTCCACTCTACATGATTGAGCCAACCTTGCTTCTCTCCGAAACGAACCACCATTTTTAAAACAATGAGCATGTCCTTGATACTTTTTTGGCTCAATCCATGATTCAACTTGTCCAAGGCAAAAGCCTGAACCTCTTCTTCCGTAACCTCCATCTTACCTCCAAAAATTGGAAGTAAATGGTTCTCCAACGATAACAAATATACTGCCATCGTTGATTGCTTGACATACTGGCGTTTGTCTTCTTTCCAGATGTCTGCAATCTCCTTAATAGTCTTTTTATTATTAACCATGTTATTATTTTAAGGGAATAGACCCTTATATAAATAAGGCGAAAGATGATTAGGGAAAATTGCATCCTAAAGGTACCCCATTTGAGATTCCCGGAATTTGAGGGTGAATGGGAGAAGTGTAAGTTGGGGGATATTGCGACTGGTTTTGATTATGGCATGAATGCTCCCGCTAAAGTTTTTGATGGAGTAAATAAATATATACGCATCACAGATATAGATGAAACATCGTCAACTTATAATGATAGCGATATTGTTTCGCCTGATGGAACTTTGACTGATACCTATCTTGTAAATGAACGAGATATACTGTTAGCAAGAACTGGGGCAAGCACAGGCAAATCATATCTATACAAGAAAACAGACGGAAAGTTGTATTTTGCAGGTTTCTTGATTAGAGCAAATGTGCCTGAACACAACCCATACTTTGTATTTTCTCAATTACATACCCATAGATATTGGAAATGGGTGTCAATTATGTCTGCACGTTCAGGGCAACCTGGTATTAATTCGCAAGAATACTCTTCTTTTCCAATTTACACAACATCTATACAAGAAGAAAGAAAAATATCTAAATTATTGTCTCTTCTTGAAGAGCGCATTGCCACCCAAAGCAAGCTGATAGAAAAGTTAGAGTCCCTAATCAAGGGAATTGCACAGAAGATAGTTCACAGCAACAAGACTAATGTACGTTTGTCAGAGTGCGTAGAATGCAGTTCTTCCACCTTACAAGAAAGTGATGTTTGTGAACATGGTGCATATCCAGTTTATGGAGCAAATGGCATCGTTGGCTACCTCGATAATTATAATACAGAGGGTGAAGCCGTTTATATTATCAAAGATGGTTCTGGTGTAGGAACCGTTTCCTACGTTACAGGCAAATGTTCTGCAACAGGAACTTTGAATACATTACAAGCAAAAGAAGGCTATTCACTCCAATACCTTTACTATCTGCTGAAAGTATTCAACTTTGAACCTTATAAGACAGGTATGGCTATACCTCACATATATTTCAAGGATTATGGCAAAGCCAAGTTTTTTTGCCCATCATATACAGAACAACTCCAATATGCTAAGTCGTTATCTGCAATAGATAGCAAATTATTGGTGGAAAAGAACATTCTAACAAGCCTAAGTATGCAGAAGAAATATTTGCTCCGCCAGATGTTTATATGAACATTTGGCGAAGCAGATACTGCTTTTGAGAATTATAAAGGTTAAGCATTTGTCTTTCTGTTTCTATTTTACAGTCTATATGCCCCAATACAGAGTATATTCGTTTTTGATCAGCTAAGGTTGGTAGTTTAATACTTGCCTTCTCTAAATCAGCCTTACACAGGTTGAATCTCGTACTTCCTTGTGCATAAGGATAAATAAATTTGCGGAATGCTGTTAAAGAAACGTAGTAAGACAGATACGGAGGAAAAGCAACTTCCGTATTTGTAATGTGAATTCCAAAACAGAAACTATTGAGATACACTTTCTCTTTACCAAGATACACAGACCCTACACCAACTTCTTCTGGAGTTTCCGAGGATAACGTGAATAACACATCGCCGTATTTTACAACATTCTGTTTCTCATCATCTTTGATTGCCACATATTGGAAATCATTTTCTTTGATGACATTGTTTGAATACACATTCAAATAAGTTATGAAAGGCTTACCCGAACCAAAATCTTGTGCTGACTTCCCAGATAGTCCAGAATATGAAGTGCCAAGTTCTGCAAAAGAGGTCAATACTTCATCACCATATTGAGTATACAAGAAGTCATTTAGTCCCTTGATTAAGGACTCTAACTTTTCAATCAGCTTGCTTTGGGTGGCAATTCGCTCATCTAAAAGAGTCAATAATTTTGCAATTTTATATTGCTCTTGAATGGAAGGCAAAGACAATTGATAAGTTCTCATCTGATTTTTATCGCCACATGGCATTTTCACGCCCTTTGCTCCACTCATTACGTAATTGATAAATTTATCATTTGCCACAGCATAATGCAAATAGTCTTTTGCGACAGTATCTGTTGCTTGCAAGACAAAAACATCAGAAGAACACCCACCGTCAAATGTTGCTTTCCATACTTTTTTGAGGTAAGGACGAATATTTGAAATTAGGATGTCACCACAAGTAAAGGAAATGACATTTGTTTCATTAGGGACAGACTTAGCCTCTACAACACCCTGAAAGTCTTGTAGCATATTCTCTGTTGAAACATAATTCTTGCAATCTAATTTTACGGAACTTACACGAGCAGTAGAAAACTCTGCAATATCCCCCAACTTACATTTCTCCCATTCCCCATGAAATTCCGGGAATCTCAAATGGGGTACATTCAGTTTATTTTGTTCTTTATATGTTGCCATAATTATTTTAAATCCTTAATTGTTTGTTATACTTTCCTCTACTGGTATTTACTCTTCTTTTGGGTCGATGTCAAACGGAAGCAATGGTGTATCATCATCATTGCCATTATTGAATCGGTCGAAATCTGAGATATATGAACGGTCTTGAATAACCTTAAACTTCTCATACTCAGAATAAGCCTTATCTCTTGCTTCCTCTTGGGAAACCTTGCCTGCACTACTCTTTGCATCATAATCCATAGTTGCAAGGAATTGTTGTAAGCGTTGCTTCCAATCATCCATCGTTGTGATAATATGACGCCGTGCACGAGATTCGGCAAGATCAAGAAAACTTGTTGTTATTGTATTGAGCTGAGACAGTTCATCTTCTGAAAGATAGTTCTTGGCGACAATCGTATCAGACTTTTGCACTCTGCCATTAGGTGCTTTTTTCCATGTGGTCAAGCCCATATGTGGCATTTCTGCATCGGCACGTTCATAAACAATCTCTGCTGCCGTATGATTGGTAACAGCCAAGTGCATCATATTCTGTACCATCTTATAAAAGAGTTTGGAACTCTCTGCTTTTGCATCATAGTCAGCACTACACTCAGCGTAAATGTCAGTTATCTTTTGATAATATCTACGCTCTGACGTACGAATTTCACGAATGCGTTCCAGCAAATCATCAAAGTAATCCTTGCCAAAGTGCTTACCTTGTTTCAAACGCTCATCATCTAACACATATCCCTTAATAACAAATTCCTTCAATACAGAGGTTGCCCATATACGGAACTGAGTTGCTTGATAGCTGTTAACTCGATACCCCACAGCTATGATAACATCAAGGTTGTAGAACAACGGAGCACGCTCTACATCACGCTCTCCTTCAAGTTGAACTTGTTGAATTTTTCTACAAGTTGCCTCTCTTTGCAATTCTCCCGACTCATAAATTTGAGAAATATGATAGGCTATAGTTGCCCTATCAACTCCAAACAAAGAAGCCATTCTTTTCTGTGACATCCAAAAGGTCTCACTGTTGAATATCACTTCAATGCGAGTCTCACCTTGTGCAGTCTTATATAGTAAGATATTGGATTCCAACGAGTTCTGCACAATCTCTGTCGGAGATACAGACTGCGAGAAATATTCTCTTGCTTGCTTCACTAATGGCTTCCTTGAATCAGCGTTCTCAGCTATTATCATACAAGCCATTCGAGAAAGATGAAAGTTTTCGACCTTTCGGAAAGAACCACTACCAAGCTTGACCATTTCAACCACATGGTTGAAATGGTCGTCAATATTCATACCCTTTTCACCTGCAACACGAATTGCTTTGTCTATTACATTTTGGAATTTCCAATACCCCGAATATCCCATCGCATTGCAGAGTTCACGAGAGTTCCAATATTCTTTGCCGTTATCATCCACCTTCCGAATTTCATCGAATGTAGGACGCATATCTGATACATTATTCTCTTCCATATATTTTATTCGTTAGATGGTTCCAAAATGAAAATGAGTTCAGACTCTGCAACATCGCACTTGTCGAACAAGTAGCGGAGACAGGCTATCTTACCCTTATTACCCATAGATGTCCAAAGATACTTATCAGTACCTATTTGCGTGCAATAGTTCAAATCAGCTTGTTTAGCAGTCCAAAGATATGCACCTCCATCATAGAGGGAATCGATAATATCAGGATAACGCTCAGACAATAATAATACAATTTTTATAAGCATATCTTTCCATATCGTTTCGTTATACTCATGTCCAAACACACGGAATCCTCTAAGTATTCTATTTGTTGGAGAGAATGATTCTTCGTCCAAAGATACTTCTTCAACAGGTTTTGGCAATGGCTTGAAATCTGTTTTTGGCAGAGGATACAAGCGCAAGAAAGCTTCACATATCTCTTTACTACGCTTTTGTAATTCTTCTTCCGTCCATTTTTGACAGTCAGTAACGCTTCTTGTTAAACGATATTTTGAATCCTTATAACCAGGATATACAATGTTATCTACCGTTCGACCATCACGTTTGATTTCAAAAGCCTTATTACTTAGTTCACTATTTATACCTGTCAATGTCAGATTGGCAAACGTATGCAAATATCTTTCTTGAATTTTCTCAAAATTATCACCAAGCATTTCACGCCACTCTGCATTTAAAGTTTGTGGCATAATGTGCTCAATCGTTGCATCCTTACTCTTCATGTCGGATGCCACATCATTATATTCACCATGCACAGAGTTTTCAAGTCTTTCAAAAAGGAAAATTTGGAAAGGTTTGAGCATGTGATAAGCATCACGATTCTCTATAGCTTCGACAAACTGTGTATCTCTTGGCAACTGATAGTTTCCATCACGGCGCATAATATGATAAGTCAAAATATCAGAGTAAGTAAAGCTGTTTTCCATTCCTGCTTTTTCATACTCTTCCATACTTTTTAGCACATCTTTATGCAAAGCGCAGAAAACCTGAGTTAAGGCATTTCCTGGCATATTGCATACAATACGTCGAGCCATATAATTCTCGACTAAGTCTATAGCCTTGAAGATTTCATCTTCTGTAAGGTGCTTTTCATCAGCATATTTCAAAAACTGGATAAAGAACACATTAGCCACATCAGTCTCTATATTGCAAATATGACGCATTTTGTCAGACAGTTTCTTTGAGTTGAGTTTACCCTCAGTAACTTGCTGATAATATTGAGCATAAACAAGCATCTCTGCAAGTTCTTCCTTACGGTCATGCCCTAACATGTACTTCTTCCATGCACTATATAAGTTAGACAATCTCACAGGGCGTTGGAGTTGTTGCTTGATAGTTAAGTAGTCACGAAGAAACATTGTTGGTTCGTTCTCCGTAGCTATCTCTATCTTTTGCCAATATGTTTTGAAATAATATTGCTGTTCTTCTGCTGTAAGAGACATCAACAAATAGTTTCTAATCTCATCAGCACCTGTCAAATCCAAGCCTGTAGAATTAAGACTTTCAAAAATAAGTTGAGGTTGGTCATTACCATCCAATTCTATTGATATAATTTGCAAACGTTCAATAGCATTCAATAAAGCATCAAACGAAAGCTGATGAGGTTCTTTGGTCAAACGCTCATAGAAATATTGATAATTACGGGTCATCTTAGAATCTTTCACATAATTATCTACATCATGCTCAAAGATTCTATCGTAAGCCTCCATATCATTTTCAATGGGTAAAAGTTTGATTTTTCTTTCTGTACCACTAAACTTTGCCATCAAGAATTCCTCTTTCGCCTCTTCTATACTTCCTTTATCACCTTCAAGTTTACCATCTTCTACGGCATGAATGCCTGCCAATAACAGCAACGAAACTGTTGTAAGACGTTGCTGTCCATCAATGATAAGTCGATTGATGCCATAGCCATCTGCTGGAGATGTAACTATAGAACCAAAGAAATGAGTCGGTCTGCCAGAATGAACCAAATCCACCAAGTCGTTGAACAACTGATTGCAGTTCTCGGTTAACCAACTATAATTACGCTGATATACAGGAATGATAAATTGCACTCTACCTCCTGCTATAACTCTACTTAACAATAATGCATCGCCCTTCATATCAATATTCTTTTAATATTCTACTCAACCAGCCCCAACTCTTTCAGATATACATCAATCTGCTTGTCGAGGTCAGCACGCTTAGCTTCCAAATCCTTGATTTCCTTCATGACCGCATGAATGTCGATAGGCTCTTCTTCCTCGAACGTATCTACATAACGAGGAATATTAAGGTTATAGTCATTGTCGGCAACCTCTTGTAAAGTTGCCAAATGACTATACTTCTCGATTTCCTTGCGCTCACGATAGGTATCAACTATCTTCTTAATGTGTTCTGGGCGAAGCTTATTTTGTGTCTTTATCTTTTCAAACTCCTTGCTGGCATCTATAAAGAGTATATTATCATCATCCTTGCGACACTTCTTTACCACAATGATACAAGTTGGGATACTTGTACCATAGAAAATGTTGGCAGGTAAACCGATGATGGCGTCAATATAGTTCTTCTTCTCAATGAGGAAACGGCGAATCTTACCTTCTGATGCACCACGGAAAAGAACACCATGAGGAGCAACACATGCCATCGTTCCACCTTCATTAAGATGATGGATCATGTGAAGTATGAATGCATAGTCAGCCTTAGACTTTGGAGCCAAGACACCAGCCTTGCTAAATCTATCATCATTATTAAATTTCTCCGCAGCACTCCAGGCTGCAGAGAATGGCGGATTAGCTACCACCGCATCAAACTGTTCCTCAGGGAAAGCATCATCTTCAAGAGTATCTCCATTCTCTATGTCAAAGTCACTAAACTTAACTCCATGAAGCAACATGTTCATTCGGGCAAGGTTGAATGTCGTAGGGTTCTTCTCTTGACCATAAATCAAATCAGCTTTACCATTGCGAGCAGTACGGAGAAGCAATGAACCTGAACCACAAGTTGGGTCATATACATTTTTCAAGCGTGTTTTGCCTGTAGTAACTATATCTGCAAGAATCTGACTAACTTCCTGTGGGGTGTAGAATTCTCCAGCCTTTTTTCCAGCTCCTGCGGCAAACTGACCTATCATATACTCATAGGCATCGCCGAGAATATCAATATCAGAAGCCTCGTTCAAGCCGAAGTCGATACCATCAAGAGCAATCAAAACTTCACTAATCAAATTGTTCTTATCCTCTGCGGTCTTTCCCAATTTAGGAGAAGCAAGGTCTATATCAGAGAACAAACCTCCAAAATCCTCTTCACTATCGTGTCCAATGGTACTGTCCTCTATTTTCTTCAATGAACGCTCCAGCTGTGGAAGTATGTTCTCCTTGCGATTGACAGCCTCTATTACAGAAGAATATAGGTATTCTGGCTCGATGAAATAACCGAGTTCATTCATGCAAAACTTCTTCAACTCCTCCTTCAGTTCTTCCTCGTTACTTGCCCAGGCTTCCTTAAAGTTACTTCCATCCTCTTCAAGTTCAGCATCAATACACATTTCTATCTTTTCAGACAAGTACTTATAAAAGATAAAGCCCAAAGTGAAATACATGAAATCACTGGCTGACATATTGCCACGCAAAGTATTGGCTACTGTCCAAAGTTGCGTACGCAGTTTTTGTTGTAATTCTTCACTCATATTTTTCCTTTTTATTTTTTTTTATTCCCAACTGAATGTTTCGATAATTTTACGCAGTTTTAAAATCAATGACTCTTTAAGATGAATACGCTGCAAGAAACGCAGTCCCTTTTTCTCCTTGATAGCCTTCTGCAAAATTTCAGGCTTTTCCCGATGTAAATAATCATACTCCTGCACATATTTGATAAGTGCATCTTGACTTACTCCCACTTCCGTAGCGAAGTACGGGGACGCTTGACTATGCCCTCCGTCGCCGCTTTGCATTTGTGACGTTAAAGTCTGACCCGAATGTGATAGTAAAACATTATGAAAAATTGGGCAACGACGACTTGAAAGCAATAGCTATCGACTTGTTCAACAATATCAAAGCCTTCATCACAAATCCAAAACATCTGTGTGGCGACTTGGGCATTGACGACCTGATGGTGGGCCACAGCTACTTTATGGCATCCTCTAAAGAAGAACTACAATGCAAGGTGGAATTTGAAATAATACCCCTCATCGCTGAATATATCAATGACGGCATCTTGACCGTGAACGACCAAGAGAAAGATAAGGCATTTGATGCCTGGGCATCCCTCCACCCCGTGCAGATAGTAGACGATGAGGACGAAGATAATATAGACGAAGAAGACGAATAGAATGATACAACTCCAAGAACACGAACAACTATGCAAGAATGACTTACCCGTTGAAAAAAGCGAAAGGTACGATAACCTTCAACTCATTCAATGGGATAAGCCTATGGACAATAGTGCATGGGGGTACTATGCCTCATTCAAAATTGGAGCAGAATGGATTGACAAGCAAGAAGCATTGGTGGTTACGGCAAAACGGGGAATGGAGAAAATCGATTTCCTGCGCATGTTTATGACATGCTTCTGCTCTGACCTTGCGGTGGAATCGTTTTCCAAAATCTATTCCATTGATCAGGAGAATCCTGCCATTGTAGCCCCTGCATTGAGCAGTGTTGTTAGTCCACTTATCGTGTTTCATTTCATAGGAGTGGTAAACAGAATCAAGTCGTTAAGAAAAGGATATGTTCTGCGCCAAGAGAACCTTAAGAAGGTGAAGGGGCATATCAAGATGCTCAAAAACGAACGTATCAATATCGCCGTAAAACGATACGACCGTATTTATTGCGAATACGCTGACTACTCAGTAGATACTCCAGAGAACAGACTGCTAAAGAAAGCACTTGTCTTCTCTCAGAGATTTGTCGCCAAGATAAATCGCAATAATGTAGTATATTCAAAAGTCAACCAGATGGTCACGAAAGCACTATCGAAATTTGATTATGTGAGCGATGACATCAACATCAATTCCATTGGGCAAATACGCTCCAATAAACTCTATCGGGAATATGCGGAAGCCATGCGATTGGCCAAGGTCATATTAAAGCATTTTGACTATAGTCTCTCAAATGTGGAAGCCACGGAAAATAGGGTCACGCCGTTTGTGCTCGATATGTCTTTACTATACGAACATTATGTGTACGGTTTGTTACATGAAGCTTATCGGGAGAAAATCAGTTACCAGTATCCGGGAGTAACTGGACTGCCAGACTTTTTATACAAGTCGAAACATTTCAATGCTATACTGGATACCAAATATATCCCTAAATATGAGAAAGGGACGCTTGACAAATACGTCATTAGGCAACTGAGTGGCTATAGTCGTGATCTAACAATTTTGAGTAAGTTAGGATATAAAGAGATTGACGAAGACTCACCGACTCCATCTGTTCCGTGCATCATTATATATCCTAAGGAAGATGGAGATTCTGACAATCCGTTCAAAAGCAATAAGCTGAGAGATCTTTGCACGAGGCATCTAAAAAAAATCTCGAGGTTTTACAAAATCAGCATCTCTGTTCCAACTATTAGCAGATAAAAGAGAAAAATGTCGGCCTGTACGGTTGAAATTACCCAATACACCTGTAAGGGCAAAAGTTTTAAAACAGGATCTTGATGCTATTAGTGAGAGATAGCAACATGAATTACCAGAGTTAAGAGGTTTTTCTTCTGGAAATTTGAAGAAAATATAAAGGACAATAATAACATGGTGACATAATAGTTATGGCAAAGAAATTTGAAATACGAAACAGTACTGCGGAGTTCCTGACATTCGTGGCAGAAGGTAAGGAACAAGGAATACAAGTATTATATAAAGACGAAACGGTATGGGCTACACAAAAGGCTATGGCACTGCTTTTTGACTGTTCAACAGACAATATCGGATTGCATCTGAAGAACATCTTCAAGAGTGGAGAACTTGTTGAAGATTCAGTTACCGAGAAAAACTCGGCAACTGCCGCAGATGGTAAGAATTACATGACAAAGTTCTACAACCTTGATGCAATAATTTCTGTGGGCTATCGTGTCAACTCCATACGTGCCACACAGTTCCGCCAATGGTGCACCTATGTCATCAGACAGTTCTCACTTCGGGGCTATATCATAGATAAAAAACGCATGGAGAATGGTTCGTTCATAGGTGAGGACTATTTTGAGCATTTGTTAGCAGAAATTCGTGAGATTAGGTTAAGTGAACGAAGATTTTACCAAAAGCTCACGGATATATATGCTACAGCTGTTGACTACAATAAGGATGCACCTACCACACGTCTGTTTTATAAAAAAGTTCAGAATAAGATGCATTATGCTGTGCATGGGCATACCGCGGCAGAACTTATTGTTGAAAGAGCCAATGCAGAGAAAGAGCATATGGGACTGACCACTTGGGAGAATGCACCTGATGGAAAGATTGTCAAGCCAGATGTGAGTATTGCCAAAAACTATCTAAAGCAAGTGGAACTTGAAGATATGGGAAAACTTGTCAACTCTGTGCTTGATTTAGCAGAACGTATGGCAAATCGCCACATACCAATGACAATGGAAGATTGGGCAAAGCGTATAGACATTATTCTTGAAGCTGGAGGTGATGCCGTATTACATGATGCTGGAAAGGTTTCTGCTGAATTTGCCAAGAGCTTTGCAGAGTCAGAGTTTGAAAAGTATCGTGTGATACAAGACAAATTATTCAACTCTGATTTTGATAAATTCAATTCTTTACCATTTGATGATATTAAGAATTGACAGTCCAAAGCAAAAGGATAAGGTGACTCCACATTACCCCATCCTCAGCTTACATGTATTTTTCCATTTCAGCTACAAAAATATTACGGAAGACAGCTATAATACAGAAAAAAACAGTAACTTTGTCGTCGGTGGTTACATTATGAAAGTTACATTATGAAAGAAATATTAGAGTTTCTTCGCGATTTGGAGAACAACAACAACCGTGAATGGTTCAACTCGAACAAAGAGCGGTATCAAAAGGTTTTAAAGACATGGTACGCATTCTGCGAAAGCCTCATCAAAGAGATTGGACGTTTTGATGAAGACATCGCTCCGCTGACAATCAAAGACTGTACTTATCGCATTTATCGCGACACAAGATTCAGTAAGGACAAGTCGCCATATAAGACCCATTTCGGCGTGTTCATGGCTAAAGGAGGCAAGAAATCGATGCATGCAGGATATTATTTCCATATAGGAACGGGAGCCAGCACGGAATATCCACATGCCCACATGCTCGCTTCAGGCAACTATTGCTACGACAACAAGGCTATAAAGATTTTGCGTGAAGACATTAGTGACGAATGGGACACATTCAGCAGAAACATATTAGGTAAAGCCAACAGCATGTTTGTTCCTGACATGGAAGGAGCATTAAAGCGTGTGCCGAGAGAATTTGATTCGAACGCGCCCTATGCCGACTGGATGCGAATGAAGAGCTTTTGTTTGTCTGCCATAACTGACGACAGCTTCTTGCTGGAAGACAATCTTGCCCAACGTGTGGCAGAACTGTTCAAAACGACAAAACCTTTCATCGATTACATAAACCGTGCCGTCGACTTTGTGAAAGAGGAGATGGAAGGATGAACAACTATTTGTAAGTAGGTGTTCAAAAAAAAGGAATCGCATATATGAATCTTAAGAAAAAGGTCATCATTTTCTGATCATGCAGATATTATTAGCAAACGCCAAGATAATGTTCGGCAAGACGAACAGAAAGCCGGTCTCGGCCCCACTCTTCCAAACGGTGGCCGACACCTTGGCTGCGGAAATGGCAAGAATGGACGTGGACGATTTGGCCAGGCAGCTTGATTGCAGCCAGAAGATAGCGGCAGAGAACTGGAAACGCTATCAAAACTTTATGGCAGCAGAGAAGATGCCTGCCCTGCTTGCCTACAACGGGCAGGCATATAAGCATCTGCGGGCCGACAGCTTGAGCGACGGGGCGTTGGAATATGCCCAGAAGCATCTTTGGATAACATGTTTTCTCTATGGTCTGCTTCGCCCCATGGACGGCATCGTGCCCTATCGCATGGAGCATTGCGTCACGCTCGAAGCCACAAGCAACAAGCCCATAAATCAGTTTTGGAAGGACAGGCTGACAGATGTGCTCATAGGAAGCGTGAAAGCTGACGACGGCACACTTCTGCATCTCTCAACCGAGGAATATGAGCATCTGTTCGACTGGAAAAGGGTTTGTAAGGAGGTGACGGTCATTCAGCCTCTCTTCTATGTGCGCCAGAAAGACGGCAGACTGAAGATGCAGGCTGTGTGGGCAAAGTCGTGCCGTGGAGCAATGGTGCGCTTCATCCTGAACAACCGCCCCGTCACTCATGAGGAGCTTTCAGCTTTCAGCTACGAAGGCTTTGAATTTGCTCCGCAATTGGGCGATGAAAACAATCCGCATTTTGTAAGAGAAAATGTCAAGTAAACATAATATATGAAACTTAACAAGATACATCATGTAGCCGTGATCTGCTCTGACTATGAGCAATCAAAGCAGTTCTATACAGAGGTGCTGGGCTTGAAGATCGTGAGCGAACATTATCGTGAGGAACGCCAATCTTGGAAGGCCGACTGCTGGATGGGCGACACATACGTCGTGGAGCTGTTCTCCTTTCCCAACCCTCCTGCCCGTCCTTCCTATCCCGAAGCAGCCGGCTTGCGCCACCTGGCTTTCGAGGTGGACAATCTCGCGGCTGCTGTCTGCGAACTCGACAGCAAGGGCGTAAAGCATGAGCCGATACGCACGGACGAATATACCGGCAAGCAGTTTGTGTTCTTCAGCGACCCCGACGGTCTGCCGATAGAACTATACGAGAAGTAAAACTAAGGAATCGATGGCCAAAGAAGTGAGGATAAACATCCAGTATTATGACTCGCCATGCGGCAGACTGTTCTTGGCTTCTTTTGCTGATAAACTATGCCTTTGCGATTGGAGCGACAATCCCTTTGCTGAGCGCAACAAACGCCGGCTTGAGAGATATCTGAAAGCCTCTTTCAAGACAGAGACGACCCCTGTCTTGGAAGAGGCCAAAAGACAACTCGACGAATTTTTTGCAGGCAAGCGCAAGGCTTTCGACATACAGATACGTCTGGTGGGTACTGATTTTCAGCAACAAGTGTGGAACGCATTGCTAAGCATTCCGTACGGAGCGACAAAGAGCTATAAGGAAATAGCCCAATGCATCGGCAAGCCCAAAGCCGTAAGAGCCGTAGCAGGAGCCATAGGCGCTAACGGCATCAGCATCCTGATTCCTTGTCATCGCGTCATAGGCAGCAACCGTTCCTTGACGGGCTATGCGGGCGGATTGGTGGCCAAGAGGATGTTGCTCGGGATGGAGACGACAGAACATAAATGCTAAACACTTTGGCTAAGCCATCACTTTTAGGTATTGCCCAACTCACAACTAAACAGTATCTTTGCACCATAACAAACAGATAAAAGAACATGACAGAAATGACAACAAATATAATCATTGGACTTCTTGTTCCACTATTGGGAACGATGCTTGGTTCGGCTTTCGTCTTCTTCATGAAAGACGAGATGTCTGCACGGTTGCAAAAAACATTGTTGGGCTTTGCGTCTGGCGTGATGGTGGCGGCGTCAGTATGGTCATTGCTCATTCCGGCTATGGAGATGGAAGCTGACAGCGGCGCATGGTCTGTAATGCCGGCAGCAGTAGGCTTCCTGTTGGGCATAGGCTTCCTGTTACTTATCGACGAGCTGACGCCACACCTACATATCGGAACCGACAAGCCTGAGGGCATGCGCTCGCACCTGTCGAAGACGGCTATGCTGGCCCTTGCCGTAACCATACACAACCTGCCCGAAGGCATGGCCGTTGGCGTGGTGTTTGCGGGAGCGGAAAACGGCGCTCCACACATATCGTTAGCCGCTGCCATTTCCGTGTCATTGGGCATTGCCATTCAGAACATACCCGAAGGCGCCATCATCTCCATGCCCATGCGGGCGGCAGGCAACAGCCGGTGGAGATCGTTCGTGTTAGGCTCGCTGAGCGGAGTGGTGGAGCCAATAGGAGCCATTGCCGTACTGTTACTTGCCTCACTCATTATGCCCGCCCTACCCTACATGCTCGCCTTTGCAGCTGGCGCCATGTTCTATGTGGTGGTGGAGGAGCTGATACCTGAAGCCTCAAGTGGCCAGCACAGCAACCTCAGTACCATAGGCTTCGCCATTGGTTTCGTGCTGATGATGGTACTTGATGTGGTGATGGGGTAAAAAAAAGATAATAACAAGAGAAAAATAATAACAAGAGAAAATAATAACAAAACAGAAATTTCACAGCTTTTAGTTAAAGATTATCAACAAATGGCGCTCAAAACGCCGAAACAATTACAAAATAGATATCTTTGTGGTGTAAATGACACATCGATTATACATACACCATAATGCCCTTCGTTTATAGTGAGTTGTCCAACCACCCCTTTTGCAGACAACTTATTATTAACGAATGAAATATTTAATGGGCTTAATCATATTATATTTTTTAGGTGCTCTGTCACTATCCTTTTTGTGTTCCGTCCTTGAGGCGGTACTTCTATCCACTCCTATGTCGTTTATCTCGATGAAGGAGACCAGCGGCAATAAGACTGCCACTTTGATGAAACAGTATAAGAACAACGTAGACCGCCCCGTAGGTGCCATTCTTTCGCTCAACACCATTGCCCACACCATCGGTTCGGCAGGTGTCGGCGCGGAGTCGATGAAGCTCTTCGGCGAGGAATACTTCGGATTGATATCAGCCATTCTGACGCTGTTGATTCTTGTGCTTTCAGAAATCATCCCCAAGACCATCGGAGCATCTTATTGGCGTTCGCTCGCCATGCCGTCGACAAAGATCATCCACGTGCTCATCTTCATCACCTATCCGCTGGTTCTGTTCTCAGAGCTAATCACAAAGGTGTTCACACCGAAGAATCATCAGGCTTCTGTGAGCCGCGAAGAAGTGTCGGCGATGGTTGACGTAGGCACCACGGAGGGCATCTTCCGCGAATCGGAAAGCAAGATCATAAAGAGCTGCATCCGTCTGGCGAGTGTGAAGGCACGCGAGGTGATGACTCCATCCATAGTAGTAGAAACAGCTAACGTGAACCTTACCATCAAGGAGTTTTACGAGCAGCAGACATGGAACTTCTCGCGCATACCGGTATACGACAAGAGCAAGGATTACATCATCGGCTATGTGCTGAAGGACATGGTGCTGAAGGAGTTGTCGGAAGACAAATTCGAGACAAGACTCTCCGACCTCATGCGCCCCATTCTTTCTTTCAACGAGGACGATTCGGTGTATCAGATATGGGAGAAGATGCTGGAGAAGCGCGAGCACATCTCTAACATCCTTGATGAATATGGCTGTCTGCGTGGCGTGGTGTCGATGGAAGATGTCATAGAGACCATGACTGGCGTGGAAATCGTGGATGAGGATGACGTGGCTGTAGACATGCAGGCTTTCGCCAAGGAAAAGTCGCGTAAGATGTCGCAAAGGTAAAACAACAAGACGCGGTCGTTATTATGCCCGTTGGTCTCGCCATAATGATAGTTGCCGATGAGGCTGCTTAAGACAAAGAGCCATATCATCACAGCCACAAAGTTTGCTTCATGACAAAGGGAGGTAACTATTCAGCGGTTGGGCATGGCGGGGTTTCAAGCCTCAAATAAGGCTTGAA
>OLFV01002006.1_pt1 | contig 16882 bp, 10 predicted proteins | sample 1605551 | NCBI WGS metagenome assembly OLFV01 (sample SAMEA3888922, study PRJEB22519) | human gut metagenome | biome: human gut; feature: human-associated habitat; material: faeces | place: Denmark | collected 2011
CGGCTTTCAATATGGCAAACACCTCTCTATAGATGCTGGTGCATGCTTCGTGCTGAGGAGTCTTCCATGAATGCTGTAATGGAGAGTCGTACTCATCTATGAGGATAGCCACTTGTTGTCCGGTTTTGCTGTAAGCACTCTCAATTATGTTCTTGAATCTTACGGCAAGAGAGCTATCTTGGCGCACAACAATTCCATACTCCGTCTCTAAAGTATGAAAAGCATCGTCAAGATAACTTCGCACTGTTTCAGGTCCAGCACCTGCCTGACTCATATCAAGTCGGATGACAGGTCGCTTCACCCATTCCTTCTCCATTTCCATTATCTTCAACCCCTCGAATAGTTCCTTCTTTCCCATAAAGTAGGCTTCGAGAGTATCGACAAGCACCGACTTGCCAAAGCGGCGTGGGCGGCTCAGGTAATTATACTTCTTTCCTTCATTGGCAAGTTGCCAGATAATATCTGTCTTGTCAACATAAAGGTATCCTTCCTTTCTTATTTCCTCAAAAGACTGGATGCCTACGGGCAATCTTCTGTTGTTTGTCTCTACCATAGCCATGGATTTTTGTTTCTTATTGCAAATATACAACGGTTTTTTCGAAACCCCACACTTTTCCTCCTTTCTTTGTAGATTATTATATTTTGGCGACTTTATGTAGAGTAAATGCTCTAATGGTTTTCTAATATTGTTCTAATAATTCTCTAACTGGTGCTATTTATTCAACAGAGTTTGGGGATAAGGCGAAAATCATTCAACCAACCTCAGGCTTACAGTACAAATCCATTCAACTTTTTCTAGGGTAGTACAGCCATTATATGAATCTTTTTTCTTCAAGATAATGTCACTATTGTCACCATTCAAGACAGCTATCTGATAATCAACTGTTTACGGGTGACAATAGGGGCTTTTTCTATTGTCACCTAATGTCACCTAATGTCACCCATGCCACCCGATGCCACGCTACGGCAAAAAGACGGATATGGAGGTTTTTGAACCAACAATGTGGGAAAAGAAGGCACGGCATATCTGGTGATCAGGGAATAAATTCAGCCTCCTTATCCGATGCATAAATATGCATTTTGGGCCGTATATTTATTCAGTTTTCCATTAAGCCCATTTGACAAAATGAAAGTGCCTTTATTGCGTTGTCAAAGAGGCTCTTTGAGGAGCTCATTAAGCCTCTTTGACGACCTCAAAGAGGCTTAATGACAAAAGAGGGGTGCATTTAAGAGCCGTTAACAATTCATGCTTTCGTTTTAACTATAGTTTTATACATTAAGAAAGAATAAAGCTCAGTTTGCTACCTTTCTGTCATTCTGTATATTTATGCAAAATTGGGGTGAAAATGCTTCCGTTTTAACATTTTTTCATCCTCTGCAAAGCATGCTTGCAAGCCAAAACACCATCACTTGAAGATTGTAAACATGCCATTTACGAAGCGTAAACATGGCATTTACGATGCGCAAACATGCCACTTACGAAGCACGATGATGGTTTCTTTGCCAAGATAATTCACTACAAATATACAACTTTTATCTTTTATAACGAATAAAATCTTGTGTTTTTATGTTTTTATCTTTTATAACGAACAAAATCTGTATTTTTCATACTTTTATCTTTTATAGAAGACAAAAGTGCCTATATATATGGAAACGATAATAGTTTTTTTAACTAAAGATTATCTATATGGTAACATTATTTCCATTTACCTCGCTATTTTTGCAGCAGAAAATAACAACAAACTGTAATCATGAGCATTATGGAAAAGAACATTTACCTTATCGACAGCCGCAGCACAAAGCAACAGGCAGTCATTGGCAACTTCGTGAAGACCTCTATCCTCAACGACATCGTGAAGAAAACATATAGTCTGTGGAATAACCTGAAAACGGTTTGCCTCAACAGCTACGCGAAGAAGGTTAGCCTCAACAGCGGCATGAAGAAGATTTGCCTCAACAGCGAGAAGGAGGTTAGCCTCAACAGCGAGAAGGAGGTTTGCCTTGACAGCGAGAAGGAGGTTTGCCTCAACAGCTGCATGAAGGAGGTTTGCCTCAACAACGAGAAGGAGGTTTGCTTAAACAGCGAGAAGGAGATTAGGCTCAACAGCTGCATGAAGGAGGTTTGTCGACCGATAGAGTGGCTTTGCTCTTACTATTCTGATGTGTTGGATCGTAAGCTGACCATGCGCCAGACATGGCTTCTTATCAATGCTCAATTGGCCTTCGGCGCTGCCTTCTTTCCCGTGGAGGCCCCTTGGGTTGTCCGTATCGGTTGCCTGGTGTGGGTGGTATCGGCGCTGCTGAAGTGTAAGAGGGAGATTAAGTGAAGAGGGTTCTTAAGTGAAAAGTGAAGAGTGAAGAGTGAAGAATTCATGTGCCTTGGTTATTGTGAAGCAAAGCTATTGAATTCTTCACTCTTCACTTTTCACTTAAGAACCCTCTTCACTCTTCACTTAAGAACCCTCTTCACTTAAAACATCGTAGCCACTCTTTTCACCCCACTGACAAGAGCATCGATCTCCTCTTTTGTGTTATAGAGGGCGAAGGAGGCACGCACCACACCCTGCACGCCGAGACGATCCATGACAGGCTGGGCGCAATGGTGGCCTGTGCGCACGGCTATGCCGAGGCGGTCGAGCAAGGTGCCCATGTCGAGATGATGGATGTCGCCAACGAGGAACGACACGACAGCGTCCTTGTCGGGGGTGGTGCCGAAGAGACGGATACCGGGGATGGTCTGCATCTGCTCCATGCAGTAGGCGGTGAGCTCGCGCTCATGAGCCGCAATGTTGTCCATGCCGAGGGCCGACACATAGTTGAGAGCGGTGGCAAGACCGTGGGTAGCCACATAGTCGGGTGTGCCTGCCTCAAACTTAAACGGCAGACGCTCGAAGACCGTGCGCTCGAAGCTCACGCTCTCAATCATCTCGCCACCACCCTGATAGGGCGGCAGACGGTCGAGCCACTCTTCCTTGCCGTAGAGCACACCCACACCTGTGGGGCCATAGATCTTATGTCCACTGAAAGCGAAGAAGTCGCAATCGATGTCCTGCACATCGACCTTGAAATGGGGTGTCGACTGTGCTCCGTCCACCATCACAGGCACGCCGTGTTCATGAGCAATGCGCACAATGTCTTTCACGGGGTTCACCGTGCCGAGGGTGTTGCTCACATGCGCCACGCTAACGATCTTCGTGCGGTCAGAAAACAGCTTCTCATACTCGTCCATGAGCAGGTTGCCACTGTCGTCGATGGGTATGACCTTAAGAGCGATGCCGCGCTTTGCTGACTGCAGCTGCCACGGCACGATGTTAGAATGGTGCTCCATGACGCTCACGATCACCTCGTCGCCCTCGCCCATAAACTCTTCACAGAACGAGCTGACCACGAGGTTTATGCTCTCGGTGGTGCCGCGCGTGAAGATAATCTCCTCGGTCTTGGGAGCGTTGATGAAACGGCGCACGGTCTCACGCGCCGCCTCATGCAGGTCGGTGGCCTGTTGCGAGAGATAATGCACGCCACGGTGCACGTTGGCGTTGACATTAAGATACTCATCGCGCATGGCATCGAGCACACAGAGCGGCTTCTGTGTTGTCGCCGCGTTGTCGAGATAGACGAGCGGACGGTCGTAGACGGTGCGAGAGAGAATAGGAAAATCGTCTCTCACCTTTTGTATGTTGTACATCTTTTTTCTTTTTTATTTCAAAGCCTTTATATGCCTCCTTTGATAGGCCTTTATAAGCCTACCTAAGCACTGTTGAGCCTTTTTATAACCTTACCTAAGCACTGTTGAGCCTTTTTATAAGCCTACCTAAGCACTGTTGGGTCTTTTTATAAGCCTACCTAAGCACTGTTGGGTCTTTTTATAAGCCTACCTAAGCCTTTCTAAACCGAAGGGAATTAGAGAGCGAGAGCGGCAAAGCTATTGAATTCTTCACTCTTCGTTCTTCACTCTTCACTTAATAAGCTCTTCGTTCTTCACTCTTCACTTAATAAGCTCTTCACTTAATAAGCTCTTCACTTGCACATCTTGCATCCCTCACACTTTGTCAGTTCACCTCGGAAGCGTTTTTCGACAAGATAGTGGAGGCGGTCGCGAAGCGGTTCGAGCTTGATCTGGTCGATGACCTCGTTGATGAAGGCAAACTCGAGCAGCAGCTTGGCTTCCTTCTCGCTGATGCCACGCTGACGCATGTAGAAGAGAGCGGCGTCGTTGAGCTGACCCACGGTGGAGCCGTGTGAGCATTTCACGTCGTCGGCATAGATCTCGAGCATGGGCTGTGTGTACATGCGTGCCTCCTTTGTGGCACACAGGTTCTGGTTGCGCTCCTCGCTGACGGTCTTCTGCGCTCCGTGACGCACGAGCACGCGGCCGGCAAAGGCACCTGTCGACTTGTCATCGAGCACATATTTGTAAAGCTCATGACTTGTGCAGTGGGGCACCTGGTGGTCGATGAGCGTGTTATTGTCGATGTGCTGTGCCTTGTCGGCAATGACGCATCCGTTGCACCAACACTCTGCTCCCTCGCCCTTGAGCAACACGTCAAGACGGTTGCGTGTCGTGCCGTTGTGCAGCGTTATGACGTTGTGGTTAACACGGCTGTCGGCCTGTTGCTCAATGTAGACGTTCGACACACGCGTGTTCTTATAGTGGGTCTCCTCCATGCAGTAGAGGTCAAGCGATGCGTTGCGTCCCACATAAGCCTCAATGACCTGTGTTGCGAGAAACTCGCGGTCGTCGGCAGCATGGTCACAGAACAGCAGTTTGGCTTCAGCGCCCTCCTCCATGACGATGAGCACGCGACGGTTCACCATGAGCGGCACGTCAGAGCGCAAGATGTTGATGACCTGTATGGTGCGATCCACCTTCACGCCCCGCTTCACATAGACGAGCAGACCGTCCTGTGCCAGCATGGTGTTGAGGGCCGTTATGCCATCCTCGTCGGCATGTGCGAGCTGCGCATAATGGTCAGCCACAAACTGCGGGTTCGCCTGAGCATAGGCAGCGAGCGAGTCGACCACCACGCCCTCGGGCAGGTTCTCCTTGGGCTGCAGGGCAGCGCGGAACTGGTCGTTAACTATAAAATAGAGCGATGTGCTGAGGTTCGGCACGTCGCAACGGAACGCCTTGTAGGGGTCTACAGGAATCTCCAGACGGTTAACGTTGACGCCATAGTCGGGTGCGAACAGCTCGTCAACGCTTGTATATTTGTATCTCTCTACCTTTCTTGAAGGGAACCCTTGTCGCTCAAACTGTTCAAAGGCAGCGTCACGCACGGCGTTTAGCGGTGCGACACTGTGAGCGCAGATCTGTTCTCTACATTCGCGGTAGAGGTCGATGTATTGTTTTTCGCTGTGCATTGTTTCGTTTTTTTATTTTAAAATCAAAAACTCTACTCCACTTCCGCCTTTATCCAGTCGTATCCTCTCTGTTCAATCTCCTTAGCCAGTTCAGGTCCTGCAGTTTTCACGATGCGGCCTTTGTAGAGCACATGCACGACGTTAGGTTTGATCATGTCGAGCAGACGCTCATAGTGGGTAATGACGATGGCCGATGTCTCTGGCGTGTGCATCTTGTTCACGCCATCAGCCACGATGCGCATGGCATCGACATCCAGACCCGAGTCGGTCTCGTCAAGGATAGAGAGCTTTGGCTCGAGCATGGCCATCTGGAAGATCTCGTTGCGTTTCTTCTCGCCGCCGCTGAAACCCTCGTTCACCGAGCGTCGTGTGAACTTGCTGTCAAGCTCCACCACCTTGCGCTTCTCGTTCATGAGCTTCATAAACTCGGCAGCCTTAAGCTCAGGCAGTCCCTGATACTTACGCTTCTCGTTCACGGCAGCCTTGAGGAAGTTGGTCATCGACACGCCCGGAATCTCTACCGGATACTGGAACGAGAGAAACAGTCCCTCGTGTGCGCGGTCCTCTGGCTTCATGTCGAGCAGGTTCTTGCCGTTGAACAGAGCCACACCCTCGGTCACCTCATAGAGAGGGTTGCCTGTGAGCACGGCGCTGAGTGTCGACTTGCCCGAACCGTTCGGACCCATGATGGCATGGATCTCGCCATCATTTATCGTGAGGTTGATGCCTCTAAGTATTTCCTTATCGCCAATCTTGGCGTGGAGGTTCTTTACTTCTAACATATTTAGACGTCTTTGTTTTTATCTTTTTTTATTATTCTGTTTTCTTCTGTGGCCGCTGGTTGCCATTGCTTCATCAATAAGCATCGAGCACACGCTTCAACCTTGCCTTCTGATGTTCCTTCTTCGTTTCCTTTTTAGGCTCATCGTCGGGACAATAGAGTCCGAGCGCTGTCGCTATAAACTTGTAGAGCGTGTTGCCGTCGTCAGACGTGAACCTGAACGGGAAGGTAAGCTTCAGCCCGATCTGTATGTTGTGGCGGTGCATGTTGGATCGCATGTCGTAGGTCTCGGGCTGTCCGTTATATGTTGTGCTTACGCTTGTCTTGCCGTTGAGGGCAAGCGGGAAGCCATACTGAAACTCAAGGGCGAGCGACGAGAACAGATAGCAGTCGAGCCCAATGGCTGGTGCCACGCTAAAGCGCGGATAGCTTATCGAGTAGTGGCGCTCATGGCTATAGCTTGTTCCCATGCCCGAAGAGCTGGCCTCCATGTAGCCCGTCTCGTTCTGCGTCCCCACGTTGGTGTAGGTCACAAGGGCGGCGTAAGGCTGTATGGCGCAACCGTTAGACAACGGATAACAGCGTGCTCCCAGCACGATGTTGCGCAACGTTGCCGACACGTCGCCGCTGAACCATTGGAGCACCTCGGCGTTATAGCCTCCCACCACCGAAAAGTGGTCGTTGGGAAGATAATACTCCAACATGATGTTGCCCAACGGGTTTGCGAACGACGCCGCTCTCTCGTCATGCGCTGCATTATGGTCTCTGTCTGCCGTCGTAGGACAAGAAAGGTTCATGCCCGTTATGACCGCCCAACGGCGCGGCATGTCGTCGTCGTCATCATTGGCGGCATTGGCAGCAACGTTAGCGGTAGCAGCAACGTTAGCGGCAGCATCGACATTGGCGGCAGTCAGTGTGCTGAACGGGAAAGCTGAAAGAGCTGCAAGAACAGCCGACATTATTGTTTTGCGAAACACTTCTTTTCGATTTTTGAATTTTGATTTTTGATTTTTGCGCTCGGCTCGTAGAGACGCTTGCCTAAGCAAGAATTATTGCGCCGTTGGCGCAATTTTGATTTATGAATTTTTGATTTATTCTTTTTTTCGATTATTAGAAACTCACAAATCAAAATTCAAGAATTCAACATTGCGGCAGAGCCGCAACCATTCAACACTCAACATTCAACATTCAACCTTCTCATCCCACCGTTCCTTCCAGCGACACGCTGAGGAGCTTCTGTGCCTCGACGGCAAACTCCATGGGCAGCTTGTTGAGCACCTCCTTGGCGTAGCCGTTCACGATCAAGCCCACGGCCTGCTCTGTGGGTATGCCACGCTGGTTACAGTAGAAGAGCTGGTCTTCGCTGATCTTTGATGTTGTGGCCTCATGCTCCACCACGGCGCTGTCGTTGTGAATGTCCATGTAGGGGAAGGTGTGGGCGCCACAGTCGGAGCCGAGGAGCAGCGAGTCGCACGACGAGTAGTTGCGTGCGTTGTCGGCGTTGCTGGTGGCACGCACCAGTCCGCGGTACGAGTTCTGACTGTGTCCTGCCGAGATACCCTTCGATATGATTGTCGACTTGGTGTTCTTTCCCATGTGTATCATCTTCGTGCCGGTGTCGGCCTCCTGATAGTTGTTTGTCACCGCCACCGAGTAGAACTCGGCCTGTGAGCCGTCGCCGCGCAAGATGCACGACGGATATTTCCATGTTATGGCCGATCCCGTCTCCACCTGTGTCCACGACAGTTTCGAGTTGACGCCTCGCAGGTCGCCACGCTTGGTCACGAGGTTCAGCACGCCACCCTTGCCGTGCTCGTCGCCGGGGTACCAGTTCTGCACGGTCGAGTATTTCACCTCCGCGTTGTTGTTCACCACAATCTCCACGATGGCGGCATGCAACTGGTTCTCGTCGCGCATTGGCGCTGTGCAACCCTCAAGGTAGCTCACATAAGCGTCGTCGTCGGCCACGATCAGTGTGCGTTCAAACTGTCCCGTGTTTCTTGCGTTTATGCGGAAATAGGAGCTAAGCTCCATGGGGCAGCGCACACCTTTGGGAATGAAGACAAACGATCCGTCTGAGAACACGGCGCTGTTGAGGGCGGCATAGAAATTGTCGCGATAGGGCACCACCGTTCCGAGATATTGCTTTACGAGGTCGGGATGGTTCTTTATGGCGTCGCCGATGGAGCAGAAAATTATTCCTTTCTCTGCGAGTTTCTCCTTGAAGGTGGTCTTCACCGACACCGAGTCCATAATGGCATCCACCGCCACGCCGCTGAGCGCCAGTCGTTCTTCGAGCGGAATGCCGAGCTTGTCGAATGTCTTCATGAGCTCAGGGTCTATCTCCTTCTTCTCATCCTTCTTCTTTGCCAACGGGTCGGCATAATAAGAGATTGCCTGGTAGTCGATCTCAGGCAGGTGCACATGTCCCCATGTGGGCTGCTTGAGCGTCTGCCAGTGGCGGAACGCCTTGAGGCGGAACTCGAGCATCCAGTCGGGCTCGCCCTTCTTCTGCGAGATCAGTCGCACAACATCCTCGTTGAGACCTTTCTCTATGATGTCGGTGTGCACGTCTGTGGTGAAGCCATATTCATATTTCTGCTCCGCCACCTGTCGCACAAAGGCATTTTTTGTATCTTTATTTTCCATTGTTGCTGTTATGTTTGCAGGGTGCTGCTTCTATCTTTCGGCAGGCTAACGCTTTATCGCGAAAGCCGCGATGTCTTCGACAAAAAAATGTCATGTGCCCGAAAGACAAACGACATGTCCCCTATTAAAATGCAAAATTACAAAATAAGCAATTATTATCGTAACGTTTTACGTTTTTTTTGGCTTTTACAGCTGTTCGTCAAAATAAAAAAAACACAAGTTAGTGTATGCGCATAATCGCATAACACAAACCTGTGTTTTTATCATGACTCATTATTTTTCTATTCCACACTTAGCTCATCCAAGCACCATAGACAGACCTGCCAAGCGCCATAGACAAGCGGCCATCATGCGAGCGTCTTACAGCGTCTGCTTAACCTCAATCTCGGTGAAGGTCTCGAGCACGTCGCCCACCTGAATGTCGTTGAAGTTGACGAGCGAGATACCACACTCGAAGTTGGTGGCCACCTCCTTGACGTCATCCTTGTAACGCTTGAGGGCAGCGATGTCGGCGGTGTGAACCACGATACCGTCGCGCACCACGCGTGCGCGGTCGACGCGGTGAACCTTGCCTTCTGTAACCATACATCCGGCAACGGTGCCCACCTTCGAGATCTTGTAGACCTCGCGCACCTCAACCTGTCCTGTGATAACCTCCTTCTTGACCTTGTCGAGCATACCCTCCATGGCAGAAGTGACATCGTCGATGGCGTCGTAGATAACCGAGTAGGTGTTGATCTCCACGCCAGCCTGGTCTGCCTGCTTGCGTGCTGCAGCCGAAGGACGCACCTGGAAGCCCACGATGATGGCATCGGAAGCGTCGGCGAGCGTCACATCGCTCTCTGAGATCTGGCCCACGGCCTTGAAGATGACGTTGACCTTGATCTTCTCTGTAGAGAGCTTGATGAACGAGTCGCTCAGAGCCTCTACCGAACCGTCGGTGTCGCCCTTTACGATGATGTTCAGCTCCTTGAATGATCCAAGGGCTATGCGGTGTGAGATATCTGACAGGGTGAGACGCTTCTGTGTGCGCAGACTCTGCTCACGCTGTAGCTGTGTGCGCTTGTTTGCGATGTCGCGAGCCTCCTGCTCTGTCTCGAGCACATGGAACGAGTCGCCGGCTGTGGGCGCACCGTTCAGACCCAAGATTATTGCGGGCTCTGCCGGTCCTGCCTTCTCTATGCGGGCGTTACGCTCGTTAAACATGGCCTTGATGCGTCCCCAGCTTGTGCCGGCGATCACGTTGTCGCCCACGCGGAGCGTACCGTTGCTCACGAGCACCGTTGACACATAGCCACGTCCCTTGTCGAGAGACGACTCGATGATTGAACCTGTTGCCTTGCGGTTGGGGTTAGCCTTCAGGTCGAGCATCTCAGCCTCAAGGAGCACCTTCTCCAGCAGTTCGCTGATGCCGATACCCTTCTTGGCGCTGATCTCCTGACACTGGTACTTGCCGCCCCACTCTTCAACGAGCAGGTTCATGGCAGCCAGTTCCTCACGCACACGGTCGGGGTTGGCACCTGGCTTGTCGATCTTGTTGATTGCGAACACCATCGGCACGTTGGCAGCCTGGGCATGTGCGATAGCCTCCTTTGTGGTGGGCATGACAGCGTCATCGGCAGCAACGATGATGATGGCGATATCGGTAACCTGAGCACCACGGGCACGCATGGCGGTGAAGGCCTCGTGACCCGGTGTGTCGAGGAATGTTATGCGGCGTCCGTCCTCAAGCTTCACGTTGTAAGCACCGATGTGCTGGGTGATGCCACCTGCCTCACCGGCGATGACGTTGGTCTTGCGTATGTAGTCGAGCAGCGATGTCTTACCGTGGTCAACGTGTCCCATGACGGTCACGATAGGAGCGCGCGGCACGAGATCGTTCTCGTCGTCAGCCTCTTCTGTGATGGCCTCCTGCACCTCTGCACTGACATATTCGGTCTTGAACCCAAACTCCTCTGCCACGAGGTTTATGGTCTCGGCGTCGAGGCGCTGGTTGATAGACACCATGATGCCCACGCTCATGAGGGTGCCGATGACCTGGTTGACGTTGATGTTCATCATCGTAGCCAGCTCGCTCACGGTCACGAACTCGGTGAGCTTCAGTGTTTTGCTCTCCTTCTTCTCCTCGCGGCGCTCCTCGTTTATCTTTTCCTGAGCAGCTTCACGCTTCTCCTTACGATACTTGGCGCCCTTCTTTGTCTGGTTCTGCTTGTTTGTGAGGCGTGCGAGCGTCTCCTTAACCTGACGTGCCACGTCCTCATCATTAACCTCAACGGGCTTCTGGTTGCGGTTGCGGTTCTTCTTTTTCTTTCCGTTGCCGGCGCCGCCGTTTCCGCCGGCACTGTTGCCGCCGCCGTTGTTGTTGCGTCCACCCTGCTGGTTAGACGCAGCGTTTATGTCGACGCGCACCTTGTTTATGCGCTCGCGCTTCTTCTTGCCGTCGCGCTGCTGCTGAGCCTTCTCCTCGCGCTCCTTGCGCTTCTCCTCCTTCGACTTCTTCTTGGGACGGGTGCTCTGGTTGAGCGTTGCGAGGTCTATCTTTCCGAGCACGTTCACCTTAGGAGCGTTCAGCATCTTCTTCTCGCTCTTTGTGGTGAAGATGTCGTCGCTCTTCTGCTGCTGTGCCAGATGCTTCTGCTCCAGCGGTGTGCGCTGGTCGGCAGGCTTGTCGCCAGCAGCTACAGGAGCCTCCTGTGCTGCGTTGGCAGCGGCTTTAACCTCGGGCTGTGCCTTCTTCTGCTCAGCCTCCTGCACCTTAGGCGCTGCGGGCTTAGCCTCAGCGTGCTGTGCAGCAGGCTTCTGTGCGTTCTGCTGTGCAGGCTTAGCTTCTGCGGGCTTTGCGGCGTTATTCACTGCGGGCTTCTGTGCAGCCCCGTTGTTGGCTTTTGCAGAGTCGTGGCTCACGGCAGCAGTCACGTTCTTGCTGTTCTTTCCGGCAGTCTGAGCGGCAGGCTTTGAAGGCTGCTTCTTTCCCAAACTGTCGAGGTCTATTTTTCCCAGGGGCTTATACTGCTGCACTCCTGCGGGGAGCACACGCTCTGTACGACCTTCCTTAGCCTGGTCCTTGGCCTGTTTCTTGTCCTTGGGCTTCTTCTGGAGCAGCTTCTCGGCTTGCGAGCGCACCTCCTTGTCCTGCTTGAAGGCTTCTACCAGAGCGTTATACTGCTGGTCGTTGAGCTTGAAGCTCAGCTCCTGTTTCACCTCTCCCAGTTCACTTCTCTTTTCAAGGAATTCAACTGCCGTTTGAAGTCCTATATTCAATTCGCTTAATGCTTTGTTTAACCTGATGCTCATTCTGTTTTTTTATCGTTCATCATGCGTGGCGGTGCCTCTTCCCCGTAAGCAGGAACCTGAGGTTGCTGCTTCGCTGTCGCTGCTACGCCATGGCGCATATAGTTTTCTTTTTTTAATAAAATTATTGTCTACACGACCTCTCGCGGCTTGTCTCTGCAAGCGCCTGTCGGCAATATGTTTTGGTCAACTTGCCGTGGCAGGTGCGTGTCGTCACACCGTCCTGCCGTGGCAAGGATAGAAATGAGAGCCGGAGAAAATTATTTCTCAAACTCTGCGCGGAGCACGTTGAGCACATGATCCACGGTCTCTTCTTCAAGGTCAGCCTTCTCAACGAGCATCTCACGCGGAGCGTTGAGCACCGCCTTGGCTGTGTCGAGACCGATGCCCTTGATGGCGTCGATAACCCACTGGTCGATCTCGTCGACAAACTCGTCGAGGTAGATGTCCTCTTCCTCCTCGTCGCCGTTAACCTCGCGGAACACGTCGATGGTGTACTTGGTGAGCATAGACGCCAACTTGATGTTCAGACCTCCACGGCCGATGGCCAGGCTCACCTCCTGTGGCTGGAGGAACACCTCTGCCTTGTGGTTCTCCTCGTCGATGTTGATGCTTGACACCTTGGCCGGTGAGAGCGCACGCTGGATGAAGAGCTTGGTGTTGGCTGTCCAGTTGATGACGTCGATGTTCTCGTTGCCGAGCTCACGCACGATGCCGTGAACGCGGCTACCCTTGACACCCACACATGCACCCACGGGGTCAATGCGCTCGTCGTAGCTCTCGACGGCAATCTTGGCACGCTCTCCCGGCATGCGGGCGATGGCCTTGATGCTGATCAGGCCGTCGTTGATCTCGGGCACCTCTGCCTCGAGCAGACGCTGAAGGAAAGCAGGGCTTGTGCGCGAAAGGATGATCTTGGGGTTGTTGTTCTCGTTGTCCACGCGCTCGATGACGGCACGCACGGTCTCACCCTTGCGGTACACATCGCTGGGTATCTGCTCGCTCTTGGGCAGCGACAGCTCGTTGTTCTCGTCGTCTACCACGAGCACCTCGCGCTTCCACACCTGGTACACCTCGCCGGCGATAACCTGTCCCACACGATCCTTATATTTGTTGTAGAGCGAGTCGTGCTCCAGCTCCAGCACCTTCGAAGCGAGAGTCTGGCGCAGGTTCAGGATGGCGCGGCGACCGAACTTGGTGAAGTCGACAGCCTCAGACACATCCTCGCCCACCTCATAGTCGGGCTCAATCTTGCGTGCCTCGGTGAGCGAGATCTCCATGTTCTCGTCCTGCACCTCGCCGTCTGCCACAACCACGCGGTTACGGTATATCTCAAAGTCGCCCTTGTCGGGGTTCACGATAACATCGAAGTTCTCGTCGCTACCGAAAATCTTTGCAAGCACATTGCGGAAACTCTCCTCGAGCACACTCACGAGAGTTGTGCGGTCGATGTTCTTTGTTTCCTTAAACTCTTTGAACGAGTCGAATATGCTCACTGTATCGTCATTTTTTAATGCTGCCATTTGTGTTTACTTGAAACTGATTAAATATTTTGTATATTTCACTTTATCCATCTCGAACGTATGATCCACATCCATGAGCTGCGGACGCTTCTTGCCTTCCACCTTCACCTTTTCCTGTGTGGTGAGAACGAAGCTGTTGCCGTCGACGCTCTTCAGCACGCCTTTATATTTCTTGCCGTCAGCATCGAGCACCTCCACGTCTTTGCCTACGAAGCACTCATACTGGCGCGGTACCTTGAAGGGCTGTCCCAGACCGGCAGAGCCTACCTCCAGTTCATAGTCTTCCTCATCGCGGCTCAAGTGCTCCTCGATGAAGCGGCTGAGCTCCACACAGTCTTCAATCCACACGCCGTCGGCATGGTCAATCTCCACTACAATCTTGTTGTCGGCGCTTATCTCTATGTCTACAAGAAAATATTCCTTGTCCTCGAGCCAACTCTCAACAATCTCTTTAACGGTGTTTTTGTTTATCATACATTTTGTTTGGGGCGTGTTGTCGTTTTCTTTTTTGTTTTGCTTGCCACGCCGTGTTGTGATTTACAGTTGTTTTTTCATCTCATCCCGCCAGCCTGTTTACAGGCGAGACCTCAGTAATTAAAAAAATGAGGAGCTCTCTCGGAGCCCCTCATTCCACTGAATGGTGCAAAGTTACGAAAAAATCCATACTTATACAAATATTTTATGTGTTTTCTTGCAATTTTAGTCTAATTGTTGAGCCATCGCAATGAGTTTTCACCGACATCGTTTGCAGAGCACGAAAAAAGTTGTAAATTTGTATGGCTTAAAACAGCAGCCTATTAAAAATTTTCAGAAAAAAAAATGCAACATACACAACATAAAGGTCTTGAACGTCGCGTAAGCAACGACATGGACCTTGCGGGAAGAGCCATGAGCCTTGCGGGAAGAGCCATGAACCTTGCGGGAAGAGCCATGAGCCTTGTGGGAAGAGCCATGGACCTTGCGGAAAGAGCCATGAGCCTTGCGGGAAGAGCCATGCTTGGACCGCTCACCTTTTTCGTCATCATCACAGCCATCGCCCTCACTATCGCTTCTTGTGGCGGCAGAGAGAAGGAAGGTGCCGTGGTGTCTGACGAGAAGAAGATTGAGCAGATAAAGAGCATCAGCATGTCGCAGCCAGAGCTCGCCCTCTCCATGCTCGACAGCGCCGAGGTGCTCCGCACCATGCCCATGTATGATGTCAACGCCCTGCGTGCCATCGTCTACAACAACTCGTCAAACGACAACACAAAGGCGCTCCACTATGCCTTGCTCGCCAGCACCGACAGTCTGCTCACCCACAACAACGAGAAGCGTCTGGCGGTGGCGTCGGTCCTGGCATACCAATATTTTAAATGTGGCATCTACGACCGCTGTCTACTCACCGCCGAGCAGGCCATCACCCTGGCGCAAAAGCTCAAAGCGACTGACAAGGAAGCATCCATTCTCAACACCAAGGCCATGTGTGAGAGCGAGATAGGGTTGGTTGACAAGGCGTTGCGCTCGTTCGACAGCGGCATCAGTCTGCTGCGCCGACAGGTTCACACCGACGACACATGGAGCACATGGAGCGACCTCGTCGACATATACTCGCAGAAGGCCAACGTGTTGCTCGACAACCATCGTTACACGGAGGTGGCAGCCATGTATGACACCTTCAGCGAGGCAGTTACGACCATGGCTGAGCGCAAGCCCGAGAGAGTGGCGGGCGGCAACGACTGGTCAAAGGCGATGTTCTACGCTGTCTACTCGGTGACCTACGCACACCTTGGCGAGAAGCAGAAGGCTTATGAGTTCTACTCGAAGCTCCTCGACACCGACCTCTCCAAGACGCCGTCGGGCATTACCTTCCTCGTGCCATACCTCCTGCTGGAGCGCCGCTACGGCGAGGCCATAACGAAGCTTGAGGAAGAGGAGGCGTTCTTCAAACGACGCGGGCGCGACACCGTCGACTATTATTTTGTGCGCACGCTCCTGCCTTCCAAGGCCGATGCCCTCTTCAACGAGGGTCGCTACCGCGAGGCGGCGCTCACGGGCCTGAGGGCCATTGCGCTGAACGACAGTCTGTCTCTGAAACTGAAGAAGCAGAACGCCATGTCGATGAGTCAGCTGCTCGATTCAAAGCACAAGGACATGCGCATAAACGAGCAGGCACGCGACCTGCGCAACAGTCGCACCATCGTGGCTCTCGTGTCGTTCCTCATGGCCGTCCTTGCCGTGCTTTTCATCAGGGTCATGTCTTACAACCGTCTGGTGCAGCGAAAGAACCGTGCCGCCGCAGCTACCATAAACGAGCTGACCGCTGCCAAGGAGCAACTCGCCTATCTGCTGGCATCGAAAAGCAGGAACGACGATGCTGCTGGGGAGAAGAGACGCGACGATGCGGGAACCCAAGAGCAGGGTGTAAGCCAAGAAAGCTCAGCCGCCAACGAGAAATCTTCAACGCAAGCAACCGCTTGCCATGAGGAAAACAATAAAAAGGTGGAGACGGAATGTGCAGGGATAGGAGAGAAAACGGGAAGCGGAGAAGAAGATGAAAACAGAAAAGGTGTTGTGAACGGAGAAAAAGCAGAGAACTTACAGAAAACAATGAACGGGGAGAACAAAAAGGACGGTGAAAATATAGAGAACGGAGAGGGAGCAGAGAACGGAGAACGAACAGAGAACGGAGAGGGAACAGAGAACGGAGAGCGAGCAGAGAACGGAGAGGGAACAGAGAACGGAGAGAGAGCAGAGAACGGAGAGAGAGCAGAGAACGGAGAGAGAGCAGAGAACGGAGAGCGAACAAAGAACAGAGACGATGTTGAGAAAAAGGGGCTGTGCGTAGCAACGAGCGAGGGGGCATCAGAAGAAGAGGATGCCGCTGCCAGATTAAAAGACGACAAGTCGCGCGACATGTTCTTGCAGCTTGAGCAGCGCATCATCAACGAGCGCCTGTTCCGCAAGCCTAAGATCTCTCGCGACGAGCTTATCGCCTTGCTCGGCGTGGACAAGGGCACGTTCGTGTCGTTGCTCATGGTCTTCTCGGGCAAGCCGTTCAACCGTTACATCAACGACATGCGTCTCGACTATGCTGCCTCGCTCCTTCGCAAGAACACCAACTTCTCGGTCGAGGCAATAGCCATCGACTGTGGCATCCCCGTACGCCAGACCTTCTACCGCCTGTTCACGGAAAAGTTTGGACTTTCGCCGGCGGAGTATAGGAAGATGAATGAGTAAAGCCCCACCCCCGCTATAGGAATGTTGATTTTTGAATGTTGAATGTTGAATTGTCGGCTTT
>OLFV01002008.1_pt1 | contig 16873 bp, 10 predicted proteins | sample 1605551 | NCBI WGS metagenome assembly OLFV01 (sample SAMEA3888922, study PRJEB22519) | human gut metagenome | biome: human gut; feature: human-associated habitat; material: faeces | place: Denmark | collected 2011
TTGATTATTTAACGTTTATGCGACTGCGTCGCATTCTTCTGCAAACTTAGAGTGACATCCGCTCCAGTGAAAAGGTGTTCTATCGTAAGGTATTGGAGATTTATGCCCTAAGTATCGACTATGACCCACGAGTGGAAATGACACAAAAGTTCTTCAAGACAATACAGAACAAGATGCACTATTCGGTTCACGGTCATACGGCTGCAGAAATAATATACGAGAGAGCCGATGCAGAGAAAGACTTTATGGGACTTACAACATGGTCAGGAGCTATGCCGTCAAAACCCGAAGCAGAAATAGCCAAGAACTATCTCACCCACGAAGAGATAAAGTCACTGAACCGCATCGTGAGCCTATATCTTGACTTCGCCGAAATGCAAGCCGAGGAACATCGCCCTATGTATATGAAGGATTGGATAAACATTCTCGATGACTTCCTCCGTATCTCCCGAAAAGACATCCTCACTCATGCAGGTAAAATCTCCGCCAAACTCGCCAAAGAGAAAGCCGACCAGGAATACGATAAATTCAAGGAACGTACCAAGAATAACCTCTCGCCTGTAGAAATTCACTTCTTGGAGAATTTTGAGCGTGAACAGAAAAGGTTGATGGGAGGAAAAGACAAAAACAAATAAGACAAAAAACTTAAGGAAGAAGAGTTTCGATATACAAACAAATTCTTACGAGACAACAAGGATTTTACAAGCAACTAACTTGACCTCGGTTTGCTCCGCTCATCCCTTGATGAGTTGGACAAGACAAAACGATGGGTGGCTCTCGGTGACCTTCTTCCATGGACGGAACTTGAGAAGGAATACAACTCAAGGTTGGACAATCAGAAGCAAGGTGCTGGTAACAAGCCGGCACACATGATTCTCGGGGCATGCACGTCAGGCATGAACAGATAATAATTCAGCAGACCATAATTAAGCTCTAACTCGTTGTTTCAGAACGCAATAAGCCCATTCAGACCCATGCTTGTCAAAAACTGTCAAATGTTTTAGGCTGAAAAATTTGTTTTAGGAGCCATTCTTTTCTATTTTTGCAGCAGACAAATAAGCGATAAAAGAGCTCGCTTAACGAATGAAATATTTTTTAATGAAACCAAAAACGAAGAAATATGAATGCCATCTACATTGCTTGCAGTTTGATCACACTTGCATATTTTATCTATTTGATCGTTTTTTATCTCGGCATTGGGATAATAAAATGTCTGATGGAGAAAAGATATTATATGGTGCTTCAAAACATTTTCATCATCATTGTTGTGTTCTTTGGCCTTTATTGCATAGGCTATTTCCGATGGGTACAGAGCGCGGCAAGGATAGTGTTCTCTATTTTCAGTTAGCATCTGTTACATTTGCCGAAAACAACATAAACATAAACATAAACAAAAACAGGAGGATTGGCTATGGGTACCTTTTTTAAGAAACATTTTATAAGCATTGTTGCTTTATGCGTCTTTATTGTTGGGTTATTGTGGGTTATTATCGGACACGACCAAGTTTCCTGCAATTCTGCCGACACTGTTATTGATTACGACAACAAGCAGCTGTTGTCGGGGGTCACACCAACAGACAGGATTATCGGATTGGTGATAGGTGTCGGCGAGTTGTATGTCATTGTTTGCTGCTGGCTGATGGAACGGAAAAACAAATTGTTAAGGAAGGAACTTGACGACATAAAAGGACAATTGACGGAAAGGAAATGAAATATGAAACTGTGCGCCACCCAAGCTCTTAGAAGAATTGGAGGTGTCGTGAAAGACTGTGCTTATGGGCTGTGAGAAAAAAACGCTATTCTTGCTGCTCATAAGCACATTTTTTATTATTTTTGCAAGACACTAAAAAAAAGCTATTATGTCAAAACACAAACGATATGTTTTTCTTATAACAATAATAATCTCTGCCGTCTGCCTTTCACCAACAGCCTTGCATGCCAACAAGACCATGACGACACAGACAGAAGCGAACCCTTATGAACGCCAGGTGATGGAGGCATCGAAGATTGAAAAGATCATAGGTCTTACCATTGGCGGCTGCATTATATGGCTCATCATCGGCTACAAACGCATGGAACGTAAGAACGAGATGAAGGAAGAACTGTTGAGATCTAAAGAAGCGGAACATGAGGAGGCCTTGTCTTGCAAAGAGGAAACCATAGACAAGCTGCAAGCTAAGGTCATGGGCTATGAGCAACACAAAGACATGGCTCTGCCTCATGAAGGCATTGCAAACATAACAAGTGCAACGATTTATCATCGGTTTAAGACCTTAGCGGAGAGACCGCTTGCTGAACCTTCTGAAGACGAATGGAGAAACATGTTGACAACTGTAGAACAGAACGTTCCGAGGTTTCGTGACAAGCTCATGGGCGAATACACGTTGAGCAGCAAAGAATATCGCATCTGCATTCTCGTATTGCTCGCTTTCAAACCTGGAGAGATGGTCAACCTCACAGGCTTTTCCAGTTCAGACATTTCGAAGACCCGCCAGCGGTTGCTGATGAAACTCTTTGGGGAGCAAGGCAGCGCAGGACAGTTTGACAGACGGCTGAGAGGGGGGATTAAGTGAAGAGTGAAGAGTGAAGAGTGAAGAGTGAAGAGTGAAAAGTGAAGAGTGAAGAACGAAGAGTGAAGAGTGAAGAGTGAAGAATGAAGAGTGAAGAGTGAAGAGTGAAGAGTGAAGAGTGAAGAGTGAAGAACGAAGAGTAAAGAACGAAGAGTAAAGAGTGAAGAACGAAGAGTGAAGAATAAAGGAGATGACAGAAGGAACAATTAGGGGTGTGTCAAAAAAAATTGACACACCCCTAATTTTGTTTTATCGAAATTTCGCAAGCGGCAAAACCGATAATCATTCCACGAACACATCAAAATCGTTGTCTGCGTCCTTGGCCTTTGTCGATGAAGGCTTTGCAGTCTTGGTCTTGGCCTTGGGCTTGAGCTGTCCGTTCTCGTCGAGCAAACCATAGGTGGTGCGCAAGACGATAAACTCGGTACGACGGTTGAGCTGATTGCAGATTTCCTGCTTCTTGGGGTCGAGCTTCTTGATGAACTCCTCTGTCAGCACGTCACCCTCCTTTAGCCATGTAAGCTTCTCGGTGAGCTTCTTCCTGATGGTCTTGGGCTTCTCCTTGCCATAGCCAACGGGCGAGAGACGGTCGCGGGCTATGCCTTTGTCAACAAGATAGTTGACCACGCTCTCGGCGCGACGCTGAGCCAGAAGCTTGTTGTAGGCAGACGAGCCTTTATAATCGCAATGCGATGACAGTTCGATCGTCACGTTCGCATTTTCGTTGAGCAGCTTCACCAGCTCGTCGAGAGCCGTCTGCGACTCTGGTCGCAACGTTGCCTTGTTAAAATCGTAGAAGATATTGTCGATGAGCACAGGGGCGGTGATGGATGCCAAGGGAAACTGCAACACATACTCGTGCGAGTCGTTCATGGGCACCACCTTAAGCTCCTCCTTGTGGTTTAGGAAGCCCTTGCATGTGGCGAGGAACATATACTCGACACCCGGCGTCAGCTCCTTCTCAAACGAGCCGTCGCTCTTCACGCCCAGCTTGAGGTTGGTGCCGTCGCTGCCGATCATGTAGACCTGAGCGGCAGGCAGCTCATAGCCCTCCTGCTCATAGACCCAGCCCTTGACGCTCTGCACAATTTCGGGGTTCACAAAACTGTAGATATGGTCCCAGCCGCGCCCGTCGTTGCGGTTGGAAGAGAAAAAGCCACGGTTCTTCACACCCTCAAACGTCATGCCGAAATCGTCGCCTTGCGAGTTGAGCGGATAACCCAGATGCTCAAGCACATAACGTCCCGTCTTGCCGGGGTGAGCAATGAAGATGTCAAGACCTCCCATGCCGGGATGACCGTCGGACGAGAAATAGAGATCGCCGTTGGAACGGAACGTGGGAAACATCTCGTTGCCTGGCGTGTTTATCGGCTCACCAAGATTCTCCACACCGCCATAGCCGGCAGACGTTATGCGCACACGCCAGATGTCGAGCCCGCCCTTGCCGCCGGGCATGTCAGAGACGAAATAGAGCCACTGGCCATCGGGCGACACGGCAGGATGGGCAAAGCAGGAGAGCGTGTCCTTGGTAAGCTCCACGCTTGAGGCCTTGCCCCATGCAGCATCAGAACGGTTCGACTTCACGATCTGCGCATAGCGCGGATAGGAAGGGTCGGTGACACACTGGGTGAGGTACATCTCGCGCTGGTCGGGCGACAGACAGCTGGCACCCTCGTCGGCCTCGGTGTTCAAGCCACCGTTCACCACCTCTGGCTTTGACCATTTGCCCTTGTCATCCTTCTGCGACACGAAGATGTCGCCATTCTTTGTGCCCGTGATGCCACTCAGCTCATCGCCCGTGGCGTCGTTGCGTGTAGAGGTAAAATAGAGCTGGTCAAACTGGTCACCAGAAAGCATGGGGGAATATTCGGCACGACGCGAGTTGAACACGTCCATGCGCTTGACCGTGTAACGCGAGCCTTGCTTCTTCCAGGCAGGTGCCTGTTGGGCTGATAGCAGTCCGTTACGGGCAAGGACGTTGTCGGGCATGGAGTCGAGCACCACGCGAAACTGTTCTGCCGCCTGCTTGTAGTCGCCGTTCTTAAGAAGCTGGCGACCAAGCTCCAGACGGTCATCGACAGTTGCCTTGTTGTAACGCACCATGTTGCGATAGGCAGCAACGGCCTTTGGCGTGGAGTTGATCTTCCGATAGCACACAGCCATCTTGCCGGCAATCAGTCCGCGACGGTCGCGCTCTTTAGGCGGCGTCTTGCTGTATGCTTGCTTATATTGCGAGGCAGCGTCATAATATTCGCCTATGGCCATAAACTTCTCCGCCTTCTTCATGTTCTTCTCCGCGCCACAGCTGGCAAGGAGCAAAAGGGAGAGGACAAGAAGGGCCAACACCTTAGTATATAAAAAAAATTGTTTTCTCACTTTGCGCATTGTTTATGATAAAAACGGACAATGCCCAAAATTATTGTTCCAAACCTTAGGCTGTTTGAAAGAAAAGCGACACACATTATATATATAGGAGCTATCGCTTAAACACAAATCGGTCATTAGGCCGTTTTATGTATTATTTTATAACTGCTTGCAGTCTTTTGCTTTTTATAAGTTGTCTTTTGCTTGTTTTTAATTCGCAATAACTCGCTATTACTCATTAAAAGCCAAACAAAATCCATTCTTCTAAAAATCCAAAATCCAAGCAAGCCCTAACGACCGATTTGGGTTAAAAAGATTTTGCGCTTCGCGCTTTTTTTAAAACATTAATTTCCATTAATGAACATCAATCTTCCGCGCGAAGCGCGTGTTAATGATAATTAATGGGTCATTAATGGAAATTAATGTTGAAGACAAAACGTAAAATCTTATGTTATTCAGAATCTTATTTCACCACCACCTTGCGCACACGACCGTTGCTCATGCGCACGATGTTGATGCCCTTTGTCGGCGACGACAGATGTTGACCGCCAAGACCAAAGCGCTGTTTCACGGAGCCGCTGCCGTCAATGTCGTCGACGGTGGGCTGTGAGATGCCAGTCAGGTCGGCTTCCTCTATGAAGAACTGCTGCCACACATTGCTGCCACGGTAAGCCGAAGCACAGTGGAGAGGCACATAAAGGGTGCAAGACGACGGGTCGGCGGCGTTTTTGAACGCATTCGCGTAGACGGCGGGAGGCGTGGCACGGGCACAGGTCAACGACGAGAGCGAGGTGCAATAGCGGAAAGCATATTCGCCAATCTCGCTAACCGCGTCGGTGAGGTTTACGGAGGAGAGACGCTCACAGTTCCAGAACGCGCCATAACCAATGACGGTGTTGCCTGCGGCAGAAGCCTTTTCGGCGTTCATGGTGCTCACCATGCGTCCCTGGGGTGCAGAGGCAGAACCTATGGTTATGTTCTCAAGGGCCACACAATTGTTGAAAGAAGCCTCATCGACAAGCGTCACGCTGCGCGGAATGTTGATCTCGACAAGCACGCTGTCCTCATGGAATGTGCCCTTGCCTATGGTCTCCAAGCCCTCGGGCAAGACCACCTTCTTCAGTTTGGCACAGTTGGCAAACTGATAAGGCAAAAGCTTTTTCACAGCGTCGCCCACCGTGATCTGCTCCAGATGGCGCGAACGGCCGAACGGCGAATAGTAACGTCGCACAAAACTCTGGTCCATCATTGCTCCACAAAGATAGTTGAGCTCACGTCCCACATAAGCCTCGGTGATGGGCGACAGTGCAAACATGCCCTGAGCAACGGCGAGAGAACTCATGACTGTAGAGCCGTTGGGACCGCGCATGACGGTGGCAGAGGCATCGGCAGCAGGAGCCTTTATGATCCAACCGCCTGTCTTGTTGAAGTTGTTGCCTGTTGCGAGGGGCTTGTCACTATCCTCGATGACAAGCTTTGTGAAGCCGGTTCTTACAAAGGCATCCCACCCTATTTCCTCAACCGAAGAAGGGATGGTTAGCGTGCCGACAAGTCCGGCGCAGTTTTCAAAGGCATAGCTTGGCACCTTCTTCAAGCCCTCGGGCAGCTGCAACCCACCTTTCAGGCCTGTGCAGCGGGCAAAGGCAGCCGTACCCATCTCCTTAAGAGCGGTGGGAAGCACCAGCTCGCCCGTGATGCCTGTTTCTGCAAAAGCCGACGAACCGATATATTCTACGGTCTCGGGCAGCGTGAGCGTGCCGCCTGTAAGGCATACGTCTTTAGAATTGACATACTTGCCGAAGGTGCAGTCGCCAATGCGTTTCAAGCGGCTGTCGGGAGCGAACGACAACGATGAGAACAAATGACCGTTAGCCTCGAACGCTTTGTCAGGGATCTCTGTGATGGTTGCGCCGACCGTGAGGTGACCGTTCACACACACACGGCTATAACGGAACACCTGGTCATGGGTAGCAGCACAGTTCCACTCAAGATCGTTGACCGTGATGCCATAGAACGCTTTCTCGCCGATGGTGGCAAGCGATGCGGGCAGACGCATGGCTTTGTCAAGCTTCTCGCAACCGTAAAAAGCACTCTCGCCAATGCTTGTCAGACCATCGTGGAAGAGCAACACGTCGCTTTGCATGTTCTTGCAACAATAGAAAGCCTTGGCGCCAATGGTCTTAAGCTTAAGGGCATCAGAGACCGTGAGCTTGCTTATGTTGGCGTCAGCGCAGAAATTGTCGGGAAGACTCTCCACGTTGGGGCCTAAGGTCAAGGCATAAGCCGACTGCTCATGTGGTTCACCCGTCATTTCATCAGGTATCCATTCGCCAACGGGCAGCAGGTTGGTGCTCTTGGCGTTGGGCACATCATAAAACACGCTCTGCAACGCTTCACACTTCTTGAACGCATTGTTGCCTACCTCTGTGAGGGTTGACGGCAGCTCCACCTCGTTAAGTTGCAGACAACCAGTAAAGGCACTTTCGCCCAAGGTGCGCACGGTGGCAGGAAAGGCAAGGCGACCAGAGAGCAGGCGGTTCGAGCAGAAAGCGTACTTTCCGATGGTTGACAAGCCGCCATCGGCAGCAAAATGTATGGCCTTAACGCCACCCACAACCTCAAACTTGCCGTCATTTTCACCCATATAACCATTTTCAAACAAATAGTCGGGAATGGTGGTGACAGCGTTGCCAAGCCACAAATCGTAACCTTCGGCCAAGCCGCCAGACCAACAGAAAGCGCCAATGCTGTAGTTTGGCTCATAGCTGTAAGCCACATTAGTGGCGTTAAACTCGACCTTGCTCAACTGAGGACATTGAGCGAACGCTTGGGCTCCTATCTCGGTCACGCTCTCCGGCACAACAACACTTGTTATGTTGGAAGTGGCGAACGCCATGTAACCGATCTTCTTCAGCTTCGAGGGCAAGACGAGAGAGCCTTCCAACGACTCGTAGTTGAACTCGCGTTCGCCAATCTCGTCACACACAGCCCCTTCCTCAAACGTGAGGGTCTTGATGTTGGTGTATTTGTCGAACATTTCTTGGTTCACCTTCTTCACCTCGCGGCCAATGGTGAGATTCACACCACCGGCATTCTTGCCCAAGCGGGAGAATACATTGGCAGATCCTCGGCCCCCCTCAAGGGTAAATTCGGCAGGACCGAAATAGAGATTGTTGACATTCGTACATTCATAAAAAGCATAACGGCCAATCTTATTTACCGATGAGGGAATGTGGATGGACGAAAGCAAAGAGTTGCCCGAAAAGGCAGAAGAGCCGATCTCGGTGATTGTTGACGGAAGGACAAGGCTGCCCGACAGCATAGCTCCAGCAAACGCTACATCGCCGATGGCGGTGCATTGGCATCCGTCTTCAAAGGTAAGGCTGGCGGCATTGCAATTGCGAAGGAAATAGCCTGGCACACGCTGCACCTCCTTGCCTATGACAACCTGCAACCCATTGGTAGCACGGATGTCGGAAAGCACAGGATTGCGGTTGTCGCCGTCAGGGTGTGCGGGAACATGCCATTCGAGACGCTCTATGCCCGTGCAGCCCCTGAAAGCATACCAGCCGAGCGTTGTTAAAGAGGCGGGCAGACTGAGGGTGCCCGACAGCGACTTACATTCATAGAAGGCATCCCTTCCGATGCTGGTGAGGGCTGAACCGAAACGCAGCTCACCCGTCATGTCTGAACGTTTGTAGAAAGCATAATTGCCTATGGTTTGCACGGTGGAAGGCAGCACAAGGTGCAAAGAACGGGTGCCGCTGTTTGTGTCATAAGCGGCATGGTTGCCGATGGTCACAAGACCTTCAGGCAGCTCCAAACGGCCACACACAGACGCAAGGCCGTAAGCGGCAATCTCCTTACAGCGGCTACCAGGCTCAAAGGTCACGCTATATCTTCCTAACGATTCAAACAAATAAGATGGTATGCGCTCCACATTAGGCGCTATAGACACAGGACACACCCATGATGCGTCGTCGCGCATATTGACCAAGCAACGGTTACCGTACAACAAGTCGGCCATAGACGTAACGGCAAAGCGGAAACCGCTGATGCTACGACAACTGCTGAAACAGTCGGAGCCGATGGTCTTCAGATTTTCCGGCAACAGAAAGGTGCCTCTCAATGCCCAACAACCACCAAATGCGTTATTGCCTATCTCTTCAAGGGTGGAAGGCATCTCGAACAATGTTGTCATCTTCTGACAGCTTGAAAACGCCTTGTCGCCTATGACGCGAAGACGTGGGGCCTGCCCCGAGGCAAATGTGACCGAGGTCATATCCCAATTGCATGAGAAAGCCTGGGTACCAATGGTTTCGATCGTTGGCGGCAGCACGACATCATGATAAATCTTATATCCGTTGCCGTAGAACGCATTGTTGCCGATGTGCTTCACGGTGTAGCTATGGTCTTTATAGGAGACCGTCGACGGGATGGTCAGGTCATAGAAGTGTTTGTTGCCTCTTGTTACCTGAACGGCGGATGCGTCGTTTTGGAGAACCGTGTAGGTCAAGTCACCGACATCAAAACTCTGCGCATCGAGACCGAGCGCAATGAAAAGACACGAAAAGAGCAAGGCCAGGCGGGGAGCATGACGATGCAGAGAAAAAACTGATAGGTTCATATTTTTTGCAGTATTTTGCTTGTTTGATTTACCACAAAATTATGAAATAAAGCGCATGAAACCAACACTTTAGGCTAAGAAACGACCGTGCCCCTACCGAAAACTATGGTTTTCGGTAGGGGCACAGCTATTGTTTTCAGTAGTTCGGGCTGTCTGAGAAGAGGTTAACCTTACTGGTCAACCAACCCCATCAACACCTAAAAAGCTTTGCGGAAACACCTAAAAAGCTTTGCGGTAACACCTAAAGAGCTTTGCGGAAACATCTAAAAAGCTTTGCAGAAACATCTAAAAAGCTTTGCGGAAACATCTAAAAAGCTTTGCGGAAACACCTAAAAAGCTTTGCGGAACGTGCATCCCTCGCGCCAACGGCTACAGCCATAGGCTGTCTTACCTTTTATTATGTGTCCTTGGCCACAGACAGGACAGGGCTGACCAACCAACGGGTCTGGGGACAACGCGCCATCGGGGGCTGAGGGGATGGAAGAAGCAGGGGCCGCTGATGCGCTGGAAGATGCAGGAGCCGCTTTGTCGGTCTGTTTCTTCGCCGCCGGCTTCTTGCGTGTGGCGGTCGACTTTGCCGCTGCCGTTCTCTTTGCAGGACGCTTCTTCAGGTCTTCCTCGGTGGTTATGGTCACATGACGGTTACTGTTGTCGCGCAACACATCGTTCACGATGTCGGTGATCTGCTGCTTCAGTTCGTTTATAAACATAGCGGGATCATATTTCTTATGCTCGATGTCACGCAACTTTTTCTCCCAGATGCCAGTCAGCTCACAGCTCTTGAGCAGCTCCTCGTGAATGGTGTCGATAAGCTCTATGCCCGTGGCGGTGGCCACAAGGTTCTTGCGCTCTCGACGTATGTAACGACGCTTGAACAGGGTCTCTATTATTCCGGCACGCGAAGACGGACGGCCGATGCCGTTCTCCTTAAGGGCAGCACGCAACGTCTCGTCCTCAACAAACTTGCCTGCCGTCTCCATGGCGCGCAGGAGCGTGGCTTCGGTATAATATTTTGGCGGCGTGGTCTGCTTCTCCGTGAGCGTGGGCGTGTGGGGACCGCTCTCACCCTTTACGAACGAGGGCAGCGTGCGCTCCTCATCACCCTTCTTGCTGTCTTCTTCGTCGGTGTCGGGTTTTGAAACAACGGTGTCTTTGTCGACGTTGCGCATGTAGACAAGTCGCCATCCCGGACTGAGAATCTCCTTGCCGCTGACCTTAAACTCTACGTCTTCAACCTTGCCGAGAACGGTGGTAGTGGAGAATGTGCAGTCGGGGTAGAACACGGAGATGAAGCGTAAGGCTATGAGGTTGTAGACATTGCGCTCCATGTCGGTGAGACCACGGGCAGGCACGCCTGTGGGTATGATGGCGTGGTGATCGGTTACCTTTGACGTGTCAAACACCTTCTTGCTCTTCTTCAGGTTCTTGCCCTTGAGCGGTTCGAGCACGTCGTCATAGCCCACAAGACCTGCAAGGATGGAGGGACACTTGGGGTAGATGTCGTCGCTGAGATACTGGGTGTCTACACGCGGATAGGTAGAGAGCTTCTTCTCATAGAGCGTCTGCACGATGTTGAGCGTGGTCTCGGCACTGTAGCCAAACTTGCGGTTACACTCTACCTGAAGCGAGGTGAGGTCGAAGAGCTGCTTCGGCGCTTCTGTGCCGTTTTTCTTCTCTACAGAGGTGACGGTGAACGGCTTGTCGGCAATGGTCGAGAAGGCGGCCTCGCCCTCCTCTTTGCTCGTAAACTTGCCTTTGGTGGCGGTGAAGAGCGTGTCGCGATATACGGTCGAGAGGACCCAGTAAGGCTCTGGCTTGAAGTTGTCGATCTCCTTCTGGCGGTTGACGATAAGGGCAAGCGTGGGGGTCTGCACACGACCGATGGACAGCACCTGACGGTTCTGTCCATACTTGAGCGTGTAAAGACGCGTGGCGTTCATGCCTAAAATCCAGTCGCCGATAGCACGACTGAGACCTGCCAGATAGAGCGGCTGGTAGCTCGCCTGATCCTTCAAGGCAGCAAAACCCTCGCGTATGGCCTCATCGGTCATGGACGAGATCCACAGACGCTTCACAGGACACTTGGCTTGAGCCATCTGCATGACCCACCGCTGTATGAGCTCTCCCTCCTGGCCGGCATCACCACAGTTGATGATGCTGTCGGCGGCCTGCATGAGTCGCTCAATGACAGCAAACTGTTTCTTTATGCCGCTGTCGTCGATAAGCTTTATGCCGAAGCGCGGCGGTATCATGGGCAACGCACTGAGGCTCCACCGCTTCCAGTTTTCGGTGTAGTCGTTGGGCTCTTTGAGGGTGCAGAGGTGTCCGAAGGTCCATGTCACCTGATAGCCGTTGCCTTCCATATAGCCGTCACGGGCGCTCGTGGCTCCTATGATGCGGGCTATATCCTTGGCAACGCTGGGTTTCTCAGCGATACATACAATCATATTTTTTTGTTTCTTCTTTTTCTTGTTTTCTTTTTTTCTTGTTTCTTTTTGTTTCTTCTTCTTTTTGTTTCTTCTATTTTTTTCTTGTTTCTTCTTCTTTCTTTTATCTTCTTTCAAATTCAGGCTTTCCTTTTCATTCTTTCATTTTTCTTCTTTCTATTTGCTTTTTAAAAAGCTTTTTTCTAAAAAGTAAGCCTCTTCTTTTTTACATGTCTTTACATGTCGTCATCGTGGCTTTGTTCTTAAGAGCGAGGCGCAAACACGTCATGCCCAGGTTCCACCATGCCGTTTTCTTTCTGCAAAGATTATGCAAAGGTAATGAAAAAATAGAGACCATAGGCTTATCTCACAAACAATCTTTTCCATTTTTTCACACTACTTGCGTGTAATTCAAGAAAAATATCTAAATTTGCAACAACAACAATTGTGTGACCATTTTTTAATTTTTCAATCATGAGACAGTCAGAAGAAAGATATATCAGTCTGCTAACAGATTTTGGCTTTAAGCGAATTTTTGGTACAGATCCCAACAAGGATTTGCTTATCAACTTTCTCAACTCTCTATTCAACGGGGAGGAGGTGATAAAGGATGTTAGGTATCTCAACAGCGAAAACGTGGGAGATGTATATACGGAGCGCAAAGCCATATTTGATGTGTATTGCGAGAACGAACGAGGCGAAAAATTTATTGTTGAGATGCAGAATGCTTACCAGACATTCTTCAAAGACCGCTCTCTTTTCTACTCAACATTTCCTATTAGAGAACAAGCTCCAAAAAGCTCCGATTGGAATTTTTGTCTTAAGAAAGTGTATGTCGTGGCATTGCTCAATTTCAAAATGAGCGATGAAGCATTTGACAGCTCCGACACAATTCACACAATTGCTTTGATGGATACAAAGACGAACAAGGTTTTCAACGCCAAGTTGATGTTTAAATACGTTGAGGTGGGACGTTTCGATAAAGCCGACAATGAGCTTACATCATTATCAGACAAATGGATGTATGTCCTAAAGAACCTATCACGTCTTGACAACCGTCCAGCAGCTCTTCGTGAAAAGATTTTCACAAAACTGTTTGATGCGGCAGCCATCGCTCGCTTCTCACCAACAGAATTGCGCGAATATGAAGACAGTCTTAAAGCATATCGCGATATCAAGAATTCTTTGGACACAGCTAAAGCGGAAGGAAGAGCGGAAGGAAGAGCAGAAGGAAGAGCGGAAGGAAGAGCGGAAGGAAGAGCGGAGGTAGCAAAGACAATGATGGAAAAAGGAATGGACGTTAAGATTATTGCATCTTTAACGGGATTGTCTGAAGAAGAAATAAAGAGTCTCAGCAAAAAATAATCTTAAGATCTCTGAAAACAAAGCTCTTATTGTAAAGGCGAGAAAAGAAAAAACTTTTATAATAAGAAAAAAAGAAAACCTTTATAACAAGAAAGAAGAAAACGGCTTGCAGCCCTGTGTCGGGAACTGCAAGCCGTTTCTCCTGACTTCGTCATTGCGTACCCCAAGAAATATAAATCATCCATTTTTTCTCGGCAATAATGCATAAAAACGAGCTGTTTCTCGTATAGGAGGTCGAGCTTGCTATTTTACCCGCATTTTTGAGCGTCACCCAAAGCAACGAGAGCGACCTTTGATTATCAAGCACTTACAAACATGTCTTAAAAAAGTGACGAAGTCAGGAAAAAGAAAACCTTTATAACAAGAAAGAAGGAAACGGCTTGCAGCCCTGTGTCGGGAACTGCAAGCCGTTTCTTTTTATTGTCTTTGCGCCTAAGCGCAAAGATTATTAGTTGAAGACATACTTAACGCCAATCTGCATCTTCCAGCACTGATTGTAGTTGTGGTTGAAGCTCCATGTAGAGGTGGGAGCCTCGCCTGTGGCCTTGTCCTTATACATTGAGAAATAAGGCACGCCATCAACAATCTTGTTAACCTTCAAGATCTTGCCGTTGTTGCAACCGGCCATGTTCTTCTCAACACCCCACTTAGAGTTGAAGAGGTTGCCAACGTTCATGATGTCGAGGCTCAGCACAAGCTTGTTCTTGGTCTGTCCAATCTTAACGTCGAAGTCGTGAGCCCAACGGAAGTCGAAGCGATGAACGAAGGGAGCACGAGCGCTGTAAGGCTCTGCATACTCGCCCTTGTGGTTCTTGAGGTAGCTGTCCTGATTTACAAACTTCCAGAAGAGGTCGGCATCAGCAGGATTGGTGAAGTGGATGTCGTTCTCGTCCTTAGGAATGTACATCAGGTCATAGCGGTTGCCGTCGCCGTTGATGTCGCCGTCATAATAGAAGCTATAGCCTGAAGGAGAGTAGCCTGTGTAGAAGAGGCTGAAGTGTTCCTTAGCATACTTGTAGCTTGCCGATGCAATGAGACGATCGGGGATAACATAGCGTGAGTTGCCGAGCTCCAGGAAGTTAGGACCCTGAACAGCATACATGTTTGACCATGTCGAATAAGCATTGTTGCCAGGCATGCCGGTAAGCTCCTTCATAACGGTGTGTGTGTAAGCAGCCATGAGGTTGAGGTTCTGTACAGGCTCAGCGTTCACTGTGAAGTTGAAGGTCCAACCATAGCCCTTAGAGGTGTTGGTCAGCACACAAGCCGAGTTGATGTTCTTATAATAGCGATAGTCGTTAGGATAAACATAGCGGTCATCGCCAGTACCCTTCAGGGTCTCCCAACCGTCGTTGCTCTTGATGTTGTAGTTGTCGAGCATCACGTCATGAATCTTCTTGGTGAAGGTAAACTCGGCGGTGAAAGACAGAGGGAACGACACGGGAACCTGTCCATCGATAGCGATGGCGGTCTTCCAAACCTGAGGCATCTTGAAGTTGTGGTCTACACCAGCAAAGTTTTTGGGCAGAGAACCCTGTTCTGGAGTGATGGTGGCAGGAGCGCCAAGGAGCTCACGAATCTTTGTTACATCTGTAACCAGACCGCCCTTGAATTGGTTGAGCACAGCATCGGGAGTAATGGTGCCGTTCCTATATACGGTGCTGGCAACAGCGCTACCCTGCGCCATGAGAGCGTTTGAAGGCATGTTGGTGAAGAACACGAGGGGCAGACGGCCTGCGAACAGACCTGTACCTCCACGAAGCTTCAGCGACTTGTCACCAAAGATATCCCATGTAAAGCCGATACGTGGTGACACCTGGATGTTGCCCTTAGGCCATGAGCCTGTGTCGATGGTGCGGCCACCGAAGTCGAGAGCAGAGATGGCCTTGTTCTCCATGAGGTCGTCCTTATCGAAAGAGATGTTGTCGAAACGAATGCCTGCGGTGAGCTTAAGGTTGTTAAGCACGTTCCACTCGTCCTGAGCATAGATGCCATACTGGTTAAACTTAACCTCAGCGTTAGGATACAGCTCGCCGTTGTAACCATAAGCAAGTGTTACGGTCTCAGGAGCGGCACCGTTGAGGAAGTCGTCGAGTGAACGATAACGGTAATAACCTGTAGCGCCACGCATGTAAGAGTTGTTGGCGAGCTGATGCTCGAAGTTGAAACCAGCTGTCAGCTTGTGTGCGCCAAGATAATAGGTGAAGTTGTCTGTGAGAGTGTAGATCTTGTTCTGAACGCGGTTGTTCTTTGAGAACAGCTCTGAACCGAAGCTGATGTAGGGGTTCATGTCCTGAGAGGTAAAATTGCCTGCATCATCGGTGGTGTAGCCAGACATGATGTCAACGAAGGGGAAATCGCTGCAGTTGGTCTCGCGCTTCTCGTCAATGTCGGTATAGGTGAAAAGCAGCTGGTTTGACATGTTTTCACCGAAGCGGCTATTGAGGTCGGCAGAGATAGAAGCTACCGAGTTGTTCTGAGAGTACATTGAGCCAGCGAACGACATGCCATACTGTGACAGACGGTTGGTGTTGTAACGAGTGTAAGCATCTGAAGACGATTTGTTCACAGCGTTCCACGCCTTGTTCTTGGTGTAGTTGTAACGAACAGCAAGGTGATGCTCGTTGGTGATGTTCCAGTCGATACGTCCAAGCAGCTTGAGGTTGTTGTCCTCAGCAGGGAAGCTGGTGTAAGAACCAGGGTTGAAGTTGTAATGCTCAATGAGGAAATTCTTTACCTTCTCCATGTCTGACACGGGCACACGCGACACATAGTTGGTGGCGTCAGCTCTGCCATCCTCGCTGGCACGCCAGCGGTTCACGACGTTAGGACTCTTGCTATACTCAGCATTGGCGAAGAAGAACAGCTTGTCCTTGACGATAGGACCGCCAAAGGTGAAGCCATAAGTGGTGGTGCCGTTCTTGCCGCGCTCGCCCAGATCGGCGTTGTCGACACGGTTGCCGTGCAAGTTCTCATTATTATAATAAACATAAGCGGTGCCACGGTAGGTGTTGGTTCCCGACTTGGTGATGGCGTTTATGCCACCGCCAATGAAGTTGGTCTGGCGCACGTCGAACGGTGCCACAACAACCTGAACCTCGTCAATGGCATCCATAGACACAGGGTTGCCGCCACCAGGCAGCGATGATGAGAGGCCGAAATTGTTGTTGAGGTTTGAACCGTCAAGGGTGAAATTGGAGCTACGTCCGTCGCCACCAGCGAAGCTCATGCCGTTGGCATAAGGAGAGAGACGGGCAATGTCGGTGATTGAACGGTCTATGGTAGGCAGGTTCATCATCTGCGTGTTGCTGATGTTGGTAGAAGCGCCTGTCTTCTCTGCAGCAAACTTAGAAGCCTTGCCGCTAACCACTACCTCGCCAAGCACGTTGGCATCTTCTGACATTGTGAAGTTCTGGTTGTAAGTTTCGCCAAGCTGCAACTGTATGCCACTCACCTCACGGTTCTTGCAGGGCAGACGCATCAAATTTATTCGGATAAAAACTGCAACATTTCCAATTGTA
>OLFV01002012.1_pt1 | contig 16854 bp, 13 predicted proteins | sample 1605551 | NCBI WGS metagenome assembly OLFV01 (sample SAMEA3888922, study PRJEB22519) | human gut metagenome | biome: human gut; feature: human-associated habitat; material: faeces | place: Denmark | collected 2011
CCATATAACCGACTAAAAAATACTTCATAGTCCCGACATTATATTTCATCCGGATTATCCGTATTTTCAAAATCGAGCTTCATCTGTTCGTCGCCGGCAATCTCTTCCGGATTAGTCACTTCAAATTCGATATCCGTATTGATCTCGTCGGCCTCTCCTTCCTTCAGCAAAGGTTCTATTTCACGAATTTCATTCACCTCGAAGGTTGTGATCCGTTTACCGCGTGCTTTAAATGATTTCTCACCGATAAATTCGTCGGCCACAATCACATCGGCAGGCCGGGCTTCATATTTTCCACCGAATATCACTTCAAAACGAGGATGTCTCTCGTCACTCAGACAGATCAAACGGGAGCCTTCCACCTCACCGATGATGGAATTCAGTTTCACACAATCCTCGAAACGGAAACGTTTCAGGTAATAATAATTCTGTTCGGCATCGAAGAAAACCGCCGACCAAACCTTATCGGCCTCGAACTTTTCAAAAACGATATATCCTTCGTCATAATGATTATTCAGATCAAAATCGGTCGTATGGTAAGTACCATTCTTATTTACAACCAGAATCCGGTCCTCTCCCTGGAATTCTCCCAGGTATTTTCCCCGGCTATCGGTATTCAAACGCAACACATCTTCATCCAGCCAGATTTTACACCCGCCCAAAGTAGATACTCCTTTTTGCACGACACTGATCTTGTGGACATCGTTCTTTGTCAGTGTATTCCCCTGAGAATCACGCCCTTTGATCGACAGCGCAGCAAAATCATATTCGAATACCAGTTTCTTTATACTGGGTTTCGGTTTCAGGCAAACTTTAATCACTTCGGCCTCCCCGTTGGGATTGGCAGAAAAATGCAAAATCCGGGATCCGGCGGTACCTTTAGTCAGGTTATACACTTTATCCCGGGTCACACCGGTAACATTGAAACGCTTCACATAAGAAGCCCCATATTTACCGTCCCGGTATACGACATTATAAATCGTACGTTTATCGTTCTTTTTGAAAACATTCACATAAACCAGCTCTGCAAGAAATCCTGAAATGATCGCAATGCAGACTTTTGCACCAAGAATTTTAAAAATGGTCGCCGGAGCAACCGCTTCAGAAATAAAAATTGGAAGCATCTCATCCGACGTAGACAAAAATACGGCAAGCAGCGTTCCCACGGTAATGACACGTCCGGCATAAAGGCTGGCCGCTGCTGCTGAAAAACCACATTGCGGCATAATTCCAAGAAGTCCACCCCACAGCGGTCCGACTTTCCCTGCATTTTTAATCTTGTTCTGTACTTTTCCGCCTGTCGTGTGCTCTAACAATTCCATTAATAAATAAGTGAAAAACAGAAATGGAAGCAGCTTCACGCTGTCCTCGATCGTGTGTGATAATGTATGTTCTAAAATGTGTATCATAGCAAACGCCTCCCGCATTTGGTTGTTTTAATCTTGATTTGTTCAAATTGCAAGTTATTTGTTTTTGCATTTTGTGTGCATTTGCAAATTATTTGCATTTTCGGCTGCATTGGTTATTATACACGCTTGGAGATGGTTGTCAAGGAGGATTTTTAAAAGAAAATCAAATATAATATGCAAAAAAAGATGACAAATGTTATAAAGTTCTGCTTGCCTGCAATTATCTCTCATGTTACAATGACAGAAAGCATATTTTACAAAATCTTTATGGTGCATTTGCCATCTATATTCTGGAAACGGCTGATTATCTCTGATAATCTCCGTAATTCATTCGTATCTATGCTTTCAATTACCCATTAACTAATTTAAAAGCAGGAGACGAATATCAGAAATATAGTTTTCTCCTGCCTGGACAGTTTTCCAACTGCCCCGCCGATCTCAGGAGGAATCATTTATGGCAAAACGAAAAAGAAAACTACAAAACACAAAGAAAACTTTCACAGTTAAAGTTCCCGCAGCCAACCGGAATTATAAGGACACCGTTTTTCGGATGTTATTTTCCAACCGTAAGAACCTGCTTTCACTCTACAACGCAGTAAATCAGAGAGATTATAAAAATCCTGATGACTTGGAAATCGTCACATTAGAAAATGCAATTTACATGGGTATGAAAAATGACCTGGCATTTATCATTGATACTAATTTATATCTGTACGAGCACCAGTCAACCTACAATCCAAATATCCCTCTTCGGGATTTATTCTATATTAGTAACGAATATCAGAAACTCGTGGATAAGAAATCTCTCTATTCTTCTACTTTGCAAAAAATTCCTGCGCCGAATTTTATTGAGTTTTATAATGGTTCAACGATATTGTCTGACTGCACTGAACTTAAGCTTTCTTCAGCATTTGAAAATCTGTCAGGCGAACCAAAGCTTGAATTGACTGTCACTGTATTAAATGTAAACGAAGGACATAATGCTGAATTGATGCAACATTGCAGCACTTTGAAAGAATACGCGCAATATGTCGCCAGAGTACGGCACTATGCTGCCAACATGTCTCTGAATCAGGCTGTAGAATGTGCTGTTGACGAATGCATAAAGGAAGGGATTCTTGCAGAATTTCTTTCCAAAAATCGTGCGGAGGTTATCAGTATGAGTATCTTTGAATATGATAAAGAATTGGAAGAGAAGAAATTGCGAAAGGCTGAGTATGAAGCCGGTTTTTCTGATGGTGAAAAATCCGGACACAAAACCGGATTTTCCGAAGGTCGTGAATCTGGATTTTCCGAAGGACAAAGCCATGCTGCAATTGAAACTGCCAGAAGGATGCTGCAATCGAACAAATTTACTATAGAAGAGATTGCAAAATTTTCAGGTTTATCCCAACAGGAAGTAGAAACTATTTCTTCTGACGCATAAGAAGAAGCAAGCCGCCACAAATGTGGCGGCTGATCCAATGATACACTATATTTTTATCCATATTTTGCTCTTTGTTTTTCTTCTTTTCTCCCTTGCCATCAATGCATATCGTATGGAAAAGATATTACGAAGCCTTCACCTGAAACGAAGGATCTTCCTCGATCAATTCAATAAATGCTTCTGCGACATCCGGATCAAACTGCGTGCCTTTTCCTTTTTCTAATTCCCCGATCGCATACTCCACGCTTAAGGCATCCTTATAAGCCCTCCGGGACACCATTGCATCAAAGCTGTCACACACTGCAAGGATCCTGCCTAAAATCGGGATGTCCGTTCCCTTGACACCGCCCGGATAGCCTTTTCCATCATAGCGTTCATGATGGGATAAAACCGCCGGAATGACATAGTTCATATTCGGGAGGAAATGGATCATCTCAATGGAATTCTCCACATGAGTTTTCATTACCTCGTATTCCTCATCTGTCAGTTTGCCCTTCTTCTTTAAGATGCTTTCCGGGATACCGATTTTTCCGATATCATGGAGCAGACCTGCCACTTTTGCAGTCTGGATATCATCCTTTGGAAGCCCCATTTTTGCTGCAAGCTTCATCGCATACCCGGAAACATTCTCAGAGTGTTCAAAGGTGAACGAATCCTTGGCATCAACTGCTGCCATCAGCGCAAAAATCGTCGGCGTTACCTGCTCATAACCTTTCTCCCTGCTCTGTTCCTGCCCCTCAAAACTCTTCTCGTAAATCTCGATATGGTTTTTTCCATTTCCTTTTGCATAGAAGGCTGCCCGTCTTGCCTGACGGAATAATTTTCCTGCACTTTCTGCCATGTTTTTGTCCCATGCGATTCCAATGCTGAACGTAATCGGCTGGATGACTTTTGGCTTATCTTTTTTCTGTTCTAATATCGTATTCTGTATCAGCCGCGCAAACGACAATAGTATTTCTTTTCTGTTTTCTTCCGCAATAATAAGAAATTCATTGGAACCGACACGGAATACCGACATTTTGTCACTGCAGAGGTTCTGCACCTGGGATGCGCTCCACTTCAGGATCTGGTCTCCGGTCTCCTCGCCGTACAGATCATTGTATAACTTAAAGTTATCCATATCCAGATATATCATTCCTGTCGGATGTTCCTTTATATCCAGATTTTTCATAAATTCACTGCAATAGCTGCGGTTATACAGACCTGTCAGTTCATCATGAATGGACACCTGATATACTTTTTCATAGGCACTGATATTTTTTAATGCGCCGGATACACTGTTCCCGATCTGCCGGATACAGTCCGCCTCATCATAGATCAGCCTGTTTTTTCTGTGAAGCTCCACATATAAAAATCCATAAATTTTATCGTCATACTTAAAAACTGCGATCTCCGGTTTTTTATGAATGCCGCCGGTGCCGCAGAATGACCTCAGCCTTGCCTCCTCCTCTGTGTCCAGCACCCGGTCTCCGTCTGCCGTACACTCCACAAAATGGTCATCTCTTTTTTCAAAAATACGTGCACACGAGTCCGGTACCGCCGAACTGACGGTGCTTCGGATTCTCTGGTACAGTTCTTTTTTATTCAGGATTGAAGCCGCCATATCCTGAAATTCCACAAGGCTCTCCACAATGTGCTTTTTCTTCTGGTACAGGATACGCTCCAGCCATTTTCTGGCATAGCTCATGACCAGCACCATCCAGAGGCACTGCAGAACGACAAACACTGTGATAAACTGTCTGGTAAAGCTGTCCGTCTGGCCAATCACATGGTCAATGTTTGGCTCCAAAATAATCATTGGAAGAAACGCTACAACTACTGCGATCAAATATACGGCACCTGTTGTCGCACGCATGGAAAATGAGAACAGATACTGTTTATAAATAATGTATACAAAACAGACCGCCATTCCCACTCCGCCAAGGGTATCGAATGGGAAATCACCGCTCCATGGCATCACGCACAGAATATTTCCACCCATGATGAGCAGTGTTCCTATTAATAATGGGACGAGTTTTTTCCGGTACTCTAATTGTTCCCCGATTTTTTTGTGGGCAAGCAGCGTTACATACACTAACAGAAATATCTCTGCTGCTGCCAGCAACCAGATGCCTGTTTTTGCATGATAATGGTAGGATATACCGCCATTCGCCATGATCTGCACTTCCGGCGGTGGGAGAATACAACCGGTAAAAACATTCAGCAGGACAACTGACACCGTCACAGCCATACAGCCATCCAGAAATCTGTCCTTTCCCCGGATGTCAAGATAATGGAACAAAAATCCATATATCAGTATCGGGATCGTAAAAAGTCCCATCAGTGATACATGATACCAGAACTGTATCCCCGGGCTGATCTGCAGTCTCATGAGCACAGCGCCGCCTGTCCAGGACAATAATGCCGACAGTATTGCCTTGAAATCTCTTACTTCTGATGATTTCTCTGCAACATTCAGAAAACAGAATAATAAAAACAGATAGCATATGAGTGCAGCCATTGGAATACCAATATATATATTTTTGATCAACACCAGATTCATGAAATGTTTCATTTTTCATTCTCCTTCGTGTGAAATATCGTATTTCCATTCGCAGTCTGCCGTCAGATACTGTCTCTGTACGCAGACATATATCATTATGTTACCATATTTTTACATTTCATACAAGAATCTGCACGCTTGTCCATTTCCGTTTCGGATCTGTCCCTGTTCCGTTTCAGTTTCCCTGCCGGAAGCTGTTTTTCTCCTTCGTAAGTTCCAGCATAAGCATAAGCACACTCCATTTCCGGTTCGATGGTGTAAGGACTGCTTTATAGTCAACCGGAATCTGTTTCCGGCGCAGTTCAAACAGTATTTTGTCAAAATGCTTTTCATTCACACCGCAGAATACCATAAGGCTCTCCTGTGGTGCGCTGCCGGTAAATGGTGCTATGAGCACGTTCTTTTTTCCCTCTGCGAGATCCCCGATACTCTGCCGCAAATCTGTGGTTTTGATCTCCTCCAGGCGGATTTTCATTGGCGCAAGCAGCTGTTTTACCGCTTCTTTTTCTTTTACCTGATAGATTAATATTTTTTCCATGTTTTTCTCTCCAGACTTAAGAAAAGCCAAACACAAAATATGTCTGGCTTTTTCTTTCATTCTATCATTTTTTATAACACTTCTTCAATAATTTTCTTTAAAGTGCCGGCAGAACTTTGCAGTTTTTCTGTTTCCTCCTCATCGAGAGTGATCGGGATCCGGTTTTCCACACCGTGCGCTCCCACGATTGCCGGCATGCTTAAGGAAATATCGGAAATCCCGAATTCTCCGTGCATCAGATTCGATACCGGTAAAATGGATTTTTCGTCGCGGATGATCGCCTCGCAGATTCTGCGCACCGCCATTGCAACTCCAAAGTAGGTCGCCTTTTTCTTTGCAATGATCTCGTAAGCACTGTTTTTTACATTCTCTGCAATACGCTCGGTCGCTTCGTCATGGTTGAAGTGTCCACGCATCTCGCAGAATGTATTGATCGGCACACCCGAAACAGTGGCGCTGCTCCATGCTGCAAGCTCGCTGTCGCCGTGTTCGCCGATGATGAATGCGTGTACACTCCGGCTGTCCACATTCAGATGCTCTCCAAGGTTGTATTTTAATCTTGCAGTATCTAACACCGTTCCGGAGCCAAGCACCCGGTTTTCCGGGAAACCGGACAATTTCAATGCCGTGTAGGTCAGGATATCCACCGGATTGGAAACGATCAACAGGATTCCTCCGCAGTTTCTTTTTGCAATTTCCGGAATGATGGATTTGAAAATACCAACATTTTTCTGGACAAGATCTAATCTTGTCTCATCCGGTTTCTGATTGGCGCCTGCTGTCACGATGATGATCGCTGCATCCACAATATCATCATAATCTCCGGCATAAATTTTCATTGGTCTTGCAAAAGGAAGTCCATGGCTGATGTCCAGCGCCTCTCCCTCTGCCCTGTTTTTATCAGCATCGATCAGAACCATCTCGGAAAACAGACCGCTTTCCATTAATGCAAATGCTGTTGCAGATCCTACAAAACCGCATCCGATCATTGCCACTTTTCTCTGATTTACGCTTGTTTCACTCATATTTTCGTCCTCTCTTTCTTTTTTCTGAAATATCTCCTGTAAGTGGAGACAATCGCAGAATTTTACTGTTATTCCAGGATTCTTCCGTCCGTAGAAATGGTCACTACCTGCCATGGAATGAATTTTCCACTGTTCTGCAATGCTTTTTTCGCAGCCATCTCAATTCCGCCACAGCAAGGCACTTCCATACGTGTTATTGTAACAGATTTGATGTCATTGTTTTTGATAATTTCTGTCAACTTTTCAGAATAGTCCACATCATCTAACTTTGGACACCCGATCAGTGTCACATGGCTGCGGATGAATTTACGGTGGAAATCTCCGTAGGCGTATGCGCTGCAGTCCGCTGCGATCAGCAGTTTTGCGCCGTCAAAGTATGGCGCACGGACCGGTGCAAGCTTGATCTGTACCGGCCACTGTGTCAGTTCGGAACGGATTTCTCCTGCCGCCTGCAGCTCTGCGCTTCTGTCTGCATCTGCCTCTCTCCGGATGGCTCTCGCCTGACTTCCCGGACATCCGCATGGTGTCTTTGCCGCCTCTTTGCTCTTTTTATGTTCTTCCACTGCCTTCTCATCATAAGCTGCTGCCTCACGCTCCACAAAATGGATCGCATCTACCGGACAGGCCGGCAGACAGTCGCCGAGACCGTCACAATAATCATCGCGCATAAGCTTCGCTTTTCCATTCACCATTGCGATTGCTCCCTCATGACATGCCTCTGCGCAAAGACCACATCCTACACATGCTTCCTCGTCGATCTCTATAATTCTTCTTACCATCTTCCATTCCTCCTGTTGTCTGCATATCTATTATTTGTTTCATTTGACTTTCTATGTGCATACTAATATAATAAAGAAAATTTTTCTGTTGTTTTTACAACGTAATTATGTTTTATTCTACGAACATTGGGTAGGTAATTGTACTACACATACATTTGAAGGGAGTTTCTATGACAAACGACGATCTGCTTTTATTACAGACCTCTGTATTCACAGGGATCGCAACCGATGAGATCAGGGACATGCTCTCCTGCCTCTCTGCACGGGAGACGACATTTATCAAAGACGAGATCATTTTTTCCTATGGGGAAACCATCACAGGCATCGGTATTGTGCTGGAGGGGAGTGTGCACATTGTAAAAGAGGACTTCTGGGGCAATGCCAATCTGATGGCAGAATGTGTCCCGGGCGATATTTTCGGGGAAGCCTATGCGATCAATTCCACCGAACCGCTGGAAATGAATATTTTTGCTGCTTCCACCTGCCGCGTTTTGTTTCTGGAGGTTTCTAAGATCCTGACGGTCTGCCCATCTGCCTGTGCGTTTCACAACCGGCTGATCCGCAATCTTCTAACGTTAGTGTCCCGGAAAAATTTCCAGTTAAACCGCAAATTAGAACATATGTCCAAGCGCACCACGAGAGAGAAACTGCTCTCCTACCTGTCCATGGAGTCAAAAAAAGCCAATGCTTCAACCTTTACCATTCCATTCAACCGCCAGCAGCTTGCCGACTATCTCTCTGTCGACCGCTCTGCCATGTCCAATGAATTGTGCAAATTGAGAGATGCCGGCATTTTGGAATTCAACAAAAATACCTTCACGATTTTTGAAAAAAACGATTAAAAGAAACGCTATGATGCTATTTCCTGCACCATAGCGTTTTTTCAGATTCCATTCTCCTTCAGGTAATCCACCCAGATCCCATATTTTGAACCATACAGATGAATGTCGTCGAACGTCAGACTGCTCTTTAAGTTGCCTTCCTCATCGCATACGACCTCATTCATGTCAAGGTAAAAGATATTTTTTCCGTCTGCGAGTGCAGCGATCCGTTCATTCCGCTGCTCGATCCCCACATTGTTAAAGATCGGATCTTTATCACTTTTTTCTTTTGCAACCTTCATGATCCCCTGAACGAAGATCACAGCGTCCGGCTGCAGTTCCCGGAATTTTTCCACTGAATCCTCATAGGCTGTCATGAAACCATCCAGTGTTCCCCTTCCCATCTCATTGATCCCGATCTGGAAATAGATTTTCCCGTATTTTTTTGCCTTAAGCGCTTCCTCTAATGTCACTTTTTCCCCGTCCACTTCACAGAACTTTTCTGTCCAGAGGTTGTATACGTTCATACCGACGGTCGCATAAAAAGTGCTGTCATCGAGTCCGCCGTAATCATGAAGTCCCACGGTTCTCGAGTCACCGATAAACACTGCGTCCGAGAAGTACCCGGCGTCCACCGCATGAAAGCTTCTTACTTCCTCCTGCTCTGTCTCCGCCACTTTCTCCGTTTCTGCCATACTCTCCGTTCCCACTGCGGCAGGTTCTGTGCTCTCAGTCGCGGAGATCTGCTCCTCATCTCTTCTCAGTTCTGCCAGATGTTCCCATTTATCCCAGAGTGACTCATGGTCGCTGCTCCATGGATAAATCCCATCGTGTATGCCCTGCATGACCAGAACAAAGTACGGTGTTTTTACCGGATCGACCGTATAACGGCTGTAAATCGTATCTTTTCCCAGAAATCCTATTGCTGACAGGATTGCCCAGCCAGCTAAAATCAGAATGGTGATTTTGCAATATCTGATTTTTTTCATTTCTGCTCCTTCCTGTTATCTAAAAATTAAAGTATAAAAATGGATTGTTTGCAGATACCGCAAGGTAGTACATGCTGAGTGCAAAGATCACCGCAATTGCCAGCGTACCGAGCATCCCCCGCTTTATTCTTCCATAAATCACCGCCGGAACCGGAGTTGCAAAAAGAACTCCCATCGCCAGCAGGCTGTCATAATCTTTCAGATATTTGATGTAATCCATGGAATTGACCATGTCGGTATGTGCATTCACAAACGGAAACATACGTGTCAGATAAATTCCAAGCTGATGCACATCCGTGATCGTAAATGCCATCCATGTCACAGGCACAAACAGTAACAGATAGACATGTCCGATCACTTTGCTTTTCTGTAAAAATGGAAGCAAAAACAATTTTTCCAGAAATAAAGCCCCGAGCAGCATGCCGCCCCAGATCAGAAAATTATATCCTGCCCCATGCCACAGTGCCGTCAGTGTCCACACGGCAAAAAGGTTGAACATCGTCCGCAGTCTGCCTTTCCGGCTTCCTCCGAGCGGAATGTATACATAATCGCGGAACCACCGTCCCAGTGTAATGTGCCAGCGGCGCCAGAACTCCGTCACTGATTTTGAGATATATGGGAAACGGAAGTTTACCGGAATCTGGAATCCCAACATTTTTCCAAGTCCGACCGCCATCATCGAATATCCCGCAAAATCAAAATACAGCTCCATGGAATATGCGACCGCACCCAGCCATGCCAACGGCGTTGAGATACTGTTAAACCCAATCGTCTGCACGTTGTTCCACAACATTCCCACCCGGTCAGCGATAATGACTTTGGATCCGAGTCCGATCACAAGGATACGGACGCCGCTCTCAAAATCCCGTGCTGTCACCGTCCTTCTTTTCAGACAACTGCTTACCTCGGTATAGTTTACGATCGGTCCGGCGATCAGCTGCGGAAACATCGTCAGATAGGTTCCAAGGTTGACATAAGATTTTTCTGCCGGGACAATGCCACGGTACACATCGATCACATACGCTGCGATCTGGAAAGTGTAAAAACTGATCCCAAGCGGCAGCTTTGTAGTCAGACCGCTGTATTTAAAGAAAAAGAGCATTCCGAAATCGTAGCAAAGTGCCAGAACAAGCAGTACTGCCTGTCTTCTGCCTCTTCCGTCCTCCGGTGTCTTATACATGCTGCGTGCGATCACATAGTTCACCGTGACTGACGCTAACAGCAACAGGACATACTGCGCCTCTCCATAGGTGTAGAAGGCAATGCTCCCCAAAAAGAGTACTGCGTTGCGGAACTTCTTCGGTGTGATAAAATATATGATTAAAAAAGCCGGCAGAAACCGGAACAAAAATTCAAAACTGCTAAATACCATACGTAATTCTTTCTCTCATTCTCCTGCTTGTGCTGCACGATCAACGTGCTTTTCTGCAAAAACTCTACCTGTTTTTCACAAAAAATAACTGCCTGTTTTCTTTTTTTATTATATGCACAGACTGTTGTTATTATAGATGAAAAAAATAAATATTACCATATGATTAATTTTAAAAATATATTAAATCCATGCTATTTTGTAACTTTTCTGTAATGATTGGGCACGGACGCTGCTTTTCCCAGATTTTCCGGAAACCATGTTACTGTTTTCCCCGCAGAAATGCTTCGATCTCCCCGATAAAATACAGTGAGCCGAATGCCACTGTCTTTTCTGCGGATGATTTTGAGAAATCCGGCAGCACATCCGCAAGTTTCTGATACGCCTCCGCCGGGATCCCTTTTGCCCGGATGCAGTCTGCGAGCGCCTCTCCCTGCAATGCCCTCTCACTCTCCACAGTCACTGTCTTAAAATCCAGTGCCAGCGGAAGAAGTTCCCTGATCATCTCCCCATAATCTTTATCCGCCATGACACCCATGATAAAATGGAATTTTTCATCCGGATACATTGTCTCCAGACTTTTTTTCAGCGCCTCCACACCGTTACTGTTATGCGCACCGTCCATCAAGAAAAACGGATCATTGCTCACAAGTTCCATGCGTCCCATCCACTGCGTCCGGTCGATTCCTTCCCGAATCGCATGCTGCAAAGCTTTCAGTTCCGGCACATTCTTTTTTCCTGCAAAATATTTTTCAAAAAATAATTCTGCTGCAAGCATTGCCGCCACGGCATTTTCATACTGGTGCACACCGAGCATTTTCATCGTAACTGCATCGTATCCCGCATAGGAAAAACACTGTTTTCCGTCCTTTTGTGGCAGGATTTTAATTTCGTCCCAGTTTACAACTTTTGTGGTTTTGATGTCTGCCCGCTCCGCCGCCTGTTTTAACACGTCCATCGCTTCTTTCTCCTGGCTCTCTAAAACAAGTGCTGTGCCGTGCTTGATAATTCCTGCTTTCTCTGCTGCAATTTTGGCGAGTGTGTCACCGAGGATCGCCATATGGTCAAAACCGATTTTTGCAATGACGGTCACATCCGGCACTCCGCAGGCATTCGTGGAATCATACGTTCCGCCAAGTCCTGTCTCCAAAATCACAACATCACACTTTTGTTCCTTAAAATAAAGCAATGCCATTGCAAGACAGTAATCAAACATTGTCGGATAAACGCCAAAATCCATAGAGAGAAGCCTGTTTCCAAGGCGCATGGTATCCTCTTTTGAGATCATATCTCCCTGCACCTGGATGCGCTCCCTGAAATCCACCAGATGTGGAGAAGTAAACATCCCGGTTTTCAATCCTGCTCATCCGAAAACAGAGCGCAAAAAAGCAGAGACGGAGCCTTTGCCGTTCGTCCCTGCTATGTGTATGATGCGTAAATCTTTCTCCGGGTGTCCTAACTGCTCTAACATTATCTTTGAGATCTCGACACCCTTTAAGTTTCCAAATCTTCTTTTATTTTCAATCGCTGTTACTGTTTCTTCGTATGTTAATGTCTGCATCTGACTATACTGCCATGATCACGCCGCCGTCGTTGGCATACATGCTGCTGACACCTGCGGTATTGATGATGATGATCTTTTTGAACTTCGCAATCTTCTCGATTTTTTCCTTCACTGCTTTTGCCCTCTCCGGACAGTTACAGTGTGAGATCGCAAGAATACGGTTCTCACAGTCTTTTGTCTTTGAGATCATATCCTTCACCATGCGCTCAAGCGCCTTGTTCATGCCGCGCGCCTGACCTAACTGGCAGATTAATCCCTCCTTCGTTGAGCCCATAACAGGCTTGATATTTAATGAATTGGCAATAAATGCTTTCAGGTTGGAAAGTCTGCCATTCTTTCTCAATGTCTCTAATGTCTCCAATACAAAATAGGTGTTCATGGACTTGATGTACTCTTCCACCTTCTCCACAACCTCTTCAAAACCGCATCCGGCTTCCTCAAATTCCTGTATCTTCATGCCGATGAGAGTTTCACCGATGGACGCGGATCTCGAATTGAACACATAAATTTTCTTTGTATCTCCGTGCTCTTCCTCATAAAGATTCTTTCCGAGCACTGCACTGTTATAAGAGCCGCTTAAGCCGCCGGACAATGTCACAACATAAACATGGTCTGCCTCACCCTCATATGCATCCATATACTGCTCCGGTGACGGGCAGGAGGACTTTGGTCCTTTCATACTCTCTTTCACTCTTCTCAAAAAGTCTAACTGATTAAAAGTGCTGTCATCTTTGATACGGCATCCGTCCACTTCCAACTCTAATGAAACGGTCTCATAATGTCCATCCTGTTTTAATTCTTCTGGTAATTCCCCACAACTGTCGATTACAATCTTATACATAGTATCCTCCTTGTTTTGCGAAGCAAAATGCGACTGTCCTTACATGGAGCAATGCCCAGCAAGCTGTGCAGGATTTTGCCTCCTTGTGATATTCATTATTATATCAAAAGTTTCTTTTTTCTATTACATGTAGTATTGATTACTACGTAACATTAACACAAAAACTTTACTTTGTATAGAGGATATTATGTTTTTTATTAAAATTTTATAGTCAGCACGTTCTGGTCGGAATCTTCCAGATAATATAAAGATGTCAGTCCTTTGCAGTAATGCACGATCTTCTGATCCGTGATAAAGTAGGTGAATGCCTGTTCGTACAGCTCCCTGTCTGCAAACCTGACAGAGCAGAAACCATCTCCCTGCTCATAGGCAGCCCGATATACATTTCCGATGCTGTCTGCATCCCATGTGTCAAAATAAAGATTTTCATGGACATAATAATTGTCTTTTACCGCCTGACACACCGGAACGATAATATCGTCATTCGGCTGATGCGTTTTCTGTAATTCCCCGGTCGTAACTGCAAAATAATTATAATTGATAAAAGAATCCAGCCCCATTCCATCGCCGCTGTAGGTGGCATTTCCCCAGGTCGTATCAATATAGTAATACTCTCCATCCAGCTTTGCCAGATTCCATGCATGAGACTGTCCGTCTGCCGTTCCGGCCACCACTGCACAGGGAATGTCCAGTTTTTCCAGAAGATACTGCGTTGCTGCAGCGTATCCCTGACAAACCGTTTCCCCATTGACAAACACACTGATGATGTTCTGATTGTCCGGCGCACCTGTGCTATACGCAACATTCGAAGCCAGATAATCAAACACATATTTTGCCTTGTCATAATCCGGTGCTTGCGCATCGATCCCTGCCAAAATCTGACTGACTGTCTCGTCGATCTGTGCCTGCATGTCCATCCGCTCGGCATCCGTCATGGTAAACTTTGGTGTAAAATGGAGATCTACCAGCTTTTCCCCTCTGGTATACTGCGTGTAAGTGTAGCCCGATACCCAGAACAGTCCGCCGTGGTCCGCCATCACCGAAACATACGCCTGATGCAGGACTTCGTTGTCTAACGTGCTCAGCGCCACATCTTCTTTTTCATAGAGAATCGCATCATAAACCTCGTCGTACACAGTGCGTACTTCCTCCGGAAGCGTCTGATATACATAACAGTCCACAGACTGCTTTTCAACGGATGGCTCTGCCTGCTTCTCTGTTTCCCCGCAAACTGCTGCCTGCTCAGTGTCCGTTTCCTGTTCTTTACTTTTTACTTCCGTGCCTTTTCCTTCTGCAATTTTCTCTTCCACATAGCGGGTAATATCGGATAATTGATTGGTTGTCTGCTGACACCCCGAAAGCAGAATGAGTGCTGCACACGCCGCACTCCCTGCCACATAGGAAAAAAATTTTTTTCTCACCTGATTCTCCTGTCAAATGCATACTTCATGCTGTATGTATCTTTTTTGCCTTTCAGCCAAAATAAGCGCTCACCAAATCCTTCAATGCCTGCTGGTCTGCTGCTGCCATCAGTTCTCTTGCAGAATGCATTGCAAGCAATGGGATTCCGATATCCACTGTTTTTACCGGAAGTAACGCTGATGCGATCGAGCCTAATGTGCCGCCTCCTGCAAGATCCGAACGGTTCACAAATTTCTGATATGGGATCTGATCCTTCTCACAGATCTGCTGGATCACTGCGACCGCACCACAGTCTGTTGCATAGGACTGGGAGCATGCTTCCTTGATGCAGAATCCTTTTCCAAGCACCGGCTTGTTGGTCAGATCCATCTTTCCGGCATAGTTTGGATGAAGTCCATGTGCCACATCCACGGATAAAATGATGCTGTTGTACAGTCTGTTCCACACTTCTTTTTCCAGTCCGCACTCGGTCAGAATGCGCACCAGCATATCATGGAGCAGAATGGAACCGGCGCCCTGCTTGGAACGGCTTCCAATCTCCTCGTGATCGAACAGTGCAATGAGATTCATGCCGTCCGCCCTGTCGCTTTCGATGATCGCAGACACCAGTGCAGAACAGGAATTTAAGTTATCGAGTCTGGATGCAGAGATAAACTCATCGTTTAATCCCACAAACTCCGGCTTTTCTTTATTGTAAATGGTCAGTTCAAAATCAAGAATATCCTCTTTTTTCACAGCAAGCTCTTTTACAAGAAAATCAAGAAAATAGTCTGCATCATCGGAAAGTCCGCAGATTGGGAGCAGTTCCGTCTGCTTATTTAATTCCACGCCCTTGTTCACCTCACGGTTCATATGGATCGCAAGATTCGGGATGGTCATAAGATTTTTTTCAGACTGGAACGTGACCACTTCCGGTGTAAACACATCCTCACTGCGCACTGCAACTCTTCCGGCTACACCGAGTGGACGGTCGAGCCATGTATTTAAGATTGCGCCGCCGTAAACTTCCACATTCACCTGTGCGTATCCGTTTGTCTGAATATCGCAGGACGGTTTGATCCTTAAGCATGGGAAATCTGTATGTGCTGCTGCAATGCGGATCGCAGGCTCTCTGTCACTCCAATTTTGCGGTAATGTGAATGCAAACAATGTCGTTTCATGATGATTTACCACATATTTTCCGCCCGCTTTTAAGTTCCATGCCGTACCGTAATCAACCACTTCAAAACCGGCATCTGTCAGTCTTTTTTCGCATGCGCTCACTGCGTGCGCCGGTGAGATTCCTTTTTCCAGTAAATCAAATAAAATTTCTGTTTCTGTCATATCTGTTACCAACCTTTCCATCAAACCATAGACTTTTTATCTGCGGCTGCAAATCTGTATAATCATTCTGTATTTTGCATTCGCAAATCCTCTGTATTCTAGCATATTTTCTCTAATTTGTCATTTCAGTTATTTACAAGAAAACAAACCAATGATAAATTTATGTTGATACCATTTTCTTTTGGGAGGATTTTATGATCGCTTTAAAAATTGCCGAAGTCAAGGACTTTATGAATAAATTACTGTGCCAGGATGTGTTTGACCACTTTCTCATTCAGGAGGCTGTCATCACAACGAATGTCTCCTGCCATATCGACGGCACGCTGCAAAAAGACTTCTACACCTTAGAAGAACTCGAAGAACAGAATCTTACCGGGCTTTCCTTTGTTCCGTATGGTCTTTTGCGCAGTTCCTGCTTCAACCTGATCAAAGGAAAGAAAACTCCTTCCTATTTCAAGTTTTCCCTCCTGTTATCGCCGGAATCTCAAACGCACTCTCTCCCAGACCGGAAGCTCTTTCACGGAAAATGATATTTCCGCAGTGTTCTTAAATATCCGCTTCCAGAATGGAGAACTGACCGTGACCACGGGTATCTCCTACCGGATCTTCTCGACCGACAAAACTCTTGAGCACGAGTGGGACACACTCCTCAAACGCTTTCTGACGAAAAATCAGATTTCATTTGACGAATTGTAGCGTCTGGCTTCCCCCTCTCTCCCGGCTTTTACTTGGTTTTCAATTATGGAATGGTTAAAAGGGTTCCTTATAAAACTTGCTCGAATTGCGGCTTTATCAGTGTTCGCATT
>OLFV01002018.1_pt1 | contig 16822 bp, 16 predicted proteins | sample 1605551 | NCBI WGS metagenome assembly OLFV01 (sample SAMEA3888922, study PRJEB22519) | human gut metagenome | biome: human gut; feature: human-associated habitat; material: faeces | place: Denmark | collected 2011
GGGCTTGCAGCGACGGACCTCAGGACACTCTTACACCACGTCTGCGCGCGCCACCAAAGTTAGCCGTCTTGACGAGGTCTTTGAGGAAATCACGCAGCAATCAGTAGCATCGCCCCAGAAAGATATCGCATCTGCTCGCACCCTAACTCCAAAACAGTCGGATACTCGGAGAGGGCAGCCTGAATCAGCACGAAGGGACATCGAAAACAAGCATAAAAAAGTGGCTAATCGCGGACAAACCGGCACGTCGGACATTGAAGTTCAGGCAGATGGGGAATTTCATGCGCCGGAAATGCACGGCTCCTCGCTCTACGCCACAGCGGAGAATGCTGCCTCTACAGACAAAGCGCGAGAGCTGGACAATAACAATGAGATGGGCATCAAGGCGAGCAGGAATCAGCGTAAGCGACTGAAGCAAACTCATACGCCTAGATCGTCTACAGGCACTGATGCCAAGGTGAAAGACGGCATTGAGACGATTATTAGACGCTTTACCCAGTCAGATTATCTTTATGATGGCAATTGGGCGCAGAAGAATTTGGGGCTCAGTCGCCATCTCAGAAAAAACCCTCCAATTGGGCGTGAAGCTACCTTTTACTCGTCATTGAAGGTAGACGAGACTACGTATTGGGTGTGTAGCAAGTGGATGCCCAATCAAAAAGCCCGGCTCACCCGCTTTGTCAACAAACTATCAGAGAAAGCGGGTGAATGACGCCCCCTCCTTCATGTTAGGAATATCGCTCTCAGCGAGAGCGAGGCTATTGCGCGGCATGCGATGCGGGCGCAATCGATCTCATGTGCACCGTCGGCGTTGAAATGACGGTCGCCGACTAGAGGCCGGAAAGAGGGGCAGAGCTGAGGATTTGAAGATCGAGGCATGGGACTAGAAGGGAGCTCGGAATTCGCGGGCCAGGATCCGAACATCGACCCGCGCGCTTGGCGATTCTTACCAGTTCAGACGGTTTGCAGGCTATTCGCGCTGCGGGAGAGACTCGCACCACTGCAGCAATGCGCTCAACACAGCGGGCCTGTCTTGCACGAACTGCTCGCGCTTCACACCGCGGCGCGGCTCAAAGCGAATGACGTTGTTCCTCATGTCCAGGTACACGTCATAGCTTTCGGGGGCGCCGGGCAAGTTCAGCGCTGCATGGCGCGTGCTGCGAATGCGTTGCGGCGCCTCCGTAAGAGACTCGTTGGACAGCTGACCGCCGCATATCTCTTCTAGTGCGCGGAAGCGGCGTCCGAAGCTCAGGTAACCGTGGCAACCGCTGTCTGCATGCCCGGCACAGCAGAACTGCGTTTTATAACCCTTATCGTTCAGAATGCGCACGTGGGGCTGCAGCTCGTGGTCGATCGCCACCAGGTGATCAGGGCGCTTGCCGCATTCGCATTCGCCCAAGGGCTTAAAGCACTTCGGGCACACGAACAGCATGCACTTCATGGTTTGCTCGGGCGTGAGCTCCGTGATGCCCAGGGCTGCGATTTCCGCCGCAGGGGCCTCGGGCTGCACGCAGGGGCAGCCGCTTGCGCGCAGAATGGCGTCGATGCGCGCCACGGTGGTGCGCTCCATTTCCAGGGCGATGGCTTCGTCGCGCATCGCGCCAAACGCCTCGATGTCTTTCGTGACTGCAGAAAGCGGCGTTCGCTGGGAGATGTACACGAATGCGTTCTCTTCCCTCGAAGTAGGTTTGCCCTCAATCTCCACCGTGACGTCGGCTTTTGCATAGGTGCCGTACTGCACGCCGTTCGCTTTGTCCAGCGCCTGGACCTCGCCCCGCGTGAGGCCATGCCACAGCACGCCTTCCACAAACGATCCTTCCTTGCGCACGATGGTGGGACGGCCCTTCGCGTCGCACGCCAGCGTGTAGCCATAGAGCTTCGCCTTGGTTGCATAGACGTAGTGACCGCTCTCGAATTTTTTAGCGATGCGGTCATGGCTGATGTCAAAGCCATATGCGAAGTACGGGGTTTCCGCATGCACGCGGGTGTCGGCGGCGTGTTCGCGCGCGCTGAACGCCGGGCCAGAGGGACGAATAAAGTTGTGCACGTCAAACTCAGGCAGGCTGTTACACCAGTCGAGCAGGGTGCGCAGCAGGGCCTTGCGCTGCTTTTCGAACTCATCCAGCGTAAGGGAGTAGCTAAGGTCCGCCTGCAGCGCAGGGTCGCTGCTGCGCACCGCGCGGAACCCTTCGGGAACGTCGATCTTGTAACCGAACTCGCCTGGGGTCTTGATTGCCAAGTAGATGCGGTGCGACCCGCAGAAGGTGGCTTCACTCGCTTCCATCACCTGGTAGCGCTTGGAGCGAAGGATGCGTCCATGCTGCTGAAGGCCGCGGGGGAAACGGCGTGCGTAGTAACCGGTGTGACCGCATGTGCAATCGGCGATCTGGTGACCTTCACCGCACACGAAGTCGGAGTATTCGCGCACGGCGGGGAGGTCGATCTTGGCTGCGCCATACGCCGCCGACTCTTCTTGCGCGCGCAAGCGGTCCAGGCTGTCGGCGCGCATGTCGGACATCTGCGCCAAGGTTGCCTCATCGAGCTGCATCACGCGGCCGGCTTCGACCACGCGGTCGATGTAATCGTACTTTTCGGTGTACCTGCGCAGCGGGGTGCGCTCAGAGATGTAGACCATCGCCTCAAGGGTTGCGGGAACCACATCGCCTTCGCGCCCAACGGTCACGGTTTCCTTGCGGTAGCAACCAGATGCAACGCCTTCGTAGCGGTCGAGAGACGCCACGTGAGAGCTATCGAGCGCCCACAGCGCGCCTTGCACATGCGACCCCTCGCGCTTGGTGATGGTGAGGTATCCGGCGGTGTCGAACGCCAGTTCATAGCCGTTCAGGGTCGCTTTGCCCAGCAGCACCGCGCCGGGGCAGCGGGTTTCAACTTGATGGATATCAAGGTTGCTACCGTACGCGAAGTTGATGATCGAGGGTGCAGTCTCGGGGTGACGGGCTGAGACGTTGTTGCGCTTCTCGTTGTACTTCATGGTTCACGCCTTTCGGTGTTGTGATGGGCTTCGGTCGCTCGAGCTGATTGCAGCATACAGTCTGAAGCCGAAAGGCGTGAAAACCTGAGGTTGACATTTTTAGAAATCCTACGAAAAGGGCGCGATGCCCGAAATCGCTGTTCAAGCGTATTCTGCGAAAAGATACCCGTTTTTCTAAACGCAACTTTTCGTGTGCTCGTAAAAAATCGAAACGATAAAAACTAGTACAACCCTTCTGAATGGGTGGGCGGCTGTTTTGCTTGTAAGCAAACATGAAATCGGCCGCAGCAGCACCGCCTGGGAGGGCGGGCGAGGGGCTTGGCCGCAACTTAATTCCCGGATGCGGCCACCACGCTAAATACTTGAGAATCGTCGACCGCCCAGTATCTGCCATCCAAAAGTTTAAACACGATATAGCTGCCGTCTTTGCCTATTTCGGCGGCGTTTACGCATTTCTGAAGATCGGCGTGGTGCGCGAAGCAGCCGACGAGCACATCTCCATTTACAAGCCCGACTTTAAGATTGAGACCCATCTTCTCATACATAACGATACGATCCGAATCGTCCACGCCCTTGCTTGAGTCGAAGTCGGGCCTTAGCCCAGCGAGGCGAACCCCTCGCTCATCCAATGCTTTGTCGATTCCGTCCTTGGCGTAGTCGCTCAGCTGGTAATAGATTCTGCGCGCGAGATCATCTGCCACGACGCGCTCTGGGTCCCCGCCTGACCGTTCCGCTCGAAACTCGCCTAATGCCGACAGCATCAGGTACACCTCATGCAATCGCAGCGGCAGAAAGATCGGGTGAGCCGTCGACTTCAGGCCGCCGCGGCTTGTCGGCTCGGCCTTGATGTAGGAGTCGCCAAAACGCACGCCGTCTGCCAGGGCGCTCAGGCGCTTTTGCACCGCCGTGCGCGAGCAGCCCAGGTACGCGGCGATCGCTTGCTGGGTCATTCCCTTATGCGCCGCTTTGAGCAGCATGAGATTTGCCTCGTCCGTGCCTATGAACGACTTGTCCAGGTTGTAGTGGCGCTTTTTTGGGGCGCCGCCGATCTCGTTGCCCTTTTCGAACAGCTCGTGCACGCTCAGGAACAATTCATGGCGGCCGTTGCTTTGGGGGCCTTCCTCTGAGTTGGCATAATCTGCCAGCGCCTTGCAAAACAAGCGATAGTTTTCGTCAGTGACGAAAGTGGGCCACTGCATGTTGTGAAAGCGTGTGCCTTCACGTGTGTCGGCGAATTTCGAATACGCAGACTCAGGATCGCAACCGACCCTTTCCGCAATTTCCGCAACTCTCATGCCAATCCCTTCCGCAACCCAATCACACGCACGAAAAACCTATCAAGCCAGAAGATTGATGTGGCAAAAAAGAAGAAGAGGCATTACACCCCTCCTTCTGGACAGCCTGCACCCCGGTTCCCTGCCTGCCAGTTCGCCCCCCGAAACCCTCGGGGCGCTGTGGGGTCGAACCCCTCCGCATGGAAAATTCTATCGCGGCCATGCCCGCTATGCGTGTCACGCACACCACGCCAAACGTCAGGTTTACCAGCCGGGACTGAGCCCTCTTTCGAGAGCAGGGTTATATTAGCATCTACAAACTCGAAAAACCCTGCCGCATTTGAGGAGTACCAAGAAAACGGTCTACACCTTGAGTATCAACCTCATCCGAACACCTCCCGCATTCACACGAACATGTACGGATGAATGCGGGAATCCGATACCCTGAGGGCCTGATCGGCCGGCCCACTAGGCACGAGCGGGACACGGTCCAGAGGATGCCGGAGCGCAAGGTCCCGTGCAGGGAGATCGCGGGGGAGCCGGGCAGGTCGCCCTAGACGGTGAGCGCCGAGGTGCCGTCGCGCCCACCCATGAAAAGAGGGTTTCTTTGCGGGCGCCGCATCCGCACGCCCCCGCAAAGAAACCCTCGCACTCGCATCTCTACCTGCGAACCCGCACGCGCCCTCGCGCACGCGCCGCGGCAGCTGCTAGTCGCGGTAGAACGAGCCCATGTAGCGGATGTACTCGTCCTCGGTGTGGTTGGCCTTCCAGTCGTGGACGGAGTCCTTGTTGCGCTGGCCGGCGATGACGGAGAGCTCCTTACCCAGCTTCTCAAAGGCCTCGTCGACGCACTCCTCGGGGGTGAGGGCGATCTTCATGACGGCCTCGCCCTGCGGGCCGCCGGGGAGGTTGGACAGCAGGCTGGGGGTTAGGGTGGTGCCGAGGGTGATGACCTCGACGTCGACACCGGTGCCCTCGCACTCGCAGGCCACGGCCTCGGTCATCTTGAGGATGAAGGCCTTGCCCGCGCCGTACTGGCCGTTCCAGGGGCTGGAGCTGATGCCGGTCATCGACGAGACGTTGATCACGGCGCCGCGGTCCTGGGCGGCAAAGATCCGCATGTAGTGGTGGAAGCACTTGAGGAAGGTCACGACGTTGACGTTGATCATGGCCTCGTGCTTCTCCCAGGGAGTGTCCTGGATCTTGCCGAAGCTGTGCAGGCAGGCCACGTAGCTCATGAAGCCCATGTCCAGGCCCTCGGTCGCGGCGAAGACGGTCTCGGCAGCGTCGGGCTGGCTAAAGTCGGCGCGCACGACCTTGGTCTCCACGCCGTAGGTCTCACGGATCTCGCCGGCGAGCACGTTCAGCTTCTCCTCGCGACGGCCGACCATGACGACATTCATGCCGCCGGCGGCGATCTTCTCGCAGAACGCCTTGCCGACGCCCTCGGTCGCGCCCAGGATCAGGCCCCACTCACCGTACTTTTCCCTCAGGTTCATACTGCATCCTCTCTCTCGATGCCCATGCGGGCACCTCTCCTTTAGCGTGCGGCCGCTCAGCCGCATACGGTGCGCCATTATGCGCTGAACAAGAGGGGAGTGCGTTCACGACTTTGCGAACGAACCCGAAACAACGATGAACGGTGTCGGTCTATCACCACAATGAAACCCTTGCAGTATCAAGAGGGGAGGTGCTGGCGGGTGGAACCAAAAGGTGAACGCCGCCCTGGCGTGAGCGGCGTTCGATGTGGTTTTACCCACCTTGGTAGCTATTCACCAGGAGGGCATTGCGACCTCCGGTCGCCTTTGCTGTATCCCCTTGTGTGCCCATGTACAAAGGGATGCATCGCTATTCTGCGCCGGTGCTCGACGTCACCGCTTCGGTAGGCTCGGCAAATACGTTTCTCGCAATGTTCATGGTCGGCGTGATGCTCGATGTGCACATCGATACCGAAGACCTGGGACCTCATGCGCCTCATCGACTACGTTGCGGCGCGCGGCGCGTGGAGTCTGCGCGAACTCGGCTGCGTCGGCTTTTCCGGCGGTGCCATGCAGACGCTCTGCCTCGCTGCGCTCGACGAGCGCGTGCGCTGGGCGCTCATCAGCGGCTACCTCTACGGCGTGCGCGACGCGCTGCTCACCCTCAACAATAACTGTAGCTGCAACTACCAACATAGCCCTCGCGGCTACTTCCTGTGAGGGTTTTTTGTTAAAGCAACGGCGCGAGAGTCCTCGTGGCACCCAGCAGCGTCCTCCACATGTCTGGACTCTCTATGCTTACGCTGGATAGACATCGCTAGAACGGGTATAGTATCGAAAGTTTTGTCGTTTACCAGCGGGGGAGTCCTGTGGGCATCAAAAAGAAGATCAAAAAGGAGCTTATCGGCACTTCCGATTACCCGTCGAATAAGATCTTCACGATCTCCAATTTCATCACCTTTACGCGCCTGATCCTCACGCTCGTCTTCCTGTACCTGTTCGTGACGGACAACAACCGCGTCGTCGCAATAGTCATCTATGCCATCGCGGCCTCCACCGACTGGATGGACGGCCAGATTGCCCGCATGACCAAAACGGTCTCGTGGCTCGGCAAGGTTATGGACCCCATCTGCGACCGTGCACTGCTGTTTACCGGCGTGTTGGGTCTGGTGGTCCGTGGCGAGTTGCCCATCTGGGTCTGCGTGCTCATCATCGGCCGCGATATCTACCTGGGCATCGGCACGCTCATTGTGCGCCATTATCACCGTCGTCCCATCGATGTCGTTTTTCCCGGCAAGATCGCCACGGCACTGCTCATGACTGGCTTCTCACTCATGCTGCTTGGGTTCCCCGTCGTGGACGGCTGGCATCTGCTGCCCGCCACGTTCACGGCATTCCCGGGCCTCAATGGCAGCTCGGTGCCCCTCGGCATCTTCTTTGTGTACGGCGGCGTGATCTTCTCCATGCTCACCGCTGTCATCTATTCCATTAAGGGAGGGGCGGCCATTAAACAGGCCATCGCGCATCCCGAGGACGAGGACACCGACTTTCTCAACCCCGAAATCGAAGACTGATTCATTGGGGTATGATTACGTACGGTTCATTCTTTGCGGCGTGGCCGCGTTAGATAGGGGTTGTCATGGACAACAAGGTTAACAATATGCCTCAGAACGATAAGACTGCGGACGCTACCTGCGTTTTCCGCGTTCCTTCGAGCGATGTCACCGTTCCCGACCTTATGGCCAACGTGCGCATCACCGCTCCTGTTCTGTCCATCGTCAAGGGTCCGCAGACCGGAGCTGCCTTTGAGCTCGAGGACGACGTGACCACCATCGGCCGCGATCCCGCGAACGGCATTTTCCTCAACGACATGACCGTCTCGCGCAGCCACGCACGCATTATTCGTGAGGGCCTGGGCGCCCGTATTGAGGATCTGGGCTCGCTCAACGGCACCTGGGTCGACGGCGCCATCGTCAACGGTGCTCCGCTGCACGACGGCTCTTCCGTTCAGATCGGTACGTTCACGCTCATCTACCACGAGAGCACGCCGGAGCGCATCGAAACCGGTGAGTAGGTAATGGCCGAACGCAACTATCTGAGTATCGGCCAAGTCGTCAACCTTCTTCGAGGCGCATACCCCGATCTATCGAACTCAAAAATTAGATTTCTAGAAGATGAGGGGCTCATCACCCCTCATCGCACGCCTAAGGGGTATCGTCAGTACTCCAAGGAAGACGTTGACCGTCTCGAGGTCATCCTGCACCTGCAGAAGACCCGCTACATGCCGCTCAACGTCATTAAGCAGCGCTTGGAAAACGCAACGGACCTGTCCACTTTGGCTTACGAGGTGGGTCTTCTGTCCGATGTTCCGCTTAAGACGGAGCCCAAGGAGACCAAGCAAAAGCTGCATCCCATCGAGACCATTCCCGACATGCTCGGCGTTGAGATCTCGTTTATCCGCTCCCTTGCCGAGAACGATCTTATCCGCATCATCAAGAGCCCGCAGAAGCGAGAGCTCGTCGATGGCCGAGATTTCCCGATTATCCGTTACTGCTCGGAGCTGTCGCGCTTCCACATTGAGCCGCGTAACCTGCGTCAGTACGTATCGTCGGCAAATCGCGAGTCTTCGATGTTTGAGCAGGTTCTCGTGAGCATGCTCGGCATGGATACCTCCGATGACGAGCGCGACGCCAAGCTCGAGCGCGCTTTTAAGAAGCTACACGACCTCACCGAGGGCGTGCACACCGCGCTCCTTAAGAACCGTGTCTTTGAGTCGCTCAACGCCGTGGTCGAGGACGCTGACATCGATGCTCTCGATGAGGAGATCGCGCGTTCCGAATCCACCAAGGCTAAAAGCGATGGTGCAAGCCTCCCCGCGGTTGCCGCGCACGACGAGTCGCTCGTGCAGCCGTCCAAGGTTGTCGTCCCCTCGCATAACCCGTCTGCCAACACGGGTAAATAACCGCCGTTCACCCGGCAATCCATGAAAGGTCACCCATGTACGACTTCGAATCTCATATCGTCGATATCCCCGACTATCCCGAGCCCGGAGTCGTCTTTAAGGACATCACGCCGCTCTTTGGCAATCCCGAGGCCCTGAAGGCCATGGTGGATGCCTTGGCCGAGCATTTTGCTGACATGGGCATTACCAAGGTCGTAGGACCCGAGGCCCGCGGCTTTATGGTCGGTGTGCCCGTGGCCGTCGCCCTAGGCGCCGGCTTTGTTCCCGCACGTAAACCGGGCAAACTACCGCGCAAGACGGTAAGCGAGAGCTACGAGCTCGAGTATGGAACGGATTCTATCGAGATCCACGCCGATGCCATCAGCTCTAAAGATACCGTGTTGATTCTGGACGACTTGATCGCGACGGGCGGAACCGTCGAGGCAACAGGTAAACTGGTGCGAGATATGGGCGCAAAGCTTGTGGGCTACGGTTGTATCCTTGAGCTTGCGTTTCTCAACCCGCGCAAGAAGCTCACGCCTTCTAACGAGGACGTTGAGCTCTTTAGCCTGGTAACGGTGGACTAGCCGCTACCCTTAGATACCGGAAAGGAAGCTACATGCGCACAGCAAACACGCACAGAAACATGGCACGCTGCGCTGCTACGGCAACCCTCGCTTGTGTTTTGGGCCTGGGCCTCGTGGCTCCGGCCTACGCCGATACCGCATCCGACCTTGCCGCTGCTCGAACTAAACTCGAGCAGATTGGCACCCAAACCCAGCAAATTCATGAAGAACTCTCCGCACAGACGCAGGAGCTTGATCAGACTGCAGGCGAGATCACGCAAAAGCAGCAAGAGATTGCCGAAGGTCAGGCAAAGCTTTCCAACTACGTTGCCGGTGAGTACAAGACCGGCGGTCTGAGTCTCCTTCAGGTTCTGACGGGCGTCGATGATCTGGGCGACATGCTCAACCGTCTCTTCTACTACGGTAAGGTGTCCGACAAGCAGGCCCAGACCATTCAGGAGGTCAAGGACCTTAAGCAGCAGCTCACCGATAAGCAGACCGAGCAGGAGAAGAACGTCGCCGCGACGCAGAAGAAGGTCGACGAGCTCAATGCCCAGCAGGCTGAGGCCCAGAGTGTCGTGAACTCCCTGGATTCACAGCTGCAGGCCGAGCTTGCTGCCGAGGCTGAGGCCAACGCCGCGCTGCAGGCCGGTATCAACGCCAGCACTGCCGAAAAGGCCACGGTGAGCAACGACACCGCCGGTACGACCGAGAACACTCCCGCCCCCGCGCCCACGCCGCAGCCTTCGACGCCCACTCCTGCTCCCACGCCGCAGCCCTCGACGCCTGCTCCGGCTCCGACGCCTTCCGCACCGAGCCAGTCCGTTGACGGTGGTACCGTTGTTTCGCGCGCCTACAGCAAGCTCGGTTATGCTTATTCTTGGGGCGGCATTGGACCGAACAGCTTTGACTGCTCCGGTTTTGTAAGCTACTGCCTCACCGGCCGTTATTGCCGCCTTGGCACCACGGGCACCTTTATGGGCTGGACCCGCGTGTCCGATCCCCAGCCTGGTGACGTCGTGGTTAACTCTTACCACACCGGCATCTACATTGGTAACGGCCAGATGATCCATGCTTCCGACTACAAGACGGGCGTTATCATCAGCTCCGTTGCCGCTGGCATGAACAACAATTACATTTTCGTTCGCTACTAAGTGTTGTAACTCAGTAAACGAAGGTGGACCTCGCATCCTTTGGGAGCGAGGTCCATTGTTTTATCTCGACCGCCCGTTTTGCGTATAAGCAACAATCTAGTTTTGAATACTAGATATGCACAGCATCTGTCCAAAAGATAGCTATAATTGTTGAGGAACAACTAGAAAGGACCCTCAATGAGCTGGGCACTTATCTCCGATTCGAGCTGCAATCTTCGCGATTGGCAACCAACCGCACCTCATACTACCTTTGCATTTGCACCCCTTAAAATCCGAGTGGGGGAGCGTGAATTTGTCGATGACCTTTCGCTCGATGTTCACGAGCTTAATGTTGCCATCCAATCGGAAGCCAGCGCATCATCGAGCGCCTGTCCAAGCGTAGGGGAGTGGGCCGAACTCTTCAGGCTTGCCGACAAGACGATCTGCATGCCCATCTCCGAGGGCGTCTCGGGAAGCTACAATGCCGCGGCCACCGCACGTGACATGGTGCTTGCCGAAGAGCCCAACCGTCAGATTCATTTGGTTAACTCGCGAGCCGCAGGTGGCAAAATGGATTTAATCTTTTTGCTGTTCGATCGCTATCTAGCAAGCAACCCGGAAGCCTCCTTTGAGGACGCCTGCGATTACTTCGATAGTCTCGAGCAGAACAGCAAGATTCTCTTTAGCCTGTGTAATTACGAGAACCTTGCAAAGGCTGGACGCATTCCTAAGGCAGCCGGCGTTATTGCCAACAAGCTCAATATTCGCATTTTGGGCACGGCGAGCGAAGCGGGCAAAATTGAACTCGTTGGGCACACGCGTGGCGAAAAGAAGATGCTCACCAAGATTGTCGACACCATGGAGGCCGAAGGCTTTACCGGCGGTGAGGTCGTTATCGACCATGTTGAGAATGAGGCGGGCGCCCAGGCACTTGCCAGCCGCATTGTGGAGCATTGGCCCGGCTCTAAGACCATCATCATGCCCTGCAACGGGCTAGATTCTTACTATGCCGAGATGCACGGCCTCATCATCGGCTACGGCATGGGCGTGGCTTCGGGCCGATAATGTCCAACTAAACAAACGCACGGGCGGGATAAGGGGCCAATGGCTCTTTATCCCGCCCGTCTTATGCCTCGATTAGCTATTAAACCCATTAAACTTAAGGTAGCTCATCAGGTACGCCTTCGATACAAAAGACGAAACCGCACTGCGTACGAGCAGCGATTCGCGCGTAACCTGGTGTGCGGTATCGGGCACGGGAGTCTGCTCGACGGAAAACGCCGCACGAATCGATGCCTCAAGTTGATCGACTACATAATCGAAAGCCGTCGGAGCGTCGTAACTCAAGCGCTGAATATTAAAGAGCGCCTGAACCGCAGCGATGGGCAGCACCTGCTTAAAGATACAAATGGCGATGAGACGCGCAATCTGCTCACGGCCATACTGCTTTTTAACCGGAGCAGGAACGAGGCCGACCTTCACGTAGTTATTGATCATCGAAGGCGTGATAACGGGCTGCTCTACGCAAATCGAAAGCGGCTCCATCCACAGCGCAACATATTCAATAACCTGATCGCGATAGAGCGTTACGTTGGGCAGCTGATCATAGCGTGGCAGGCTCAACGCGTTGAGTTTACCCACCATATCGGACTGAATAAATGCATCCGGCAGCACCGTCGGCTGAATATCCTCCGGCTTAATGCTGACCGATGTATCGGACATCGGGATAACATGTTTGACGTGGTTCATAAGAGGCCTCCGATCGTTTTCTATATTGTATTCTAGGTTATCTAGTTTTGCATACCACATAGCCGCTAAGTAAAAGTGGTTGGACAGCACGTTGAAGCACCGTCCAACCACTTTGTTTAAAGATAACAACCTTACATAAGATATATTATCGTACTTATCCGCGTAGGAAAGCGTATGCGCTGGTAGCCGCTATAGCTCCGTCCGAAACGGCGGTCACAACCTGGCGTAAACGCTTGGAGCGGATATCACCGGCTGCGAATAAGCCGGGCGTACGGGTGGCCATCGAATCGTCGGTAACAATGCCGCCGTCCGGAGCCAGATCGACGAGATGCTCAACCAGCTCGGTGTGTGGCTGCGTGCCCGCAAAGACAAAGATGCCAAAAGAGCCAGGCTCAAAGGACTCAGTGTGCATTTCACCAGTCGCATTGTCCTTGAACGTGATTGTGGTGGGCATCGCTTCACCAGAAAGCTCAACAATACTAGTTTGGTACCTAACTGAAATATTGTCGTTGGCAAGCACCTTATTCACAACACCCTCGGGTGCACGGAATTGATCGCGACGCAGCACGATGGTCACGCTGCTGGCGATTTCTGACAAGAACAGGGCTTCCTCGCATGCGGAATTGCCGCCTCCGATAACAAAGACTTGTTTGCCGCGAAAGAGCATGCCGTCACATGTTGCGCAATATGAAACGCCACGACCGCGATACGTATCCTCGCCAACAAAACCAGCAGGACGCGGCGTGGCACCCATGCACGCAATGACGCTCTTGGCCGTTGTGTCGCCCATATCATGATGGATGGTAAATTGAGCCGCATCGGCATCGTAATCGACGCCTGTCACCATACTCCATTCAACCTGAGCCCCCAGGCCTTCAGCATGCTGTTGGAATCGCTCACCAAGTTCGGCGCCGCTCAGCAGTGGAATACCAGGATAATTCTCAATCTCGTTGCTCGTGGCAATCTGTCCGCCCGACATGCCCTGCTCAAGGACAGTCGTCGTCAGGTTGGCGCGCGCCGCATAAATGGCGGCAGCATAGCCCGCGGGGCCGCCGCCGATAATCGCAACATCGATTGTCTGATCGGTAGTCATGAAGAGTCCTCTCGTCGAAACGTTGTCGTTCTTTGCGCTCATACCCAAATTTACGTGAACGTGACACTCATGCACTACAATGATAAATCCGTGATACAACGTCGAAGGGGAGTTATCGATGGATCAGACGCAGACGAGCGACGACGCTCCCCTGCTCACGCACAGCACTCCCCAATCGGAGCAAACCACGCTCTTGGCACAGCAAAAACCTCTCGTGACCATCGTGCACGCCTCGGTCGGCTCGGGTCACAAGGCCGCCGCAAATGCGATTGCGCAAGCATTCGACCTCATCCGCGGCACCAATGGCATCCCCGAGGACGTTGAGATTGAAGTGCTCGATATCCTTGATTTTGGACGTATTAAATTCGACGGCAATAAGACCGCGGCTTCTTTTACGGGAGCCACGCGCCCCATTTACGACCTGACCTGGCGATATACGCTTACGGGACATCTTCTCTGGGGTGGCGGTACGGCATGGTCGCGAATTATGTTCCCTGCCTTCAACGAATATATTCGTAACCGCAGGCCCATAGCCGTGGTCGCAACGCATATCACGGCAGCCAACGTTGCCGTGGGCGCCCGCGTAATTACGGGCATCGACTATCCGGTCATCTGCGTCCCGACCGACTACGAAGTCGAGGGCTGGTGGCCCCACAAGGACACCGATCTCTTCTGTGTTGCCAACGAATTTATGGCCGAAACGCTGCGTCCGCGCAAGGTGCCCGAGACAAAGATTCGCATTACCGGCATTCCTATTCGCGCCGGATTCGACACGGATTACGATCGCGAGGAAGAGCTAGCCAAGTTCAACCTCCCCACCGACAAGACCGTCGTGCTGGTAATGGCCGGAGCCAGTTTACCTCAGCCTTACGTCCGCTTTCGCGCGGCGATGGACCACACACTCCCCTTCCTGCGCAGCTTCGAAGACATGCACTTTGTCTTTTTGCCCGGCAAAGACGTGGAGTATGCCACCCGGCTGAAGACGCTCTTCGATGCCATGAAGCTCGAGAACGTCACGGTGTTGGACTATGTCGACGACATGGCGGCCCTCATGCACGGCTGCGACCTGGCAATCCTCAAATCGGGCGGGCTCACGGTCACCGAGTGTCTCTGCGCACATCTGCCGATGATCCTGCTGGGCAAGTCATATGGCCAGGAAAAGGCCAACACCACCATGCTCACCGGCATGGGCGCCAGCATGCACGTCACCACGGCACGAGAGCTCATCGTGACGTTGCGACATCTCCACGATCATCCGGAGTCGCTCAAGGCATTGCTCATCAATGGCGAAGTACTACGCCGCCCCCACGCAGCCGAAGACATCGCCGTCGCCACCATGGAACTCGTAGGCAAACCCCAAAAGCGCAAACGAGCCTTCTGCCGCTTCTACTGGGGCGGAAAACCTGCGCATATCAGGTAGACAAAAGTCCGCTGCTCGGCGGGAGCCGCCCATATATCGTTCCACGCGCAGTTTCGCAGCGCAGCGAGAATGTTTGAGCATGGAATGATATGTGTGAGAGGCAGGCGGGAGGGATATGAGCGCCCTAAGCGACGCCGCTGGAGCCGAAGCCGCCGGCTCCTCGGTCGGTTTCGTCTAGTTCTTCTACTTCTACGAGGTTGACCGTGGGGACTTCTTGGATGACGAGCTGGGCGATGCGGTCACCTTTATTGATTTGGATGTTGTTCGTGGGGTCTAGGTTGATGAGGATAACTTTGAGCTCTCCTCGGTAGTGGGCATCGATGAGACCGGGCGTGTTGACTATAGACAGGCCCTGCTTAATGGCTAGGCCGCTGCGGGGTTGGACGAAGCCGGCGTAGCCGTCGGGCAGGGCAATGGCTAGGCCCGTGGAGACCAGACGACGCTCAAAGGGCTTCAGAATGCAATCCTCGTTGGAACGCAGGTCCAGGCCGGCATCCGTGGGATGGGCGTATTTGGGAAGCTCGACGGTTGGGTCGAGACGCTTAATGTTAACGGTAATGTTGGACATGAAATCACCTTAGCTTGTCGAGCTCTTGCAGAAACTCATCGACGTCTTTGAAATCGCGATAGACCGAGGCAAAGCGGATGTAGGCCACTTTATCGATCTTGGCCAACCGCTTAAGAACCATGTCGCCCAGCTCATGGGAAGTAACGGCCGTAAGCGTACGAGAGCGAAGCTCGACCTCTATATCGTCAATGATCTCGTTGAGCTTTTTAGTGTCGATATCTCGCTTGATCGTGGCGCGCATCAAACCGACCAGCAGCTTATTGCGATCGAACTGTTGCTTGGTTCCGTCTGACTTAATGACCTCGATAGGGTCTTCACAACGCTCAAATGTCGTAAAGCGATAATTGCACGAGCAGCATTCGCGACGACGCTTGATGGTGTTATTAGATTCCTGCATGCGGGAATCAACGACGCGGGTATGTGCCTTGCCGCATTTGGGACAGCGCATGGTACCTCCTCTAAAACGATTACAAGGGTACCATGCGACGGTACGTAAATCTTAGGAACGTGCGGGAACTTTAAGATGCGCACCGGCATCGAGCGAGCCATGCTCCAGGTGATTGACGTCGCGGATCATATCAGAGGTCTCCTGTGTGGAAAGACCCTCAATCGGATGCTCCTGGGCAAGCGACCACAAGGAATCGCCAGACTGAACACGGACGGTCTCGTAGGTAACGTTGGATACCGACTCGGCATATGCGGCGTGACGAGCGGTGAAGATGGAGGTAGCAAGTACAAAGAAAAGCGTGAGCGCAACGGCCAGGGCGACAATCGTCGAGACCTTTAGGGCAACGGGGGCTGAGGTCGTGGCGACGCACTGGCTGCGGACGGGCTTACCAGGCAGTGTTTGGAAACCAGACCGGCCGCCTTTGACAACCGTGAAAGCCGGCGCCGCAGGCGCCTCGAGCTTAAGGGCGAGGTTACCCTGGACCATATCCGTTGCGTTCATCATGTTCTCCTCTCGCGTGTTTTGCTGAGAACAGTTTTATCAAGCCGCGCGGACAAAAATGTCTAGCGCGAGAACGAATGTTCGGTTATTATTATCTTCGAACAGTTGTTCCTGTCAAGCAAAATCGAACATTTGTTTGGCATTGGCAGAGAGGATCCCCTGATGGCTCGCAAAATTACCAAGCGTCAGCAGCAGATTTACGACTTCATCAAGGAATATCAGCAGGAGAAGGGCTATCCGCCCAGTGTGCGCGAGATGGCATCGGCCGTAGGCCTCTCCTCCCCCAGCACGGTGCATGCTCATCTCTCTGCCCTGGAGGCTCGAGGACTGCTCAAGCGCGATGCCACCAAGCCTCGCGCCCTAGAGCTCTTTGATGAGGACGGATCCTCTGTCTCGATTTCCAAATCCGATGAACCCACAGCGCCCCGCGGAACGGTCTCGCTGCCGCTCGTCGGTCGCGTCGCGGCTGGGATTCCCATTCTGGCCGAGCAAAATATCGAGGACACCTTTACCATCCCGACCGAAATCGCCACAGACCAGGGCTCCTTTATCCTTGAAGTGCACGGCAGCTCAATGATCAATGTCGGCATCTACAACGGTGACTACATTATCGTTCGCGAGCAAAAGAGCGCCATGAACGGCGAAATCGTTGTGGCCAT
>OLFV01002019.1_pt1 | contig 16816 bp, 11 predicted proteins | sample 1605551 | NCBI WGS metagenome assembly OLFV01 (sample SAMEA3888922, study PRJEB22519) | human gut metagenome | biome: human gut; feature: human-associated habitat; material: faeces | place: Denmark | collected 2011
AGCTTGAGCGATATTTCTTTGATAGTGTATCTACTAGCATCGCGGATACGCTTACCAGCCTTTTCTGGTTATCTTCCAGTTTTCTTTACGAAAACGGTTTACTTTCCGACCTTGTTACTTCACGATCTTAACGCCGTTCACAACGTACACGCCGCGCTTCAGCGAGCTGAGCGATGTAGCGTTCTTCATCACGAGCTTGCCGTCGATGGTGTAGACATCAGCAGGATGCTGAGCGTTGATTGTAATGCCGTGGATATCTGTTTGGCAATCGTCAGAAGTAGCAGCCGCCGATTCGCCACCAGTGAACACAGCCGATACGCTATAGCGTGTAGGCTCTGCCTTCGGGTCGAAGTTGATGTCGTAAGATGTTGCGGTAGCAGGAAGCTCCTTAATCATCTTATCGTTGCGATATACGCGGAAACCCTCGAGCTTGCCGAAGCCTGCCTTGTAGACGATGTCGTCGAGCAGAAGCATATAAGCGTTAGCTTCAGGTGTAGCGCAACGGATAGCGAAGTAGCTTGCGCCCTCCGGCAGGTCTACTGTGTAAGAGTCCCACTTGCCGCCGCTGTGTGTGAAAGTCTTTAACAGCTTGAAGTCTGCGTGGTCGGCAGACTTGTCCGAGTAGTAAACCTCGATGGTCTGCGGATAGCGGATGTTCGTCGGGTCGGGCTGACCGTTGTTAGCCCAGAAGAGCACGGTCTGCGCCTCGCCAGAGAGCATCGGCGAGATGAGCCAGTTGTCGGCGTCGTAGTAAACGAACTTCTTGTTGACAATCTCGCGAGCGAACATAGTCATCAGACACTTCTCGCCGCTGTGAGGCTTGAGAGTGAGATTCTGCGAAGTGATACCATCCTGGATAGCATCCGGGTTGAGCACGATGTAGTTGTACAGCTCGTTCTCATGCGGGAAAGGCATACCCTGCGATCCCCACAGACCACCGGTCTCACCACTCTTGATAGAAGAGTAAGTAGTCCAATCGCCGAACTGGTTGATAGTCCAGTTGTCGTAGTTCTCGAATGTCTCGCGATTCTGGATGCTTGCCGATGTCGGTACGCTCCAGTTCATGGTGAGCTTGCTTGTAGCCTCGTCCTTTGTAGCCGAGAAATTCTCTGGCATCGGGATGCCCGACTCAATCAGTTCTACTGCCAATGCAGTGCTGTTGTCAGCCTTATACTGGTCGGCATCATACTCTACGTCAGCATACAACTTGAATTTCTTCGATGTATTGGTAGCGTTGTTCTTTACATTCACAACGAACGACTTGCTTGCGAGTGGCTGGATAGCCTCTGCTACGGTCTGCTCGAACATGATGTCGTTACCACTTCTGAGCTGCACGCGGTAGTTAGAAGCTGCCTTTTCTCCGTTGTTTGTCACGGTAACGGTAGCCTTACTCCAAGCTCCACGCTTCATCTTGGCAGGAGCCGAGATGCTTACAGCGAGGTCGTTGTCGTAGGTATTGTGTACGTTTACGTCGTCGATACGCACTACGCCGTATGTGTCTGCCCTGCCTACGAAGGTGAGGATAACGTAGTCTGCCTTTGCCATCTCTGCCGGAATCTTGAACAGTGAGCGGTGCCAATCCTCTGCCTTACCGCTAAGCTTTGAATAGTCGACAGTGCCGATGAGCTTGCGTGTGCCGTCAGGAGTCTGTGCGTACACTTCGATGCTGCAGTTCTTTCCGCTTGTAGCGTTGTGGCTGAATATCACAGCTGGGTTGTTTGCACCGGTGAGAGCTATCTTACCAGAGCTAAGGTCGGCTGTGCCACCCTTGCTGAACGATGTGAACACGCGACAGTTGTTATCGCCGTCGCTTGAGGTCTGGGTGTTATGCAGGAAGCCGACACCACCCTCCTCGTCGAGTGTGAGCGACCACCAGAGGTGTGCATTCTCACCAGTCACGAAGTTAGAACGGAACGGCAGAGCGTAAGGCTTACCTGTTACGATTGGCGAAGACATTACGCGCTCGCTCTCGCCCTTGCTATTCTTAGCACCTACGGAGTAGAGGCGTACAGCCTGCGCGCCTTCTGCTGTATTGAACTTCTCGGTATATGTGTTCTCTGTAACAGAGCCGAGGAGCTGCTGGCTTGTTACGCCGTCAGAGATGCGCACGCGGTAAGCGTTGTATGTTACGTCGTTGGTGAGCACAGCACCACCATTTGCGCCTTGTGTAGAAGCCTTGTCCCATGTCAGCTTAACGCCAGTCTTCACGTCAGCAGCCTTCACGTTTGTAAGCGGAGCCGGTTTGTCGAGACCTACGTAAGCAGCCACAACAGTCGGAGTGCCTGCACCGTCGGCGGTGTAAGCAGTGATGGTGTAGTTGTTGAAACCAGCTACTGGTGAGTTGTCGTCGCAAGAGAGTGTTGCGCCCGACTTGCTTGAGCCGAACTCCTTAACGGTCACGCCGTCGCGGGTTACTACAACCTTTGTAACAGCAGCAAGTGTCTTGCCTGCAACGGTCTTTGTCGGCAGGCGGAAGCTGATGTTAGCCTTCAGTGCGGTTGTCGGGTCGGGAGTGATTTTTACGTTCTCCACTGCAGCAGGAGCATTGAGGTGACCATTGTCTACGATAGAGAAGTTCTCCACATAGATATAGTCCATCGCCTTATCGCTGATAGCGTGTATGCCAAGGAAGAACTGCTGAGCGGCAGAGGTGCGAATCTCGCCATCGTATGTAGTGCTCGTAGCTGGCAGCTTTGTTGCTGCAAGGAAACTGTTTTTAAGGTCTGCCACCTTATCCTTATTGCCCCACTTTGCCTCTATCTTCTCGGGGAAGTAAGCACTTGAGCTGCGTGCGGTGAACGCCACCTTATAAGAGTGGTTAGCCTCAAGCTGTATGGCAGGAGTGATAAGCCAGTCGTTGGCAGCCTTGCTACTTGAAGCAGGGTAGTATGCGCTATGCTTGTCTTCGTGCCACTTCCATGTGTTATCATCGCCATTTTCGTCGATAATAGTAAATAGATCAAGTGTCTCCTCAAGAGAGAAGTCCTCATAATAAGGCGGCACGATGTTGTCACCGTAAGCCACAGCACCAGTGCGACGCTCTGCGCCACGCTTAGAGCCGTTGATTGGTATTATGCCGTAGTAGTAGTTGCGCAGGTGCTTGTCCTTGATTGTCTCAGAGAATGACAGTCCGCTGATATTTGTACCTACGACCTTTGCATCCGGATAGCGCACGATGTCGTAGCGCAGGTCGCCGAGGTAGCCGTTGTGTACGGAGCCCGAAGGCTTGCCCCACATGACGGTTGCCTTGCCGTTGCCATCAATCTTCAGGCGTGCGTACGACACCTGGTTTGGCTCGTCGTAGCCTACGTATGCTGTTGTCTTGGCAGCCTTGCTCTTGCCCGCTGCGTTAGAGAGCGTAACGGTGAAGTTGTTCAGACCCTCTGGAGCTGTTATCTCCTTAGTGATTGACGAGTTGGCAGGCATTGTGCCGGTGAGTAGTTCTGTCTTGCCTGAGCGTACCAAGAAGGTAACGTCGCCGCTGAGCGTCTGTCCGCCGTATGTCTTCGCTGGTGCAGATATAGACACCGAACCCTTTGTCAATCCGTTCTCGAACTTAACAGAGAAGCTTGTCGGTGTGCCAGGTGCTGCTGCGTCGGGCGTTGCCTCGGGTATAGCCAAACCGAGTATCTGTGCGTTGTATTGGAAGTTGGCGATGAGTGTTGCTTTACCCGTCTTGAGGTCTACCGAGTAGAGCGCAGCCTTCTTGTCGGCATCGTATGCAGCCCAGTAGAAGGTGTCGTCGTCCTGGTCGATGCCACCGCTCTGCGTGTAGCTCTTTTCTGACGACGGTGCTACGTACACACCGGTCGGACCGATTTCGGTCTCTTCGCCCGTGATGGTGTTCAGTTCGTAGAGCACACCGTCGGTAGCCACAGCGTAGACGCGCTCCTCAGAGCTTACACCCATTGCCACGAACTTGTGCTTAGACGGAGCGATTGTGGTGCGCTGCATCTTGTCGTAGTCGATGATACCGAACTCGAACGACGAAAGGTCGTTGGTATAGAACTGACCATACACCTTGCCGGTGAGCTGGCTGGTAGCGGTGGTTGTAGCGATTAGTTCAAGCTTTGAAACCAACTCCGGTGCAATCTCCTGATGCCATTTGTTTTCGGTATTGAACTGATAGTAGGTAACAACAAGCGAGCTTGATGCCTGGTTTCTTGTGAAGTGTACTGCGTGGTACTTACCATCGTAGTACGACCATCCGCCGTTTGGCGACATTCTACTGTCCAAATCTTCCGTCTTGAGGTCGCGGAAGTTGCCCGCCGTAGCTGCGTCGAACTCCATGTAACCAATCTGCTTGCTGGCTGTAGGGTACTGCGTAGCGTTATTCACATAGCCCCAGAGGTTGCGGCTGGCTGCACGTGCTGCTGCCTTTAGCGGACTGAGGAAATTAGCACCCGACTTCGCAGTCTGTGCTTTGGTCTGTGCCGATACCGGACAGGCTGCCATAGCTAAAGCTACAGCAGCTATCACAGAGGCAACAGAGCGTCTGTTTCTTCTGTTCATAATATAGGATTTGATGTAAGTTGTTATGTCTTTGTCGATTAAAGCGGATTTATTTTGCAAATATATATAAATATGTATACAGACAAGCATAAAAGGTTTATTTAACAAAATAAGCCTTGTTGGTATCGCGCATATTCAATAAATCTACAACAATGTTCACAATACTTACAATCGTGAGGCACACGAGGCCCGAGCAGAGTATGACCGCAGCGAAGCGCGAGTACTGTCCGAGCAGAAGCAGCAGACCGCTCTCTGTACCGAACGTGAAGAGTGGCTGGTCGGCAGGCGCATTGAGCATCATGGCTATCGCGCCTCCGCCTAAGACGAGTCCTAACACGAAGGTGGCAAGCATGGCGTAGCGATAGCGTCTGATGCAGGCTTCTTCGTGCTGCTTCAGATACTCCACTGCGTCGAGGTGCTTCTCGAGTTTCTGGATGAATGCGTCGCCGTCGTCGAAGGTGGGTCGGGCTGCGAGGAAGAGTTCCTCAAGTGCTTTATCTTTCTTCATACGTTCAAAATGGTTTTAAGGTTGTCTCTGCCGCGCGAGAGTTGTTTCTTCACGGCGTCTTCCGAACTACTGGTGATGCCAGCAATCTCCTTTATCGAGTAACCACTCATGTAGAACATCACTACCGCCGATCGCTCCTTGGGCGAGAGTGTGGCGAGTGCCATGTACAGCTCCTGATGGCGGAAGGCGGAATCGGCTGTGGCAGCTGAGGGCATGGCACTCAGCGCTTTGAGGTCGTCGAGCGTGCGTGTGCTCGCCTTGTGGTTGAGGAAGGTGTTGCGTGCTATCGTGAACAGCCACGCGCGGAACTTGCCCTTGTCCCGATAGCCAGCCGACGAGAGGTATGCCTTGACAAGCGTCTCCTGCGCTATGTCGTCGGCATCGTCGCGCTTGCCGCAGCAGAGGGCGAGCAGAAAGCCTCGCAATGCCTCCTGCTCGCTCTTCACCAGTGCTATGAATTGTTCTCTCGTCATACGCTGTTTTTACTCTTTGTTCATGCTCTGCTCCTCTGCCAGTATCTCCTCCTCGAGCATACGGCGACCTACGAAGTAGCCCACGAGGAAGGCGATGCCGATGGCTATCAGTACCGTGCCAGCAATGATGAAAATTTCCTTCTGCACGCTGAGGAAGAAATAGAGCAGCACGAAGGCTACGCCCATAAGGCAGCAGAGGCAGCCGTGCTGCAGCTTGGCGAGCAGCTTCTCCTTGATGAGCTTCTCCGACTTCTTCATGCGCTTCACGAGGTCTTCGACGTTGAGGTTGGGGTTCTTCTCCAACGCAGCGAGGATTATCTCCTTGCGGTTGCGCTCAGATGCCAAAACACTCTTGAACACGATTGCTACAATAGTGATAGGGAGCACTACTGCCACTCCTAACGGAATTAAAAGTTCTACTAACATATTTTTCTGTCGTTTTTAATTGTTATACTTGTTGTTTGTTCTGTTGCTTCTTGCTGAACCAGTTCATTTATATAACAAGCGACACGGGTGAAAGGTGACATTGCAGCAGCAGATTTACTGAATTTATTCTTGGAAAAACGGCAGAGGATTAAGCTGATGTGGTAAATTAAGGGGGTGCACTTGTCTCAAGTGCACCTATTGCTCGTTTGGTACACTTTTCTCAGGGGAGGTTGTGCATTCTATTCTGTTGGTGCACTTGAGACAAGTGCACCCCCTAAGGGTGCGCATCGGTCGACGCAGACATCCGCATCGGTCGACGCAGACATCCGCATCGGTCGACGCAGACATCCGTATCGGTCGACGCAGACATCCGTATCGGTCGACGCAGACATCCGCATCGGTCGGCGCAGACATCCGCATCGGTCGGCGCAGACCGCAGAAGTATAACTATAACACTGCGTTTCCTATGCTTCAGCAGTACTAATGCTGAGCTATGCCCCAGTGCTTGAGCTGCTCGAAGTCGATATCGGAGAAGCCGGCTTGCTTCAGCGTTACGGAGCGGTTGTGGTCGTTGAGATAGTGGCGCTTGCTGCTGCGGAACGCAGGGTTGGCAAGCGACTGTGGCATTACGTCGTCGACGCACTGCGCACTGATGCCGGCGATGGAGAGCATCGTCGGGAATACCGACACGCTCGACTGCACATCCTTCTCGCGGTTGGCGTTGAGTGCCGACACCACCTCAGGATACTCGGCGCGGTACGACGCGGAGGTCCAGACGATGAGCGGCACGTGTATGCCGTGGCATGAGGGCGTGGGCGAGGCGTGGAGGAAACGCTTGCGATAGTCGTCGAAGATGTTCTCGCCGTGGTCGGAGGTGTAGAGCATTGCCGCCTGCGCCCCACTCTTGCCGAGCATCGTGATGATGCTGTGCAGCACGAAGTCGGTCTGACAGATGGTGTTGTCGTAGGCGTTCAGCAGCGACGGGCGGTTCTTGGCTTCTGCCTCGGTGGGCGTGTCGGGCAGGAACTTGGCGCGATGGCGCGGATAGCGGTCGCGGTAGTTGAAGTGCGAGCCGTAGGTGTGCAGCACTATCAGCTCCTTCTTGCGCTTCTTGGCAAGGATGTTCTGCACGTAAGGCAGCAGCCGCTCGTCGCTGGTCTGCGCCGTGACGTCGCCCGTGACAACACTCACAGCCGAACGGATGAACACGAAGTCGTCAGCCTCGTCGCCGAAGAAGTCGATGAACGAGTGGTTGGGCTGCTGGTTGGAGATGAACGAGGTGTGGAAGCCTGCCTCGCGGAACGCCGTGATAAGGCTTTTCTCGCGGTACAGACGCGCGTGGTCCTCGGCTGAAGCGGCGGCGAGGAGCATCGGCACACTCTTGTGCGTGGTGTTCGACTGCGAGAGCACGTGGCGGAACACGCTGAGTCCGTCGGTCTTTGAGAGCAGCGGATTGGTCTCGCGCTCGTAGCCGTAGAGCTGGAAGTTGTCGGCGCGTGCCGTCTCGCCTATCACGAGCACGTACACCTCGGCAGAGTCGGCAGCGTGCACAGAACGTGCATTGAAACGGAAGTCGGCTACATCGTTGCGATAGTCGGCTATGCGACTGCTCTCGTGGCAGGCGAGGTAGAGGTTATAGAAGATGTTGGCTGGGTAGACGTGGTCCTCGGCACGATAGTCGAAGTCGCAGTCCTTCGGATAAGCCACATAGCTCAGTGCTATGAACACTGCGCCCACAGCCATGCCATAGCAGGAGTAGCGGCGCACACGCTTCAGGAACGCCTTGTCCTCGGTGCGGTGGCGTGCCCACGACATAGCGGCGAGCACGAGCAGCGGCAGGTAGAGGATGAAGACAGTAGCCACGGCTGGCACAAGGTTGTTGAGCAGTTCCATCGCCTCACCGGGGTTGGTGGTGACGAGGTTGAGGAACATGTCGACGGCTATCACGCCACGTCCGAAGAGGTAGAGCAGCACTATCTGGAAGGCTGCGAAGAAGATGATAAGGAACATGCACCACACCTGGCGACCCGTCTTCGCGGACAGTGTCATCAGCAGCGCATAGAGCGACACGGGCAGCACGATGTTGGCTATGCAAGCCAGCACGGGCATGTGCTCGGTAAAGCAGAGTGCCACGTTCGGAATGGCGAGCGTGAGCACTATGTAGAAGAAGAGGAAACGAGGAGAGGTGAGGAGGGCTAATATCTTTTTCATAATTAAAACGCTTCGTTGATATTGAATATGAAGCTGTGCTGTCCCGACTTACCGAAGCCGTAGTCGAGTCGCACGTTGACATTCTTCTTGAACTCCCAGCGGTAGCCCACACCCATGTTCGGCAGTATGTGCTTCAGCTGTATCTTGCTGAACTTCGGGAAGATGGTTCCGGCACCAGCCCAGAGCACAACGCCGTTGCGCTTCCACACATGCTGACGCAGCTCCACCTGCGTCTCTATCTTATGGTTGTCGCGATAGCGTCCTTGGTAGTAGCCGCGCATCGAGTAGCTATCACCGAGCTGCGCGAGCATCGACCACTCCACATCGCCGAAGTTGAACTGCGTACGGAAGTCGGCAGCAAGCGTGGCGCCCTTCCACAGATGCGTGTAGCCGTCGATGCGGAAGTCGGTGGTGTAGGAGTTGTATTTGTTGCCGATGAACTTCGGGCGCATGAGCTGCATGAACTGTATGTACATGCCACGCTTCGGCGCAGTGAGGTTGTCGCGCGTGTCGTATATGGCGGTCATACCGGCACCGAAGTTGAGCGTCTCTGTGCGTTCGCCACCAAGCAAGTCGACACGGTCGAACTTAGTGCCGCGCACATAGTCGAAGTCGACGGTAGGGCCTATGAAGAGGTTGTCGGCGGTGCGTATGAGCCAGTCGGCTTTGAACTGCGCCTGCCAACGCTTCATCTTACTCTTGTTGCCATCCACATTGCCCATGTCGTAGCCCCATCCCCAGATGTAGCAAGGGAAGGAATAGAAGTAGACGGTATAGTTGAGGCGGTGGGTGTCGCGCGGGAACTTATGCGTGCCGCGCACACCGAGCATGTAGAAGCCTACGGTAGACACGTCGCCGAAGAGCGACACGTTGCTCGGAGCCGACAGCGAGTCGGTAGGGTCGGAACGATAGAGTCCGGCAGCCACGAGTCCGATGCCGAACTTGGTGTCGGAGCTGTAGTGCGGTCCGCCGATGACACTGAAGTCGAAACGCTTGTTCTTCTTCTCCTTGTTGGCATCGTTGAAGTAGGCAAGGAAACGACTGAAGATGTCTTTCTTCTTTGCCGGCTTCGCAGCAATGGTGTCAGCAACAGCAGCAACCTCACTGGTTGCTGCACTCGCTACAAAAGTGGTATCAAAACCGAACGGCTCTGTAGCCCAAACGGGCTGCAGAGCTATTAAGAACAGAAATAATATCGCTTTAAAGGGGCGCATAACTTCATATTTTATAGTACTCTTGGCTTAAAAAGGTCTAAGAAGGCTTAGATACCTCACCATCTCAACACCTCAACACCTCACCATCTTAATACACCAGTCCTACGTTGTCCACCCAGAAGGTGTTGCCCACGGTGCCCACGTAAGCACCGCCGTGGCTCGACGAGAACTGCAATATGATGTGTGTCGGAGTGGCATCGGCAGCAGCCCAACCCGTCTCCTTCACCAGCACGCTCTTTCCCTTGGAGTTGCGTGCGTAGTCGGTAGAACGCAGTCCCATCGTCGACGCATCGTAGAATGGTTTGCCGGTGATATTGCCGTAGTGAATCTCATACGTGGCATCCTCAACCCATCCGTTGGTCGACTTACCGTACTTCACTACCACCGTGCCCACGCGCTGCGCCGTGATGTTTCCCTTAGCATCCTCATGGCGCTTCTGGAGGAGCAGCAGAGCCACACAGTAGTCCTTGCCCGGAACAGTAGTCACTGCCGAGAAGCCGGTCTGACGGATGCGCTTGGCGTTGCCTGGCACCTGCACACGATAGTCGAAGCGCAGAGCCTTCGGACGCAGGGTGAACGGGATACCGAAATTGAGTGCCTTCGGACCTTCCTTTGTGCCGGTGATAGGCTCCTTCATGTCGCCGAGGAAGATGCTGCCAGCGGCGAGCACCTTAATATTAATAAGACCAAGCACCTTGCAGGTCTCGATATGGGTGGTCATCTTGACGCAATGTCCCGAACCGCGGTTGTCGCGATACACCGAGTTGTTGGTCTTTGTGATGCCCGACACCTTAGCCATCACGTTGCTCGTGCCCCAAGGCGATCCGCCGAGGTTTACGTATGGATTGTTGCCCGTGAGGGCTCTGTTGGGGCCTATCTCGTAAAGGGTTTTCTTGCTACCACCGATTACTGACGACTCGTGTATTTGGCGCGTCACCCAAGTATCGAAATTGCCATACTTGAACAAGACGAACTTTCCTTCGGCACTTGCAGAAAGACTACAGAAAACGCAAAGCATTGTCACAATGCACGATTTGAACATAAAATGTTTCATATACTTATGATTATATATTGTGTGCTACAAAAACATGAATAACAAGCAAAAAGCCGTATCATTCGGCACAAAGATATACAAAAAAGGCAAATGTGAAAACTTTTATATTACAAAAGTTTTCCATTTGCCTTAATATTTAATGTCTGTCAACACTTGTAAGGAAATAAAGACAACTTTTAGTTGCTTTTATACCAACCGCGTTTTTCTGCTTTTGTTTCAACCGCATTTATTTGCCACTAATCAGCTCAACGGCTTTGCTTACGGTGTGATTGTGCTCGTTCATCAGTCGGAAGTACTCGTTCATGTCCCAGATGTCGCGAGCGATGAGTGCCTTCAGTTGTACGCGAAGCATAGGCAGCGTGTTGTTGCGCTCTTCGTCGTCACGCGGTTTCACCTTCTGGCGTTCAGCCTCAGCAAAAAGACTGTCGACCATGGCTTGCGGCACTTCAAAGTGCTTCATATAGTCGTCGAACTTCGTGTACTCCGCCTTCAGCTCCTCGCGATGGTTCTCAACATAGCGCAAGGTGGCGTTGATAACGAGTGAGCGTGCAACAAGCTGACGGTGGAACGCTGTATATTGAGTGGTGTCGAGCGGCACGAACACGTCGGGCATGATGCCTCCACCGCCATATACGGTGCGGTGCTTGCGCAGAGTGTAGCAGCGCAGCGAGTCGTTGAAGTGGATTGAGTCAGCCGAGTAGAGCTCGCCATGCTTGAAACGCTTCTCTATATCCTGCGCATAGTCTTCCTTTTCGCCTTTCGCATACGGCTTCTGTATGCAGCGGCCGGATGGCGTATAGTAGTGGGCGATGGTGAGGCGTATCATTGAACCATCATCGAACTCGATAGGACGCTGCACAAGTCCCTTTCCGAATGAGCGACGACCTACCACTGTGCCACGATCCTGGTCCTGGATGGCACCCGTAACGATTTCGGCAGCCGATGCCGAATACTCGTTGATGAGCACGTAGACCTTGCCCTTCAGCAGTCTGCCTCCTCCACCTGCCTTGTACTCTTGACGTTTCTGAGCGCGTCCTTCGGTGTACACCACGAGGTCGCCCTTCTGCAGGAACTCCTCCACGATGCGCACCGCCGACTGCAGATAGCCACCGCCGTTGTCCTGAAGGTCGAGGATGAGGTCGCGCATACCAGCCTTCTGCAGCGAGTCGACAGCGGTCATAAATTCGCCGTAGGTGGTGGCACCGAACGAGCCGATGCGCACATAGCCCACACGCGGACGTATCATGTAGTAGGCATCAAGCGTGTGTACGGGTATCTTGGCACGCGTAACGGTGAACTGCAGCAGGTCGGGCACGCCACGACGCTGCACGCCGAGCTTCACCTTCGAGCTACGCGGTCCGCGCAGACGACGCATGATGTCCGCACGATCCATCTTAACGCCTGCTATCGTAGTGTCGTTGACGGTGATGATGCGGTCGCCGGCGAGTATGCCCACCTTCTCCGACGGACCCTTGCGCACGGGCTGTATGACGAGCAGCGTGTCCGAAATCATATTGAACTGCACACCGATACCGTCGAACGAGCCTTGCAGTGGTTCGGTCAGCGACTTTGTCTCCTTGGCAGTGGTGTACGAGGAATGGGGGTCGAGTTTCTCGAGCATACCACGTATGGCATCCTCCACGAGTTTCTGCTCGTCGACCGAGTCGACATAGAGGTTGCTGACAGCCAGTTCGGCTATCTGCAGCTTCTTGAGTGGGTTCACACGCTGCGCGAAAGCGGCTGCGCACAGCAGCAGTAAAACCATTGCACCCATTCCCATTTTCCATGAGAACGGGTGCGTTGTGTTATGTTTGCTTATACGTTTCATTATCTGGGTTTGTTTTATGCCAAGTCTTCATCGGGCAGGTCTTCCTCAACCACGAGGTTGTCGATGATGAAGTTCTGCCTCTCCATGGTGTTCTTGCCCATGTAGTACTCGAGGAGCTTCTGCACCTGGTCGGTCTTGTGAAGCGTCACCTGTTCGAGTCGCATCTCTGGACCGATGAAATGCGCGAACTCCTCCGGCGAGATTTCGCCCAAACCTTTAAATCTGGTTATCTCCGGGTCGGGTCCGAGGTTGCGTATAGCCTGCTGGCGTTCGTCCTCGCTGTAGCAGTAGCGTGTGATGAAGTCGCTCTTCTTCTCCTTACCGGTGAGGCGTGCGTCGGCATCGGTCACTACCTTCTTATCCTTTATCTTCGTGCGACGGTTGCGCACGCGGAACAGCGGTGTCTGCAACACGTAGACGTGTCCCTTCTTGATAAGGTCGGGGAAGAACTGCAGAAAGAACGTGATGATGAGCAGGCGGATGTGCATACCGTCGACATCGGCATCGGTCGCCACTATCACCTTATTATATCTAAGCGTGTCGAGTCCGTCCTCTATGTCGAGAGCAGCCTGCAGGAGGTTGAACTCCTCGTTCTCGTACACCACCTTCTTTGTCAGTCCGTAGGAGTTGAGCGGTTTTCCGCGCAGCGAGAATACGGCTTGCGTGTTCACATCGCGGCTCTTTGTGATTGATCCGCTGGCAGAATCGCCCTCGGTGATGAATATCGACGACTCTTCCTTGCGGTCGTTCTTCGCGTCGGAGTAGTGTATGCGGCAGTCGCGCAGCTTGCGGTTGTGCAGATTGGCTTTCTTGGCGCGTTCGCGTGCCAGCTTCGTGACGCCAGCCATCGCCTTGCGCTCGCGCTCGCTCTCGGTTATCTTCTGCTGCATCACCTCCGCCACGTCGGCGTGTATGTGCAGGAAGTTGTCTACCTCAAGCTTCACGAAATCGCCAACGTACTTGTTGATGCTCTCGCCTCCGGGTGCCATCTGCAGCGAGCCGAGCTTAATCTTCGTTTGGCTCTCGAACATCGGCTCCTCTACGTTCAGCGCGACGGCAGCCACGAGTCCGTTGCGTATGTCGGTGAACTCGTAGTTCTTGCCGAAGAACTCCTTGATGGTGCGGGCTATGTGCTCCTTGAATGCGCTCTGATGGGTGCCGCCCTGCGTGGTGTGCTGTCCGTTGACGAAGGAGTGGTACTCCTCGCCGTACTGGTTGGTGTGCGTAAAGGCTATCTCTATGTCCTCACCCTTCACGTGTATGATGGGGTAAAGCGGGTCGGTGGTCATCGTGTCGGTGAGCAGGTCAGCCAAGCCGTTGCGCGAGAGGATGCGCCGACCGTTGTACATGATGGTGAGTCCGGAGTTGAGATAGGTATAGTTGCGCAGCATCGTCTCCACGAAGTCGTCATGGAACGAATAGCCGACGAACAGTGTCGGGTCGGGTTCGAAGAAGATGTAGGTGCCGTTCTCGTCGGCAGAGTCCTCGGTGATGTCCGATGTCAGGTTGCCGCGCTCGAACTTGAGCGCACGTACCTTGCCGTCGCGATACGACTTCACCTCGAAGTGTGCCGAGAGGGCGTTCACTGCTTTCACACCCACGCCGTTCAGACCCACGCTCTTCTTGAACGCCTTCGAGTCGTACTTGCCGCCGGTGTTGAGCACACTGACTGCCTCAACGAGCTTGCCCTGCGGTATGCCACGACCATAGTCGCGCACCGACACACGCAGACGGTCGTCGATGTCTACCTCTATGCGCTTGCCGGCGTTCATCTTGAACTCGTCGATAGAGTTGTCGATGACCTCCTTCAGCAGCACATAGATACCGTCCTCGGGCAACTGTCCGTCGCCCAAGCGACCGATATACATACCTGGACGTGTACGCACGTGCTCCATGTCGGAGAGGTGGCGTATGTTGTCGTCGGTATATTGAACTGTGGGTTGAATGTTTTCTTCCATTTTATTTCTTAATATCTTACAGCATCCCGAGTATTATCATCGTATCTTGAGGATGCTATCCGACTTAAATATCCTTCTTGTAGCATCTGCGGCGCTTGTGTATCTCACGGTTGAGATACTGCCACTGTCCCTGAACCTTCATGTTTGTCTCCATCTCGACGTGGGTCTCGCCCCACTTGAAACCGAGGCGCTGGTAGTGAGGTATGAGGTCGTAGAAGAGCAATGCGTTGGCACCCTTCTGACGATACTCCGGCAACACGCCTACAAGCAGAAGGTCTACGACCTCGGTCTTGTGGAATTTCAACGCACGAAGGATGTGCCACCATCCGAACGGGAAGAGCTTGCCACCGCACTTCTGCAAAGCGCGGGCAAGCGACGGGATAGATATGCCTACGCCAACCACCTTGTGGTCGGGTGTGTTCCAGTCCTCGATGATGGTGATGAGGTCGAGGTCAGCCATCGGCAGGTACATCTTCACGTACTGCTCTATCTGGCGGTCGGTGAGCTTCGAGTAGCCGTAGAGGTCCTTGAAGGTCTCGTTCACTACATCGAATATCTTCTTGCCGTATCCGTTCTCGCCATATATCTCATTACGCTTCAGCTTCTTCACCTGCAGGTTGTAGCGCTTCTGAATCATCTTTGCGATGGTAGCATACTTCTCCGGCATTTCCTCTGGCACGTAGAGCTTATACTCCACATAGTCGTTGTCTTTCTCCCATCCGCCCATGCGATCCATGTGCTCCGGATAGTAGGGGTAGTTGTATGCCGTAGCCTGAGTGCCAAGCTGGTCGTAACCGTAGAGGAGCATTCCCTCGGGGTCCATATCGGTGAAACCGAGCGGACCGACAATCTCCTTCATACCTTTCGACTTGCCGTAGTCTTCTACTGCCTTGAGGAGTGCTTTAGAAACTTCGATATCGTCAACGAAGTCGATCCAGCCGAAGCGAACCGACTCGCGCTTCCACTTCTTGTTGGCACTGTGGTTGATGATAGCAGCCACACGACCCACAACCTTACCGTCGCGGTATGCCATGAAGTACTCAGCCTCACAGAAGTCGAAGGCTGCATTCTTGTCCTTACGGAAGGTGTTCATCTCATCGAAGTAGAGGTTTGGCACGTGATAAGGATTACCTTTATAGAGCTCGTTGTGGAAATCGATAAACTTGCACAAGTCGCGGCGCGACTCAACTTTCTTAATCTCTATTGCTGACATTTTAATTGTTTTATTCTTTCACTTTTGTTTGATACTCATTGCACGATTGCCTCTTTGGGCAAGCAATACATCTTTATAAATAAAGCCTTAAAAATGCAAAAGTACGGAAAAATGCTTAAACTAACGAAAAACTGGGTAACATTTAGCGATATTTACGAGAAATTAGCAGCAGATGTTCACCTTCAGCGGTGGTTGTGGCGAAGATATACACGTCGCCGCCATCTTTGATTTTGAGGCGTTTGCGCAGTTCTGCAACTGTGAGTGGAAAGTTGCGCGTAGCTATATTGGCTTTCTCTATGCCTACCAACGCCTTGCGCAGCTCGCCCTTGTTCATCGTCGTCACGCGCTCCACAACGAAGCTTCTGCCCGGAAAGTCTTCAATGGGTTCGTCGGAAAGAAAGAGGTGGCTGTTGCGGCTCACGGGCGACACGCCGTAAGCTGCTGCCAGCTCGTCGAAGCAGCCTGCTTTCATGATTGAGGCGTTGGGCTCGTGTACGAATTTTGAGTTTTGAGTTTTGAGTTTTGAGTTGGCGACTGGAGCCGAGGAGCCTGGTGTATAGACAAAGAGAGAGGAAGTGTCTGAAGCGGTAGAAAGATCCGCACAATACACCTTCAGTTCGCTCTCTACCACCGTTGAAAGTACGAGCAGCAGATCCTTGCACTCGCCGCCCACCGACACGATGTGCACCTCGCGCACCGTGCCCTGCAAGTCGTCCACCGCCTTATGCCAATCGAGCATAGGCGAGAGCTTCAGCATCGTGAAGCGCGACTTCTCAAGCAGCTTGGGCAGGAGCTGCACAACATCGGGCGTGCAATCGGCAAGCATGACGGTCTTGGCGCCGTGCTCGTCGCGACGCGCCGGGTCGAGGAACAGCATGGTCTGCGGTTCAACGGTTGAGAGATACTCCACGGCATCTGCGCACACCACCGTGGCGTTGTTCAAACCGAGCAACGGAAGGTTGTGCTCAACAATGTGGCAGAGCTGCTCGTTGCGCTCCACATACGTAGCCGCAGCAAAGGCGCATGAGGTGAACGAGAAGTCGACACCGAAGCCGCCGGTAAGGTCGGTCATGCGGGACGCATGACCAACTCGACTCGCCCACTCCATCGCCAAGTTGAGCTTATACTGCGCTGTGGGTTCTGACGAGCACTGCTCCATAGAGAGGTGCGGCGGAAATATTACGCCATCGCACGCAGCCCATTTGGGGAGCTTACGACGCGCTATCTGCCAGCCTTGTATCTGATCGAGAGCGTAGGGCATGTCAACATCCGGAAAGCGATTTGCTTGAAGCGCAAGCTGACGGATATCACGTTCGCGATATTCGCGTATAAATTCTGCAGTAGTCATAGACATATCATTGTTATTTTTGGCTCACCCGTAAAACCCTGTGTTTACCCAAAGATCATTGATAGTCTGTA
>OLFV01002021.1_pt1 | contig 16801 bp, 18 predicted proteins | sample 1605551 | NCBI WGS metagenome assembly OLFV01 (sample SAMEA3888922, study PRJEB22519) | human gut metagenome | biome: human gut; feature: human-associated habitat; material: faeces | place: Denmark | collected 2011
ACAATTGGAAATGTTGCAGTTTTTATCCGAATAAATTTGATGCGTCTGCCCTGTTTATCGTATACTGTTGACGACAAGGGCGTGATGTTTGAATTTACTGCCCCCAATACCGTTGACGGTGACAAGGCTCTCGAGCTGGTTCGGCGTGGCGATATAAGCGGTTGCAGCTTTGCGTTTACAACCCACTACTTTGACAGCGATTTCGTTGAGCGTCAAAGTAAGGTAGCGCCCAACGGTGTGAACAATATAACGTATAGAGTGAAAGCCGTTACAGGCATTTATGACTTTACGCTGGCTGCAAATCCTTACTATCCAGACACAAGCGTAGAGGTGCGTGAACTAACGGCTGAGCTAAAGCGTGAGCAACAGTCTGCTACAGAGCCGACTGTAGAAGAGAAAGAAAGAGTGATGCGGCAGTTGCGTGAAATGCGTCACGCTGCCAAACTTAAGATGTTTAATATTTAATTTCAAAGAGAATGAAATGGGAAATATTAACAACGTTGTCTCTCTTGCCGACATCTGCGAGGTTTTGCAGGGCAAGAACGTAGACAAAAAGAAAACTAACGACCAAGGAGAAGGCTTGCCTATTGTGGTGGGTGCCTCAGACCTTGTGCAAGGCAGATTTGTGCCTAAGCGATGGTGCAAAGAGAAAATTAACGCCCCCGTCTTTTCTGAAGAGGGAGATATTCTGATTTCGGTGGTTGGCACGCTTGGCAAGATGGGGATTAATGCCGATGGCCCGGCGGTGTTGTCTAAGCACGTTTGCGCCTTACGTCCCAAGCAAGGTGTGTCGCGCCAATATCTTATGGCTGTTATATCACGCCTGCTACTCGATGCCATACCCGATAGTGCAGACGATGTGGTGCTCGGCTTTCAAAACAAGGTGGATGTCGATGTACTGAAGCAGATACGCTTCACACTTCCGGCACTGTTCATCCAGGAGTGGTTGGTGTCGCGCCTAACCTCCATTGCCACTATGATACTTGCCTATAAGGGAAAGCAGGAGGATTTTCTGTCGTGCGATGGCATCATCTCTGTTATAGAGCAAGAGCGTAAGGAGCAGCGGGCGTACATGCGAGGGTTGTCTGAAAAGCTGGGCAAGATGGCGGATATGCTTGAGAACCTTCCGCCAGACAGCGACACGCTCCAGATGATAGCTGATGCCCGTAGCGCATATTCAAGGCTTTTAAAAATTCAATAAACATATATAAACATGAAGATAGACAAATCAGTAGTAGAGGTGCTTAAGACCTCCGAGATAGACGGCAGCCTTCTGCGTCTGCCTGGGCAGCTGGAGCGTAAGCTCTACGAGCGTGTCAGCAAAGTGTTGAAGGCTATCGGCGGCAAGTGGTCGAGTGCCAAGAAGGCTTTTGTGTTTAAGGAGGATGTTGGCGACCTTGTTACATCCATTGCCGACTCGGGCGAGTTCACTCCAGACCGTCAAGCCTACCAGTTCTTCCCCACACCCGAGGCTCTTGCCCGTGAGATAGTGGAGATTGCCGGTATATGTGATGGCGAGCGTACGCTTGAACCATCGGCAGGCCAAGGCAACATTGCCCGTTTTATGCCTTCGCCCGACTGCGTGGAGCTTGACCCGAAAAACCGAGCCATACTTGAGGAGCAAGGGTTCCGTGTGGTTGGTGACGACTTTATGACGTTTGAGCCGTCAAAACCTTACGACGTTATTGTGATGAATCCTCCCTTCTGCAAAGGTCAGGACGCTCGCCACATACTAAAGGCCGTATCGATAGCCAAGCGCAAGGTTGTGGCCATAGCCTCGGCTTCTGTGTTGTGGCGCAATGATGGTCCATACAAGGAGCTGCGCAATGTCGTTGAGCAATATGGAGGATATATGCGTGAGCTTCCCGACAAGTCGTTCAAGGAGTCGGGCACAATGGTTAATACGGCTCTTGTAGTAATAGATAAGTAGTTGGCGGCCAACGGTGTGAACAATATAACGTATAGAGTGAAAGCCGTGACAGGCATTTATGACTTTACGCTGGCTGCAAATCCTTATTATCCAGACACAAGCGTAGAGGTGCGTGAACTAACGGCTGAGCTAAAGCGTGAGCAACAGTCTGCTACAGAGCCGACTGTAGAAGAGAAAGAAAGAGTGATGCGGCAGTTGCGTGAAATGCGTCACGCTGCCAAACTTAAGATGTTTAATATTTAATTTCAAAGAGAATGAAGAAAGAAAAAGGAAAACTGCAAGTTCGCGATCTGATAGACAAGTTCCAGCAGAACTGTGATCGTATCACAGCAATAGCGGACGCATGCGAGAAGGAGCAGCGTGAGCGCAACGAAGCCGAGAATGCCGAGTTTGAGGCTCTTACCCGCGAGAACCAGGTGCTCCAGATGAAGATGCAGGCCGCAACAGCTGAGCATCTGCGTGAGAACCCAAGCGCACAGGATGATGCCATCAAGATCATCCGCGAGAACGCTGCAAGCGGACAGCGCACAGAGATCATATTCCTGCGCGACATGATGATGGTGCAGGATGTTGCCAAAGGTGCTATCGTGCCTCTTAACATTCAGGATATACTGAAACCTCTACAGGAAGGCTTTATTTTGGACAAGGTAGGTTTGCCTATGCCAACGGGTTTGGCAGGTGACTTTGTGTGGCCGATGTACGAGATGGTAGAGGCAGAGCTGGCCGGTGAAGGTGCTGAGCTTAGCGACACGAAGATTCCATTTAGCAAAATGACAGCAGCTCCTGAGCGCATTGGCATCGCCATTCCTGTGTCTAATCAGTCGCTCAATCAGACACAGGGCCTGCTTGCAACAATTGTGCAGGAAGTGATGCCATTGGCTATCCGCCTGCTGCTTAACAAGATCGTTTGTGGTGTAAACAAGGTAAACAACGCCACCAATCTCGTAGGTCCATTTGTTGGCTTGAAGGACAACCCTGTGCTGCTTTCTGCCGTGCCTACCTTCAAGGAGCTGAACGCTGAGATGAAGGCTGCTGTGCTTGAGACAGGTATTGACGGCACCAACCTCTGCTGGGTGATGACAAAGAGCATGGAGGCCATTCTTGAAGGAACTCCCATCAATGAGAAGGGTGTATATTTGCCCATGATACAGAACGGCATGCTGTGTGGCTTGCCCGTTTATACGTCTAACGTTATTCGTGACGCGAAAATCTCTTATCAGAAATACAACGGAACATCATGGGCAAAAGCGGAAGACTTTGACCCAAAGAAAAATACAGCTAAGTTTTCCGTGACAAGTGCTTCCGCTGTTACAGCTCTTAAGGGCATGGCTTCAGGCGATTATGTAAAGATTGTTGAAGGAACCGAGTATATCGGCCTTGGCGATTGGCGCTATCAGCCCATGGGCATGTTTGGTTCTCTGCGTTTTATCGTAGATCCTTACAGCAAGGCTCGTAAAGACTGCGTAGACTTTGTTCTCAATGCCGACTATGCCACCAAGACTCTTCGTCCCGAGGCATTCAAGCTTGGCAAGGTAGGCGGCAAGGCATAAGATTATATAATCAACCTAAAGTTTTAAAGATATGAATGTGGTGAGTCTGTCACTTTTTAAGAAGCATGTCCGTGCGGATGATTTTGCCGATGACGATGATTATCTGATGTTTATTCTCGAGAGTGCAGAAGAAGCTGTGATCACGGCAACCAATAGAACCAGGGCAGAATTAGAGCAGATGGGAGGCGGTGATGTGCCTCTGCCCATCAAGCATGCTATAATGATGCTTGGAGCACATTGGTACAATCAGCGCGAAAGCGTGAGCAGCGTGCAGATGCATTCGGTGCCAGACTCGCTGCAAAGTCTAATAAAACCTTATCGTAAGTTAGTATGAGAGCCGGGGCTATGAAATATCGCTTGTTGTTGATGCAGCCTAAAGCAAGCACCAACGATTTTGGTGAAGAGGCGACTACCTATGAACCGTTGGCTGTGATATGGGCTGAACGGGTAAAGCAAAGCGGAAGCCGAAGCAACGAGGTGGGCGAGCATTTCCCTGACTATCGTGCTGAATTTAACATTAGGGATGCGCATAGAGTGAAGGAAAACTGGCGAGTGCAACAGCTCGGCGGCTACCTTTACTCTGTGACAAACATTATTCCTAACCTCGATAAAGGAATGAAAACTTTAGTTTGTGAACGTGTTAACGAATAACGTTGTTTAATCGCTGCAAACGAATGGGAGAGACTGTTACTGACATTAAAAGGCCTTTTGCCGATGTATACAAGGCACTTGATCTCAAAACACAACGTAAGGCCATGAAGAGTGCCATGCGTAGAGAGGGCAACCGCTTAAAAAAGGCTGCTGTGGACAATCTGCGGTCAAGCGGCATTGGCCAGGGAACGAAGCGAAGCCTGTCAAGCGGCATTTATGTGCGAACATATCCTGATCGCTACGGCATGGGATTTATGGTGAGTGTTAAGCCCCATGGGCGACGTAAGGGTATTCATCTCAACCGTCAGGGCAAAGAAAAGCCTGTGCTGATGTGGGCTGAGGATGGAACACGTTACCGTAAGGCAGGACGACGGATTTCTTCATTTTTTGGCAAGAGTAGGTTTACAGGCAAGAAAGTCAGACAGTATCTCAGAGGCGGCGCTAACCGCGGTCAGATGAAACGTTACGCTTTTTTGGCGAAAACGGAACAGCAGGCTACGGGTGAGGTAGAGGCTAATCTTTTCAATGACCTGCAAAACAACATTGAAAAAGCGGCGAGAAAACAAGGACTTTTGTAATAAAAGAAAAATGACACAGAAAAAAACATCATTGAGCGCTGGCGCTATCATTCGCGACATCCTTCTGACAGACGAGGAGGTGAAGCGAAGGACAAACAAAATCTTCCCCATCGTCATAGACAAAGCTCTGCTTCCATACATCCTGTATCGACGGGCAGCGTTAGAACATAACTCAACAAAAGCGGGTATGCCCGGAGCTGACACTGTAACGATGGAGGTTGTGTGTTATACAGCCAAGTATGCGGAAAGTGTAGAGCTTGCCGAGGCTGTAAGGTCTGCGCTTGACTATTCTCAAAGAGAGCGTGACGGGTTGGTGATGCGTGGTTGTGTTCTTGACGATAGCGAGGAAGGCTATGAGGATGATGCTTTTTTTCAGCGTCTTATATTTAGAGTGAAAATTTAAAATCGTTTAAAATCAATTGTTTTATGGAAAAAGGATATATAAATGGTAGCGATCTCCTGCTGAAAGTAGCAGGCAAGGCTGTTGGTCATTGTTCAAGTCATACGCTCACGTTTAACAGCGAAACCAAAGACCGCGCAGTGAAGCCTGTAGCGTCTGCGGCAAAAAGCAGCGGTTTGTGGAAAGAGAAGGGTGTTACGGCTCTTTCTGTATCTATCAGCTTCGAGGGTCTACGCTTCTACGATGAGACGGAGAGCGGTTACGAGCAGATTGCCCCCAGCTGGGGTCAAGGCAAGAGCGTGGAGGTTGAGGCTTTTAAGCGTGGCAACGACACCAAACCTTATGTAAAGGGCAACTTTGTTATCGCTTCACTGGAAGAGACGAGCCCGGCTTCGGACGATTCTACATACAGCGGATCTTTGGAAAACGACGGAGAACCTGAAGTTTATCCAGGAAAGACTGCAACAGGCGATGTGCAGGAGACAACAGGGCACTAAGTGAAGGTTTTTAGATCTAAACAATTTTGGTTACATGAAGAAAATCGAGATTAAGATAGATGGTAAGGAATACCCCTGTAGACAGACTATGGGGGCTATGCTTCGCTTTAAACAGGAAACAGGCAAGGAGGTGACAGAGATAGGCGGCAACTTGTCGGATATATGTGCCTACCTCTTCTGCTGTGTAGCGTCAGCTTGCAAAAAAGACGGCGTGCCTTTTGACATGTCGCTGATGGATTTTGCAGACAGTATTACGCCAGACGACCTCAACCAATGGACGGAGATAGTGAACGGAACGACAGAGCAGTCTCCTGAGAGCGATGCTGAGGGTGAAAAAAAAAGTTAGGCATTTTGGAGTTGTTGGGCATTGCCGTTGGAAACATCGGCATGCCTTACAATGATTTTTGTGCTATAACGCCTGAAGAATTCAACCACATATACAGGGCGTACAGCGAGGAGCGGACGGCGCAGTATCAAGACAGTTGGGAACGTATGCGTATGCTTGCGGCAATACTCCTGCAACCGCATGTAAAAGGAGACGTGACACCACAGAAGATACTTTTCTTCCCGTGGGAGAAGAAAAAAACGAAGAAAAAGACATCGGTTATATCTAAAGAGGAGGCGAAACGAAGGTTCGAAGCGTTTGTGGCAAATGATAGGAATGTTAAATCCAAGGCTCTTTTGCTGAAATAGACAAAAGAACTGAAAAGACAATCCAAAACACCACGCTGCTTATCAAGAAAATACAGAAAGCCAATGACGATTCGTAATTGGTGACTATTAGAAAAGTAACGGATATAACCCAAATAATTATGGATAAAATCATTACAGCACACCAATGGTCCCATAATTTATCTTTATCAGTATTTTCTTTAAAGTTTTTCATACTGTATAGCTCTTATATATCTAAGGCAAAGATATAAAATTTCATATTAACTTACGCCCTTTTTATAAATATTTATGGCAAAGGAGATAAAATTTAACATAAAACTCAGTGTAGACGGTAAGGAGCAAATCGTTACAGCCACATCGGACTTGAACGAGATGCAGAAAAATATCACTCGTGTAAGAGCAGCCGCTTCCGACATGAAGAACTCCCTCATATCTTTTAATCAAGGTTTTGAGGTTATAAAAAATCTTTCTTCTGCCTTTGATGACCTTACGGGAGAAAGCCGTACTTTCAGCGCTGCCATGAACACCGCCAATACGATGGCAGGAAAGAGCGGTGAGGACTTTGCCAAACTCAAAGGACAGGTAGCCGAGTTATCAAAAAGCATTCCGGTAGTACGTGACGAACTCGCTAACGGATTGTACCAGGTTATCAGCAATGGCGTGCCTGAAGACAACTGGATAGCCTTTTTGCAGAAATCGGCTAAGGCATCCGTTGGTGGTATCGCTGATTTGGGCGAGACTGTAAAGGTTACATCTACCATTATCAAGAATTATGGTTTGTCGTGGGACAAGGCAGGCGACGTGCAGGATAAAATACAGCTCACGGCCAAGAATGGTGTAACATCGTTCGAGCAGCTTGCACAAGCCCTACCGAAAGTTACGGGCAATGCCGCCACTTTGGGTGTAAGCATTGACGAACTTATGGCGACCTTTGCAACGCTTACGGGCGTGAGCGGTAACACGGCAGAAGTTTCCACCCAGTTAGCCGCTATCTTTACCGCTTTGGTGAAGCCGTCGAGCGAGGCAAGCAAGATGGCACAGCAAATGGGCATCGAGTTTGATGCGGCTGCTATCAAGGCGGCAGGAGGTATGCGTAATTTCCTCACCGACTTAGATAAGAACGTTAAGGCATACGCCAGCAAGAGCGGTATGCTGGAGCAGGAAATCTACGGTAAGTTATTCGGCAGTGCCGAGAGCCTGAGAGCATTGGGACCACTCACCGGACAGCTTGCAGCCAAGTTTAATGAGAACGTGGAAGCGATGAAAGGCAGTGCCGGAACTATAGACGATGCTTTTTCCATTATGAGCAGCAGCGGAGCGGCAAGTTTGCAGATACTCAAAAATAAGTTTGCAGAAGTGGGCGATGCTATAGTCTCAACGATGGGTGGCATTATGCCGTTACTCAACATTACGGCACAGATTGGCAATACCGTGATTGCCGTTTCTGCAATGGTTATCGGTTTGAAGAATCTTGCAAAGATACAGGCTATTGTCAAGGTTCGCACAATGGCAATGAATGCCGCTTCGCTTGTATGGAACGCTACATCGGTGCGTATGAATGCTTTGGTGCAAGTAATGTCTGCATCATTTCGCGGTGCGGCGGTGAGTGCCACAACGCTGAAACTTGCCATACAGGGTTTGTTAATATCTACAGGCGTTGGCGTGGCTATCGTTGCGCTTACTGAGGTTATAGCGGCATTTACCTCAAAGTCGGCAGATGCGCAGACCCAGGCAGAGGACACAGCCGAGAGCATGAAAGGCATTGGCGATGCAGCCGACGAGGTAAAGGACGCATACAACAATGCTTTGCAGTCCACCTTTTCCGACCTCATGGGCAAGTACGACAAACTGAAAGCTGCATGGAAATCGCTATCAAGTGAGCAGAAGAAAGTAGAGTGGATAAAGGAAAACCAAAGTGCTTTCAACGAGTTGCGTCTGAAGATTAACGATGTATCGGAAGCCGAGAACATATTTAACCGCAAGACCGATGCCGTTGTGGAGGCTTTCAAGCAAAGGGCGATGGCGGCGGCATACGCTGCAAAACTCACGGCTTTGTACCAGAAACAAATCGCTTTGCTTGACAAGAAACAAAAGGTGACGAAGAGCATTGCCGACGATGCCAATCAGGGAGGCAGACACGCCAAAGAGGGTGACATCGTGCCCGAGAGTTGGCGTAGCGAGCGTTACGGCAAGGTTGGCCGCGATGGGCAGTGGAGATTTACCAAGATTGGTGCGGAGCGATACAACGGTACGAATGTTTCCGGAAACACACAGATTAATAGTGTGGACAAGGAACTCAACAACGTGGATCGTGAAATAGCCGCCACGCAAAAGCAATTGACAGAAAGGCTGAAATCCGCCAATAGTTTCATAACGGCAGACAAGCCAACCGCCCCCACTCCAGGCAAGACCACCCAGAAGACGACACCAGGCAAGCACGACACCACCGCCGAGCCTAAGACACACTTAGAGGAACTACAGGCGCAGTTGTCGGCGGTGCAAAAGGAAAAGGGCAACGCCATGACCGTTGAGGCAAGGGTTAAGGCTGATGCCAAGATACAGGACATACAGGCGCAGATAGACGAAGCCACAAAGGGCAAGGTGTCTATTGAAGCCGAGACAGAACCAAGCTACATCGTGCAGGGTAGCGATGCCGACAAGCGGCAGAGCCACAACAACGCTGGGCAGCGCATAGACCGGATAAGGCAGGACTTTGAAATAGGACTTATCGGCAAGGAAGATGCCGAAAGGCAGATAGTCGACATTAACAAGCAGCTTGAAAAGTTGGGCATTAAGCCGATAGAGGTACATTTCAAAACCTACATCGAGGAACTGCAAGAACAGTTGCACGACGCACAGCGCGAGTTTGATGAGGCTACTACAATAGAGGCAAAGGTAAAGGCAGATGCGAAGATTGATGAAATACAGGCACAGATAGACGAAGCCACAAAAGGCAAGGTGTCCATTGAAGCAGAAGCAGAGCCATCCTACATCGTAAAAGGCAGCAAAGCAGACAAACGACAGAGCTACGCGAATGCTCAAAGCAAGGCTAATAGTGTACAGAGCGACTATGAAGCTGGTATAATCAATAAGGAAGAGGCTTTAAAATCTATTGACAACATTAACGCGGATCTTAAGAAGCTCAACCTCACACCTGTCAAAATAGAAGTGGAGACTGAGGATATTGACAAGGCAAAGGAGAAGATGAACGGTGCCTGTGATGCCGTCAAATCAATGGGAAGTAGTTTGTCTGGATTAGGTGATGCTATCGAGGTTCCCGAGCTCAACGTGGCTGGTACGATGGCGCAGGCTATTGCCACAATGGTAGACGGATATGCTACGGCTACGGCACAGGCAGGAAAGTTGGGCCCATGGGCATGGGTGGCATTCGCTGCTACAGGTCTTGCTACTCTTACAGCAATGATTGCAAGCGTTAAGCAAGCTGGTGCCTTTGCTACAGGTGGCATTGTTGGCGGCACTTCTTCGTCGGGCGACAAGAAATTTGCCCGTGTCAACAGCGGCGAGATGATACTCAACAAGTTTCAACAGACCCGTTTGTTTAACATGGTCAATGGCAACTTTCAACCTCCAACGTTTACAGCAGGGGAGATGCAACCTGTTACAATGAACAACATCTCTAACAACATAGAGCCTTCGACAACAGTAGTAAATGTGCATCTTGATGCTAATGCAAGAAAGATGCTTAAGGTACTGTCGAATACCAAGAAGGTTACAGACAAGAGCGGGAGAGTGTATAATGTTTAAAAAAGAGCAAGTATGTATATTTACGGCAGTTTTTTAAGTCAACAAGGCAACACGGTGACGGTACATATCGTTACCAACAATGACCGTTCACAGACGTTAGAGATAGGTTCTGAAGAGTCTGACATGTATTTTAGTGAAGATCCTGCTGAGATAACAAGTGAGGTAAATGACACATTTGACGTTCTGTTGCGGCAGTCTGCAAACATTAGGCTGCTTTGTGGTAACTTCATCGAGGATTTCTTTTGTTCATCATGCCGTGACGCAATAATAAACATCTATATTAACGAAAAGTGTGTGTTCGCTGGCTTTATAGAGCCGCAAGCATACACACAGCCCTATAATGAAAGATGGGACGAAATAGAACTTAACTGCATCGATGTGCTGAGTGCTCTTCAGTACAACAACTATAAGAATGCCGGAGTTTTAGGAGTAGACTATGAAACCGTCAGGAAGGAAGCCAAGGAGCGATCTTTTCGTGACATCATGGTTGAAATAATGCAAGGTGTCGCAGAGGGCGTTGATATTATTGGCAATAAGACTCTTCCTTTATGGTATGACGGCAGCAAGTCGGTCAACTATATGGAGGATAACAGGTATCGTGTGTTTAGTCAGCTTACTATCTCGGAGCTACTTTTCTTGGACGAGGATGAGAGTGACGTGTGGACACAGGATGCCGTTTTGGAAGAGATCCTTAAATATCTTAACTTACATATTGTGCAAGATGGGCTCGATTTTTATATATTCTCATGGGAAAGCATAAAAGATGCCAAGACTTCTATAAACTGGCATAACATCATGTCAGATGAGGCTAAGACAACAAAGACTGACAATATAACCATTTCTTTAGCGAATGTTGCCGACTGCGACACGAACATAAGCATTGGTGATGTTTACAATCAGTTGCAGTTGACGGCCAAGACAGAAAATGTAGACAATGTGATTGAAAGTCCGTTGGATGAAGACTACCTTGACAGCCCTTATATTAACCGGCAAAAATACATGACGGAATATTCTGCCGACGGCAAAGGAAAAGCTGCATGGCACTCCTTTTACAACATGACACATGAAAAGGTTACAGATTTTGGCGGTGGTGCTATTGTCAAATGGTATCTGCAAATTAAACGACACAAACATTGGTCATTCCCCATGGGCGGACAGGCAGACACAGATCTTCTAACTCATTTCTGTAACGACGGTAAGAATCAACAAGCGTTACCAGAGTGGTTGGGGGAGAACCCCGGGGCGTGTATAATGGCGCTTGGAAGCGTAAAAATAAACACAGCAAACAATGACAACAGCCCTGTCTCAAAAGTTAACATGACAAATTATCTGGTTGTTTCTGTAAATGGCAACGCTATTGACAACGATGAGGCTAAGACATATCCAAGCGAGAGTGTCATTAAACAGAATATTCCTTATGCCATCTATAACGGTAACAGTGCGGGTGGTGTCTTTTCTCCATCGGATAGAAACACCACCAACTATATTGTTCTGTCAGGCGATGTAATACTTAACCCTGTTATGAAATGCTCTATGTCTTACAAAAGCGCACGGTCTGACATGTCCTATACATACCCTATAGGTGCACCTCAATATACCGTACCGAGCCGTAACAATACAGATGGCCGATATTATACACGTCAGTTTTTTCGTGTTGGAACACCAGGTAATGAAGAAGAATGGGATGTTGCCAATGATAGCGGCTTTTATCCTTATACAGGCGACGGGCCACAGGAATATGAATTTAAATATAGCGCAGCGGGTGTCAGCAGCGATAATATAAGCAAAGTTTCAGTTCTCGTTTGTATGCTTGTTATCGGTGACAAGTGTGTTGTTGAAACAGGGACTAAAGGGAAAACAACAGATTTTGAATGGAAGACATTTAAGGAGCGTAGCGAGTGTGCGGACGATGATGAATATTATCAACAGTGTTTTACTATAGGCTTTGATCCGAAAATAGGCGACAAGTTGGTAGGAACAGAATTTAAGATACAGAACAACATCGACTATAAAATGGGCATCGATGCAGAAGGCATAGCTATTCCTATAACTAAAGGCGACAAGGTGAGCGGGCGAGTGAGGTTCTTGGTCTTAGGTCCTGTTAATGTTGTGTGGGGTGAAATAACACGCAGGCACTCAACCTTCTTTAGACATACGAAATGGGGTCTTAATACTGTTCCTCTTATGGCTCACGTTAGTAGCATTCTTCTTAAGAATTTTGAAGTTAAGGTTTATAGCGATAACGGTCTCATAAGTACAGGCAACGACGACAATGATCTCATCTATCTAAGCGACACAAACGAAAGTTTTATTAACAAAAAGGATGATATAGAATTTAAGATAAATTCAGCACTGACAGCGGAGGAATGCAAGTCGTTAGGTGTTAGCAATGCCATAAAGCTTTCAACCCCCTACAATATCTTGAATGAAGAGGGAGTGTTAAAAATATGTGACAAGAATAAAAACGCTGAGGCTAAACCTGAGCAGCATTATGTGGATAGCTATTACACAGAATACCATAAGCCGCGAATAGTAATGGAGCAGAATCTTAAAGACAAAGATGAATTCGTTAATCTTTTCTACCATTATAAACATGCGGCATTAAACAAGAGTTTCTATGTGATAGGCTTGGGACGTAACTTAATCGAAGGACGTGCAGCTTTAACTCTAAAAGAAATTTGGCATGATTGATATAAAAGTATTATCGAAGAAAAAGGACAATGCTTCATCTGTCAGTGGAGGTGGAAACATTGGAGGAGCCAACACAGGAAAGATCGATGAGGCAAAACATGCTATATCTGCTGATGAGGCAACGCATGCTGAACAAGCAGAATATGCTGACCGTGCTGGATATACGAGTCGTGCTGCTTACGCTGACGTAGCTGGCGACATAGCAGAAGATAGTCCTATAAACGATCGCTTCCTTTCAAAGAAAGCTGAAGACACAGCAAAAGAAATAATACACTTCGAGAAAGGTCTGACGGCAGGAACGTACAAGAAAGGCGTGAGCGGCGGCAACATGGACGGTGAGGGCAACACTGAGCTAAATAATCTCCTTGTAAGGGAAAATGTAAAAATACAAGGCGATACAGAGTTTGGGGATTCGTCTATTATAAAAAAAAGTGGCGACGCGACGTTAGGAGATGTGGAGCTCGCGAGCGTAAAGAGTAAAGGGGCTACTGAGAGCGACAGGACACTCATTGGAGGCAAGGGCTTTGAACTATACAAGGACGGTAGCGGCAAGTCGCATCTGTATGTCGACAACGCTGTTGTCCGTGGTAAGTTGTTGGCGGCGGAGACAGAAGTGCGCAAGATCTCTTACAGCGGTGGCACGATTGTGCTGTCTAACGCTGGCAGCACACTGGTGCGCATTGTGGGGCTTGATGGCGAGGGCCATGAGGTTGCGGTGGATGCTTCGGCCCTGTCGTTTAAGTGTTGGGCTGCTGCCGATGATGGCACGACACAGACGATGAACTGGTGGAAGGTTGGCGATATGGCCATGTGCAAGACCTTCAACATCAGCGGCAGTTCTGGCGGTAATAGGTATTATTGGCGTATGGTGATAGGCTGTGGTCAAGAGATGCTTGAGGATGGCAAGCTCTATGATTATGTAGTGCTGTCTAACATCGATACGTTTGTTGGAACTGATGCTGTGTCGCCTGTCAACGGTGGGATGGCTTCTTTTGCCTCTGTGATAGAGGAGCAAGACGGTAAGACAACGGACGATGCCGGCGTTGACATTGCAACACGCACTTATTACGGATTCGACCACATGGGCACTGACGTTCCGATGGTGGGTGATGTGATTGTTCAGGTGGGTAGCGAGACGCGTTTTATTCAACGTGGCAACGTGATAAAGCTTGATACAAGTGCTGATGATGGTGACGCGCGGACGGCTCCGTCGCTCACGATGTATCACCAGATAGGCAACACATGGAGCACGGAAGATGGTGGTGTTGACGTGTGGCAGTGGAAGACGGTGACGGCCTTTATTTCTCCAACGGGCGTTCGCTTCAATGCTGACTATTTCAAGTGGTTCTCGGGTAGCGAAGACAATGTTGTAGACCCTATCGTCATTAGCTACACACTGACACCAAGCAGCACATTTCTCGTTCGCCAGGTGTCAACGGGGAAGGTAGAACCTACAGACATTATGTTGTCGCTCACGAAGCACACAGGCAACAAGGTGGAAGCGTGGAATGACAAGGGTGTGACGTTGAAAGCACGCTATACGCAGCGTGATGGCCTTGCAGGAGAGAAGGTAATAAAGAGTGTGAAAGATATTGGCGACCTTTTTTATCTTGCTACATTACGCGTAACAGCCATTGATGCCAAGGGGCAAGAACTGTGCTACACCGATATTGCTATAATATCAGACGGTGAGGACTTCGATGTGCAGGTTTTGGCAGAGGGCGGTAATAGCATCTTCAATGGCGAGGGGTCAAAGAAGTTGACGGCCTATGTCTATCGCAACGGTCAAGACATTACTGCCACCATTGCTCCTACTGCCTTTTCGTGGAAGCGTCAGAGTGGCGATGTGGGCGACGATAAGATATGGAATAGCTTACATGACGGTCTGGGCAATGTGTGCACAGTGAGTGCAGACGACATCGACAGAAGCGCAATGTTCATGTGTGAGGTGGCTATAGGATAGTTTAAGTTAACATTATAAACAATTAAAAAACAAGAAAAATTATGGCAACAAGAATTGCAAGTGGTCAGATTACGATTGTTGACCTCAACGACGGAAAGGCCGTACAGGCATTTACATCGACAAGTCAGGGCGATACTCAGATTTACAGCCCTAACGAGAACAGTTACAGCCCTAACTACACCAACAGCCCCTATCAGGTGGTGACTGCCAAGGTGTTTGTGACAGGTAGCAGTGTTGATCAGGCACCGACAAGTGCCTGTTCTGGTTGGACATGGAAGGTAAACGGCACAGCTGTAACAGCGACTGGCGATATCACGTTTGCGAAGAACGTGCTCACCATCAAACGCAACATTACCACATCGGTGAAATTCTTTAACATCGAGTGGAGCTGTGCGTTTACAGACCCAGAGCGTAAGACGGTGACAAATGTGCAGGGCTTCAAGACCATCAACCTGACGCAGTCGGGTGGTTCTCTTGCGCTTGTGCAAATCACACAGCCTAAGGGCAACACCTTCGATGCAGAAAACAACCTCACCTTGCTTACAGCGGTTGCAAAGCTTTTCCGCGGCAGCAAGCAAGACACCTCTGTGACGAGCGTCGTGTGGAAGAAGCTGAACCTCTCAACAGGAGCGTGGGACGCGGTAGCTGCAAGCAACTATGTAACAAGCGGCGGCACAAGCACTCTGACGGTAAAGGCTGACGACGTGCTGAACTTTCAGTCGTTCATGTGCGAGATCACTGACACCGATGGCACATATAACTCCATCGTGACATTCTTCGATGCTACAGATCCGTACACGGTTGAGGTCTACACAACAACTGGCGATGTTATTGTTAACGGTTCAGGCAGCACGCAGATCTTTGCCCGTGTGTGGCGAGGTTCAACAGTAGTTGAAGAGGCGGGAGCTGCTACACCGCAGTTCAACTACGTTTGGACGAAGTACAACAAGGCTGGTACAGCTACAAATTGGGACGGCGCGACCTCTGTGACAAAGACAGGCAACCCTATCACGGTGAACGCTGCTGATGTGGATGTGCGCTGCACAATCTACTGTGAGGTACAGAAGAAATAAAATGTAGTTTATGGCAAAGGAAGTGATAGGCAAAGGCTGGATAACAGTTGCGGCTATCAACGACGGCAAACCTGGTACTCCCGGTTCTCCCGGGAGTCCAGGTAAGCCCGGTTCTGATGGCAAGGACGCTCTGACGGTGTCGGTGTCTCCAGAAGTTATAGTGCTACATGCAGTGAAGGTGTCAGATAGCAACTATAATGTAACAAACTTTTCAACGGCACAGGCGTGAATTGCGGTCTTTCGAGGAGGCACAAATGTGTCTCCTCAATGTGCACTATCGGACGTTAAACAGCAATATTGTAGAGCAGCTGCTTCAGGCTTGACGATTTCGATAACATCCGTATCTCAAAATGTCGTAGATGGCATGCGAATACCATATACCGATGCCCGTGTAATGGCAACGGTCAACTATGTTGAGAACGGAAATATTGAGCGGCTATATGTGACCATTGTCGTGAAAGTTGAGGTTTCAGCCCTCTGGGGCAGGTACGAAAAAAACTTGTCAGGACTTTCAAGCAAATATTTAGAACTTAGCAACACCGTTAACGGACTGCCACTGAAGGATGATGCAGCTCTTACAAAATACACATCTGAGATAAAACAGTCAGCACAGAGAATTTCCGCCAAGGTGGCGCAGGAGACGGTGGGACGGTTGAATGTGTTGCCGGGCACGGCGTTTAACAGAGAAACGGACGTGGAGCAGCTGAACAACTATTTCCCCTGCAAGTTTGAGCCGCTGGGCGGTCTTGAAGGAACGGGCGCGATGGTGGCAAGTCAGACAGGAGCGACCACCACGACATGGTGCGGCGTAAAATGGACAGGCGTGGTCCTGAAACCGAGGACCATCTACACGTTGAGTATTTGGGCGCGGGCCGACAGCGGACTGGATGACATTATGTATCTTGGTTTGGCTCAATATAGAGTCAACGACACGTTATCGTTGTGTTATCTTATCCTTGCGAACGCGAACGAAACACACTCTAAGTTTGCAGAAGAATGCGACGCAGTCGCATAAACGTTAAATAATCAAG